>Ga0247841_10000849_pt1 | contig 75377 bp, 59 predicted proteins | sample LaCruzMarch2015__2_FD_192410 | JGI IMG/M metagenome (GOLD analysis project Ga0247841, IMG submission 192410) | Freshwater microbial communities from meromictic Lake La Cruz, Castile-La Mancha, Spain - LaCruzMarch2015_18m | ecosystem: Environmental > Aquatic > Freshwater > Lake | place: Spain... | reverse complement strand
GATCCATTTAAAAATTAGCGGTTCGCTTCGCAAGTGGCAGACGAAGAGTAAGCGATTTCGCTAAGCTAGTATCAGAGGGTTTTACCCTAAAATGAAAAACCACCAGTTCTACTGGTGGATTTTTATTTGAACTTAGAAAAATTTCTTTAAATATAACTGTTTTAATTCAGTGAGTTTAATATTTTTTAACTTTAGATTAATAATTTTACTTTTAAATTTATTACATTGATCTTCAAAGACTTTTAAAATTTCAATATTAAAAAAATTAACCTTATAATTTGCAATATCGGTTTGAGTTATCAGTGGTTGGCTTGATCCCTTGTTTAGCTTCTCATAGTTAATTTGACAGAGCAATTGATATGTAAAATTAATGAATTCTGTTCTTATTACTAACACATTATCTGAAGGCCAGCATTTTTTATATTCATATTGTACAATGCCTAATGTTCCAACTCTTCCTACCATTAAAATTTCTTCATCATATAGAAATTGGTTAGTATATCCCATGATTTTGGACGCACCATATAAAGGTATAAGAAATTGATTATTATTTGTACTAATTTTACCATTGGGTCTTTTGCCTGTTTGAACTGAACAGAAATCTTTTATTTTAACTGTTTTATTATTTTGATTTTGTTTTAACATTTTTAAGTAATATTTAGAAATTAATTTTTGCATTTTATCAATTATTTTTTCTAAATTTTCAATTTTTTCATCGATACTTCCGATAATGTTTACTCAACCGTTATTGGTAATAGCACATAACTTTTTTCTATGTAATATTGAAAAATCACTACAAAATATGAGTTTATATGATACAATAAAATAAAAGTTTTGAGGTACAAATGTTAAAATTGATTTTTGACACAAATATTTTTAGAAATTCGGAACCAGAATGTCTAGAAGATTATAAATTATCTTCTAGATTTGAAAAAATTTTAAGTTTAATAAATAAATATAAAATTCAAGATGTGCAATTATGTATGAACGAAGTCGCACTTTTGGAATATATAGAGCAAATTGGTAATTGGTATCAAACAAAAATAGTTGATGAATATGAAAGAATATTTAATGCAATTAAATATAGCTATCCAGCTCAAAAAATGTATTTTCAATCAAAAAATGACTTCGTTGATGATTATAAATTTGGAATAGTAAATTATCTTCAAAAGAATAATATAAACATTGTAAATATAATTCCTTCAATGCAAGATGGAGGAATATGTATAGCAGATGTAGTCGAAAAAACAATTAAAAATATTGCTCCTTTTGATAAAATTCATAACAGAGATTTAAAAGACGCTTTTATATCTGAATCAAATAATTCTAATGCAAAAAATGCTAAAAATAATTTATATGTGTTTATAACCGAAAATAAAGATGATTATAAGGATAATAAATTATCATTAGTTCAAAACTATAAAATTGAATTTGTTAATCAAAAAGAATCTATGATTGAAATTTTTAAGATAATAAAAAATAATGGCTCTTATATTGATGATGAAGTATATTATCGTGAGTATATTAATATTGAGAGATTCCATTTAGATATAAAAAGTTTTTTTGAAGAATCAATTATAGGTGGAGATTTTTACTTAGATGATCCAATATTGAAAAAATATGATGATAAACATTATTATGTAGATTATGAAATATCCGAAGAAGGTTACCTTATTTTAAAATTTTTTATAATGAATGGTCAAACAGATAATCAATGTGGAATTGTTTATGATATAAGTAATAAAAAGCCCCAAATTATTAAAAAATATATAAATTATATAGAAGACAGTGAGGAGATTTATTATGATGAATTTTAGAGAAAGTGACGTTGAAGATTTCATCTTGGACAAGCTCGTAAATATGGGATATACATACATTAATAATGAGCAGGATGAAAATTGTTGGACCTCTATGAGAGCTCTTGATGAATTTTTAGATATTAATACTCTAAGAGAGCAACTTATTAAAATTAATAAAAATATAAAACTTTCATATATTGAAGAAGCTATAGGCTATATAAAAAGAATAGATAATCCTTCTCTGTTTGAAAGAAATAGAATTTTTCATAATTATTTAACTGATGGAATAAAATTAGAAACTGGAAACGAAGAAAGTAATCCTGTAATTAAATTGGTAGATTATGAAAATGTTGATAACAATCTTTTTGAGTGTGCTAATCAATTAAAATTTAATGAAAAAGAACAAACGAGGATACCAGATATTTTGATTTTTCTTAACGGCATTCCAGTTGTTATATTTGAACTAAAATCTCCAGAGTGTAGGAAAGATACCTTCTTGGTTAGTGCTTATAACCAACTTGGTGGTAAAAGCGAAGCTGATGGTTATAGATATGATATCCCTACCATGTTTAATTACAATGCATTTCTTGTTATTAGTGATGGAGCTAATGGTAAAGTTGGCACACTTACTTCTGATTTAACAAGATACAGTGAATGGAAAAGTGTTAATGGTGAAATTGGATATAAAAAGAACTTTGCAAGAAAACTTGATGTTATGCTTGATGGAATTTTTCAAAAAGCGCGATTGCTTGATATAATTAAAAATTATTTATTTTTTATTAGAAACGATAAAGAAAAACCAATTAAAATTCTTGCACAATATCACCAATATTTTGGAGCAATTAAAGCATTTAACAGTATTAAAGAACATAAAAAACCAAACGGAGATGGAAAGGCTGGTATTATTTGGCATACCCAAGGAAGTGGTAAATCTTTTACTATGTTAATGTTAGCGCAAAGATTAATTAAAGATCCCTCATTAAAAAATCCGACTCTTGTTATATTGACCGATAGAAATGATTTGGACAATCAATTATTTGAGACCTTTTGCAGCGCAAAAGAATTTTTAAATTCAAAAATAGAAAAAGTATCTTCTAGAAATGAATTGGCAGAAGAAGTAAGAAATATAAAAGTAAGTGGTGTTATCTTTACAACATTGCAAAAGTTTAACAAAGAAAATACTTTTATTAATGAACGCTCAAATATAATTGTTTTCTCTGACGAAGCACACAGATCACATTATGGGCTTGACGAAAAAATTATTATGAAGAAAAAAAATAAAGAAATCGTCGAATACATAAGCAAATATGGAATGGAAAAATATATCAGAGACAGCTTACCAAATGCCACTTTTATTGGGTTTACTGGAACACCTGTAAAAACAAGAGATAAAATGACCACTGCTATTTTTGGTGACATTGTTGATACTTATGATATGACACAATCCATTGAAGATGGTTCTACTGTTAAGCTTTACTATGAATCTAGACTTGCAAAAGTTTGGCTTGATAATGATATATTAAAAGAAATTGATCATTACTATGATGATTTGAAAGAATCAAAAGGTGTTGAAGAAGAACAAATACTTGAATCTCAAAGAAAATTAACAAACATTGAATTGATAGTTGGCGATGATGATAGGCTAAGGATTTTAGCACAAGATATTTACACTCATTATAGTGAAAGGAAAAACTTCTTGAATGGAAAAGCAATGATCGTTTGTATGTCTAGAAAAATTGCATACAAATTATACAAGTTGCTAATAAAAATAGATCCTAAGTTGGAAGATATAATTGCGTTAGTAGTAACAGATAGTAACAAAGATGATGAAAGTATGAGAAAGGCTTTCGGAACAAAAGCTACTAGAGAAGAACTCGCAAGAAATTTTAAAGGTGAAGATATCAAAAAAGGCACAATCAGAAAGAAAATTGCAATCGTTGTTGATATGTGGTTAACCGGCTTTGATGTGCCAGATCTTGATGTTATGTATATAGATAAACCAATGCAAGGACATAATCTTATGCAAGCAATCGCAAGAGCAAATCGTGTTTTCCCTGGAAAAGAGTCGGGATTAATTGTTGATTATATAGGATTAAATAAACCGCTAGCAAAAGCATTAAGCGATTATACTGCCCGTGATCAAAAGTTCAATTTAGAAAATGTTCAGACAACTGCCAAATCATTAATTGATGAAGATATGTCAATACTTGATGAGATGCTTTATAAGATAAACAAAAGTAATTTTTTTGATAAAAATTCTGTTATGAGATTTAAAGCTATACAAGATGGCGCTGAATATGTTGTTGAAAATGAGAATCGTAAAAAAGAATTTTTAAAAATTAGTAAAAGATTAAAAGATGCTTTTATTGTTGCCGCAGGCATATTAAACGAAGAATACAAAACAAAAATCTTATATTACATTTCAACAAGGCATTACATAATGAAACTTGAATATGAAGGATATGAATTTAACACTGAAGAAATGAACAAGCACGTTGAAGAATTAATTTCAGAAGCAATTAAAGGCGATGAAGTTAAAGTTCTTTCAACAACAAGTGAAGACAAAGAAAAAGTAAAGATTTGGGAACTACTTAGTGAAGATAAAATTGAAGAATTAAGAAAAACTAATCCACCTCATATATTCATAAAGATTATGCAAAAACTTTTAAATGAAGCAATAAAAGAATATAAACAATATAACTTAATAAAATCAAATGAATATAGCGAAAAATTAAGATTATTGCTTGATAGATATAATACCCGTGAAGATGCTTCAAGTATAAATAAAACTATTCTTGGATTAGTAGATTTCTCAAAAGAAATGGTTACAGATAAAAAACAAGCAGAGAAAAATCATTTGCAAGGCAGAGAAAAAGCTTTTTATGATGCTTTAATTAAAGAAGAAAGTGCTGTTGCAATGATGAAGGATGGAGTTTTATATCAAATAGCAGCAGAATTAAAAATTATTGTTCAAGAATATGCAACTGTTGATTGGTCTAAAAAGAGAACAACACAGGCAAGAATGAGAATGCAAATTAAAAAATTACTTCAAAAATATAATTATCCACCAGAATATAGAGCCGAAGCGGTTGATAGAGTAATTAAGCAAGCTGAGTATATGATGTAGAATAATTTAACTATGAATTGATAAAAGGTCCTTTTTTGTAAGGACCTTTTTATTTGTGGGATATGTTTTTGTTTTTTGCATAGCAAAAATGGCGGGTAAGTCGTTAGACGGTTAAAGGGGGTTGACAAAATGGTGATGGAATTTAGGTTTTTAATAATTTTTGAAATTTTTATACATAAATATTAATACATTGTAAAATTTCAACCATGATTCTAGATGGTTTTATTTTTTTGTCCCACGCCATTTAATTAATTAAAACGAAAAAGCATTACAAAAGTGATGGCTTTAATGATTGCGTATAAAACAATTATTACAAGTATTTTCAATGCACATAATCTATTGGATCAAACATTTGTCCGGTGATTTTTTTTCAATATTCTTGCCTGGTTTTTCTTTTTGTTGCTTTGAAATATTAATATGCTCTAAACAAAATTTTTCAACAATATCTTTAATTTCTGCTTCTTTCGGATCCAGTTGCCTTTTTTCTCTAATTTTAATATCTCCAACCCAAGAAAAACTTTTTAAATATCCGACTAAGTCTTTCGAAGAATGTTTGCCATTGATATCATAAAAATTATCGCCAAATTGTACTAAATAATGGAAGTCTGGATTTCCGCCAAAACCAAATGTTGCAACACTTGTTGGTGCAAACTTTACCAAAAACATTTCTTTATCTAGATTAAATGCTTTTAATATAATAATAGCCAAATCATAACATGCCCAAGAAGTATAATTATTCTTAATAGCATCTTTTATAGTTTTGTTCCATGGCTTTTGTTTAAACCGTCCAGCGCTAATTTCAACTTTTTCAACAAACTCAATAATACTGATAATATCTTTTTCGTTTGGTTTCTCTGAAATCGAGAGCGAAAAATTGTCAATAGTTTTTAATCTATTCTCAATCGCTTCTTCTTTTATTTCAAGTTTTTCCATAAATTGTTACCTCTTTATTCCCCATTAAATCACAATATATTATATCACATAATAAAAGGTTTTCTTAATAGTTCTTCCACTTTTAAATCTTTAATATTACTTTCTAACCACTTTGCGACAATTCTTCTATGGCAAAAAGTTTCGCCAGTTTCAACGTCGTCCCATTTTTCAAAACATAGCAATACTGCATTTTCTCCTAATTCCTCATATACTTTTTGTGGATTAAGGTTGTTTAAAACTTTTTCATAGTAGAGTTTCGTGTACAGTTTTTCATCTCCAATATTAATTATTTCAGCAGGAGGCGCAAGTTTAATATATTTCTCTCCTTTCCAAAAACGATTAAATCTTGCTATGCTAATATATCTTAACCCTTTATTTTTAGGATAACTTTTCATCTTTCCAAAACAACCTGTAAACATTATTCATCTCCGATATTGAAAAAAGTAATTTGTTCGCTTTGAGTTGTTTTAACTATATATTCATCTGGATTTTTTTCGGCATCTGTTAATACAATATTAGGCGCAAGCGTTCTTAGACAAAATTTATAATACACTTGCTTGTTTGTGGGGCGCAGTAAATTTAAACAATCTTGCAAATATTTTGCCCAGTCTTGCCATTTATCTTCATTTTTATAATTGTTAATTTTGCCGATTTTATAATGGTCAACACAGTCCGTTTCAAGTGTTTTTTTAATCAATTTTAAACTTTCTTCTGGCTCAATAGTTGGCTCAAAACTAGCAAAAGTCTTGATTCCATTGTCGTGCAAAGTCTTTAAAGTTTCAAGTCTTTCTTCTGGGGTGGATGCAAATGGCTCCCACTCTTTACTTTTCTTTTCATCTAAAAATGTTAAAGTTGCGCCAACGGAAATTCTATCGCCAAACTCTTTAAAAATATCTAAATCCCTTAGCATTTTTTTGCCACCTTTTGACAAAACTGCAACAGGGACTTTGTAATAATTTAACATTTTCAAAACTTCTCTTGTTGTTTTCCCATCATCTAAACTGTCGCAATAAACATCTCCAACAAAAGACAAAAGAACTTGCTCTGTGTATTTGTTCTTTTGCAAATCTTTTTCTAGTAGTTTTAAAATATCTTTTCGTGGGGCTGGCTTTCCAAAATAATAATCACTCGTTTTTTGCAAAGTATGAGGGGCATAGCAATATTTACATTTATGGCTACAACCGATGTATATATTCAGTGCATAGGGGCTGTATTCTCTTGCCATTCCACAAGGTTTATAAATTATACTCATATATATTTATTATAATACAAATGAAGGCTTTTTTCAAATTATTTGATAATAAAACATCCATAATGTTTATCAAAATGGTCACGAATTCCATAATAATTTACTTCTTTAATTCCATAATTTGATAAGAACTCATAAAAGAATTCAATTGCTCTTCTATTAAACAACGATGGGGCTTTATTGTAAAAATGTTTAAAATTAAATTCTTTTTTCGCTTCATTTTGGATTTTTGTAAACTCGTTTGTTATAGCAGTATAAAAAATAATTGTTCCACATTTAATGTCATCTCTTGTCAACAATTTTTTATATAAATCAAACGCAATTCCATAACTATCGCAATCAATTACATTAAATTCAGATAAATTTATAGAGTCAAACACTTTTCGCGTATCAGCGTTTAAGTTTTTCCCTTTGTCTATTGCAATATCTATTCCAAAATATTTATCAGTTTTTATATTGTTCCATAAAACATTTCTTCCAGCAAATAAGTCTAAAACTTTTACTATTTTTAGATTTTTTATGGCTTCTTTTCGGATAAAAATTTTATTTGCAATAGACTTATTGTCTGTTTTAGTTGATTGTAGACTCAATTTCAACTCCTTCCATTCTTTGAAACCTTGCAATTAAATTTGCAACTTCATCATTTTTATTTATATCTAGACTTATCAAATAATGAACTTTTTTTATTGGCTTTAATAATCTTTTTTGAACTCTAACGCAAGTTTTTAAATATTTATCAACATCAATTCCAAAATCAGTAAAATCAAAATTTTGTAATTTTTTTAATTCTTGAAATAAAATTCCGTCATCAAACCCAGTTTCTAAGTTAAGCGAGTTGTGGGCAATAACATAGGCTTGTTGTTCTTCATTTGAAAGATGGTCAAGCCTAATACAAGGAAGATTTATTATTCCTAACATTTTGGCTGCTTCAATTCGTCCGTTGCCTTCTAATACAAGATTATTTTCTCCAGCAATTCCAAGCGGGTCGTTAAAGCCAAATTCTTTTATAGAGTTTGCGATATGTTCAATTTGCTCTTTTGTGTGAATTTTTGAGTTATTTTCATAATGCGTTAATTTTGTAATTTCAATATATTCAATTTTTAAATCTTCCATTTCACTTTTTCCTTCTCATTTCTGGAGTTAGTCTTAAATCTGTTAAAAGTTTTTCAAGTTGCTTGTTGCAGTCTTGAAGTATTTTATAATGCTCATTTTCTTTAACCATTACTTTTGGAGTTTTGCCATCGTTACAAATGCCGGTGACAATGCGGATATATCTTTCTGGCTTTTCGCTCCATTTCTCCCAAGCGCTATCTCGCATAATTTTAATTTGACATAATTGCCAAATAAGTTCGGCATCAGTAGGCGATAATCTATATTTAATACTAACTTTAAGTGTTTGAACAATTTCTGTGTAGGCTTTTTTCTCATTATCTTTTAAATTGTCTGGTATAGCCAAAATTTTTTCATTTATTTCTGCCGTTTCTTTTTCTCGTTTTATAGAATTATCTTGCATTTCTTTTAATATTTTTTTACTATTTTGCACCGCTTTACTCCTGCATACAAAAAAATCAAAGAGAAAAACTCTTCAACTTTTTTAAATATTATAACATGGGATTTTTTAATATAAAAATTTTAGTGACAAAACTTTTTCAAACAGTTTTTTTTACAAACAAATGTATATTGCATTTAGTGATTTTTTAAATTCAAAAATGGCGGATAGATCAAAATAGGTTAAAGGGGGTTGACAAAAAGACGATTAAATTTAAGTTTTTGATAATTTTTTAAAATTTTTTATGTAAATGAATGAAAGTGCTTTAAACTCGTAAGATTGAGCACTTTTTTGTTATTGTAAAATTATATTGTTTTAAGAAATTAAAGTTATTTTTGTTGTTTTGGTCTCTTTTTTATGCTTTAGGTGGTTGACGAAAGGTATATATATAGAGAGGGAGCATATTCTTTCTTGGCTTAACAAACGCAAGAAGAAACGATAACCATACTTTTAAACGAGAGAATTGGGCTTGTGGCGAGAGTTTGGAAAGGGGTAGGACAAATTATCGTGAAAAGAGTTTTGAAAGCCTTAAAGGCAAAGCAAAAGGATAGTCCTCTCAATAACAAATGAAAGGAAAGTTATGAGAATAAAGTTAAAAGTTAATTAAAGAGATAGTCCACTTAATAGCAAGGAAAAGGAGGAATTTGATGAGAATTTTAATTAAATATGGTTAAAAATTTATTAAGCAGGAAAAGACGTGGCTCAAAATATTTTTAATATGCCCAAACTCCGCTAAATATCAGCGTTTAAATTGACGCAGGAGAAACACCTACTGACTCATTTTGACTAACATCGACTTTTACGACAAACGGGACACCCGTTTTCGCTTTTATCTAGTTTAAAGGACCTAAATTTTCTTCTATCCATGAAAGAAATTCAGGAGAGCCATTTTCAATTTTAATTGAAAGAATTTCTGGAGTTATATAATGATGATTGTTTTTAATGTAATCAGATATTTTCTGAAAATTACTTTTTATAGTTCTAATTGATAGAGTGTATTCTTTTATATTTTCTACTTTATTCTGCCAACGGTAAATGCTTTCTATTTTTTGTATATGAACAGCAGATGCCAACTTGTTTTCAACTAAATTTTTACTAATACTTTTTGCTTCTTTATAATTATCAGTCGCAGTTTTTATTATTATATAATCCATTTGATAAACCTCTACTAGTATTAATTATAACATAAATTCATTTAATTCAAAAATAAAAATGTATAAGAGATATTGAAATTTTAATTGCCCCTCTAAATAGCAATTAAAAGGAAATATTTATGAACGAAAATTATACAAATATGTTTAAAGAATATCCCGACATTTTAACGGTCAAGGATATTATGAAAATTTTGCACATCGGAAGAACTTTTGCGTATTCACTTTTAGCAAACAAAAAAATTGAATATCGCAAAATCGGAAACAAATATTACATAACAAAATTGTCTTTTATCGATTTTATCACCAGCACAGGAGATGAAAAATGAAAGGATATATTGTTGCGAAAAACGGAAAACTTTATGCCGTTGTCAGTTTTGAAGATAGAAACGGCAAGAAAAAACAAAAGTGGTTTGGCACGGGTCTTGATGAAAAAGCAAACAAGCGAAAAGCCGAAGAGTTTTTAAAGAACAAACTTTTTGAACTTACACGAGATGAAGCCAAAATTTATAACATTGACAACGACACTTTGTTTGCAGATTACTTTGATTCGTGGCTTGAAAGTGTAAAGCCAAATTTGCAAATAACAACATACGGTGGCTATCTTCAACAAGCGAAATTCATCACAAAGTGGTTTAAAGATAGGAAGATAAAACTTAACGATATTCGCCCCATTGACATTCGAAATTTTTATTCTGACATGCAAAATGTTTATGGCAAGTCCGTTCAGGTTTGTGAGCATTATCACGTGAACATTCGAAAGTGTTTGCAGTCGGCAGTTAAAGCCGAGTTAATCAGTTCAAATCCAGCCGACAAAGTGGACAGACCACGAAGTCCAAAGCACATCGCCAAATATTACAATTTGGAGCAACTTGAAGAGTTTTTCAAGGTTTTGGAGCACGAAAGATATGCCTACATATATTTGATGACCGCATATTATGGGCTTAGACGAAGCGAGATGATCGGGCTAAAATGGGGCGCGATAGATTTTGACAAAAACAAAATTGTCATAAATCACGCCGTTGCTGAAACAAGGCTAAACGGCAAGCGGCTCATCATTTCAAAAGACATAATGAAAAATAAAACGAGCAATCGAACTTATCCCTTACTTCCGAACATCAAGCAACTTTTGCTTAAAGAAAAAGAATTGCAAGAGCAAAACAAAGATTGGTTTAAAAAATCTTACAACAAAAATGAACAAGGATATATTTGCGTAAACGATTATGGGGTGATCTTAAAACCGCAATATCTTTCATCGCATTTGGAAGTTATTCTAAAATTAAATAACCTGCAAAAGATAAAATTTCACGAACTAAGACACAGTTATGCAAGTCTGTTACTTAGTCAATGTGTTGGCATTAAAGAAATACAAGAGTGGCTAGTGCACTCAACTTTCAACACGACAGCCGACATTTACTCTCACCTTGACTTTTCCAGCAAAATGAATGTGGCACAAACATTAAATCAGGTCACGCAAAAAGTAAAGGATGACGAAAAAGAAACAGTTAAAAAAGAGCAACAAAAGAATCTTAAACATAATTCAATATCGCAAAAACAGGACTTCCAGTCAACAAAGAATGCAAACTATAAAGTTTTGCTTGAAACCGACACCGCGCCAAAGCCAAACAAATCACAAGAAGAATATGATAATGAAGAACAAAAACAAACTGATGAAATTAACAATAAAGAACAGAAACAAACCAATGAAATTGATGGCGAAATTGCCGAATTAGAAAAAAAGCTCGCCGAAAAGCGAGCAAAGCGAAAACAAATAGACGAAGAGATGTAAAAAGTTTTAAATAATAAAATCAAGAGATTTGTTTATTATTGGATCAGCATATTTTTCATCAAACAACTGATATAGAATTTCCATAATTATTTTTATTAAATTTATCATATCGCTTACATATTTTGGTGAAACAGCACATGTGCCAAGAAATTCCCTATGTGCAAACAATTTATCCCTTAATTCAAAAATGTATTTACTTAATTGAGAATTTACAATTTTTTGATATGCTTCATCTAGATTTTTAATTATATTGCTTTTACAAGTTATTTTTTTAATGTTTTTATTCTCTATATTATCTTTTATGTACTTAATAAATTTTAAAAGAGATATAGTATTATATTTTTTGCTTTCATTTTGATCAAAAAAATAACAACAATATATTACATTTTCAATTAAAAAGGCATTTTGACAATTAAATAAAAATACAGACACACGTTGTTTACTAAATTGATTTAATATATAATCGATATAAAATTCATTTTGTTTTAACTTTTGGTAAAAATGTTTGAATTCTTCAAAATAACCCCTTATTTTTTTTTAACATCATTATTGTCTATTTTGTTACTTGTATCAACTTCTATTAAACTCATAAAAATACCTTCATATGTTATGATAACATATAATTGAAAAAATAATTAAGTTTTTAAGACTTGTTGGGCGAAAAATTTGTTAGATATTGTGAAAGGCTGGAAGTGGCTTAAACAAAGAAAAATAGACACATTCAAAAAAGCATTTGTTAGATAAACCCTTATTAGATAAGAAAAAATTTGCTCAAATTTTAAGAAATGAAAAAGCCCGTAATCGTCAATGATTACGGGCTCTTTGTTTGGCGGAGGACACAGGATTCGAACCTGCGGACCCTCTCAGGTCAACGGTTTTCAAGACCGCCGCGTTAGACCGCTCTGCCAATCCTCCAAATTTTGATTTTTTACGTGCAATTTTTTAGAAAAATTTTTGTTTGTTAGATATTTTATTAGAAATTGCCGTTTTTGGTGTTCTCTTTTTAGATATTTTTGAGTGTAAAACCGGTCGATTTTATTCCCAAAAGGTTAGTGTTTTAGGGCTAGATTTAAGAGATAACTTTTAACCCTATTAGATGATTTTGCATTTGCAACCGCTCGGAAGTCTAGTTGTTTTCAAGACCGCCGCATTAGACCGCTCTGCCAATCCTCCAAAAGACTTTCTTATAATAATATATTTATTCGATTTAGTCAAGATTTCAGCGAATAATTTTTATGAAAACATAAAACATTCACTTAAATTTAGGGGCGTTCTCTCAATATTCCTAAATTATTTGACAATTAAACAGAGATTTTGCTATAAATTTTGCTCAATTTTTGAACGATTTTTGAAAGTCATAAAAAAATGAAAAAAACATTGCTCAAAAATTCGTTTTTAGCATATTTTAATATGTTGTGAAAGAAAAAGAATGGTTAATTTGCACGAAAAAATAAAATAAAAAAAAGTAGTGATTGAAATTATTTTTGTTTGTGCTATACTAACCTCAACTAAAAAAAGGGGAAGGTAGGAAAAATGCATAATCAAAAGAGAAATTTAGAACACGAAGAATTGGACAATGAAAAAAGAAAAATTGATTTGAATCAGGCAATTTCAAATGTAATGAAGAACTTGTATCCTGGTAAAAAAGTCTGCCGTTCAAGAATAGTAACCAGTACAATTAGCGAAGGTATAATCTACTCGTGTGATTGCAAAAAAAACATCGAAGGCAAGACAATTTGTAATATTAGTGTATTTGAACTTGAAGAAAATAAAAATTATAATATGTTACTAGCATTTGACAAAAATAACAACATTGTTTTTGTAGATGATAAATCTAAAGATTTATTTTCAGAAGAAGAAATGAAAAAACGCGTATTAAACATATTACATCCAGTAGCAAATGAAAAAGTAACTTCATCAAATGCAGAATATTTGGGACTATAAAACAATTTTTAGTTGAAAAATAGTTGAAAGCAAAATTTGCAAAAAGATATTAAAAAAATATGTAAATAAAAAATAGTTTCTAAAACATAGAAACTATTTTTTTTATTCATTGCAACTTGTCCTCCAAGTCTTGTTGCATCTGCGAGTGCATTTTGATTGCCTGTTCCACGTCCTTTGTGGGAGCGACCGTAACGGGATAATAGCCCGCCTTTTTCATCGCCTCAAAGATTTCAAAGTTGCTTTTAGAAATCTCTTTATGCTGGCTTTCGATCAGATCTCTTATTGCTTTGTTTGAACATTCCATACCAAAACTACTGTTCATTGAAAGCAAGAATTTTGTGGCGATTAAGGCATCTTGTAAAATTTCTTGTTCTGTCATAAAATCCTCCCTTTACCCCTTATTATTCAGAAAATTGAGTAATGCCTTGTGATGCTCCAAATGAGTGCCAGCCATCTTCACGAAAGTTGTTTTCAATTTTTCACACTCCATCATTTCGCTGAAATATTTCATCTTAATTGCCAGCCAATTTTCGAAAGTCATCAGTTCATTAAGCGATTGTAAATCTTTTGTAGTAATTTGTTCACTCATACTTTCCTCCCTAAAAAAAGTATTAGCAATTTTAATATAATTAAACTTTAAAAATTCAAAAAAATAAAAAATATTTGTTTTAAAATTATTATATTGATATACTAAAAAAATAAGGGAGTAGTTATGAAAATTTTTATGGTCGGCGGGACTGGACTTCTTGGGAGCGTTGGCGCAAGAGAACTCATTTCACGCGGTCACGAGGTCGTGACGGTTGCCTTGCCTCCTTTGCCAGAAGGGGCGGACATTCCAAAAGAAATGACGATTTATTTTGGCAACATTCTTGAGATGAAAAACGACACAATTAAGGAAATTATGTTGGGCTGTGAGGGCTTTGTTTTTGCTGCGGGTGTGGACGAGAGAATGGAATTTTCGCCACCTGTGTATGAACATTTGAAAAAATATAACATCGACCCTGTGAAAAGGCTTTTAGGGCTTTGTAAGGAAGTTGGCATAAAAAAGTGCGTTATTTTAGGCTCCTATTTCAGCCATTTTGCAAAGACTTTGCCGAAACTTGACCTGTATAATAAGCACCCATACATTAGAAGTCGAATAGACCAAGAAAATGTTGCTTTTTCATTTTCAAACACTAAAATGGAAGTTATGGTGCTTGAACTCCCATACATTTTTGGAGTTTTAAAGGGCAGAAAACCTGTTTGGCAGTTTTACATTGATATGTTTCTTCCAGCGAAAACGGTCTTTTTTCCAAAAGGTGGCACCACAATGGTGACCTTAAAACAAGTGGGGCAATTAATCGCAGGTGCGTTGGAAAAGGGAAAAGGCGGGAGGGCATATCCAGTTGGGTGGTATAACAAAACTTGGAGAGAACTCATCACAATTATCAACAAATATATGGGTTTTGAGAACAAAAAGATTGTGACAATTCCCACATTTTTATATAAACTGGCGACATATTCTATGGCGAGAAAATATAAAAAACGAAACATTGAACCGGGGCTAAACCCCGTTGCGTTTGTCAAACTGATGACGGCAAACGCTTTCATTGATAAAGAGATTATCGGGAAGGAGTTGGGGGTGGAGCCAGACGACATTGACAAGGCTATTGGCGAGTCAATCACATATTGTATGGAAATTCATAATGAAAATAAAAAAGTGCTTGAAATGAAAGGGGAGTAATAAAAAAACTCTCAAACTAGTTCGTCTTTTAAAAGTTTTATGGTAAAATGCGGACGAGGAAGTAAATATTTGTTGAAACAAATATTTTAAGTTGCTTTCGCAACTTTGCAAGTGAAACTTGCACTTCCTCGTCTCTTCAAAAGTTACACAAAAACAAATATTTCATAATGCTTTTGTGTAACCTTAAAAAAATTAAAAAAACAAAGGAGAAAAAATTATGGAAATGAAATTTTATGTTTGCAAAATCTGTGGAAACATCATATCGTATGTTAAACGTTCTGGTGTGAAAGTGATATGTTGCGGGCAGGAAATGGAGGAAATAGCCCCAAACACAGTTGACGCTTCTGCCGAAAAACATGTGCCAGTGATGAGTGCAAAAATTGGGAAATTGATTGTTAAGATTGGGAGTGCCGAGCACCCAATGACCCCCGAGCACCACATCGAATGGATTGCACTTCAAACCGAGAAAGGCAACCAGAGAAAACAACTGCAAATAGGTCATAAGCCCGAAGTTGAGTTTTGTATGTCGCCGGGCGACAAAGTTTTAGCAGTTTATGCCTATTGCAACCTTCACGGATTGTGGAAATAATAAATTTAAGATAAAAAATTGAAAAAAATTATATTTTTTCACCCTTAATTTTTTCGTCTTCAAAAAAGGCTTTATTGTGGAGTGCTTCCTTTGAATATGGCTTAATTTCAAGAGCCAAATTGTTATATTCTTCGGCTTTTTTCATTTCATTTTGTTTTGAATAGCACACGCAAAGTTGAAGATATGGGATATATTTGTAATAGTCGGTCAGCACAAAAGCACCAGATTTCAGGTTGATACCACACCTTGTTGCCAGTTCATACCAATAAATCGCCTGCTTAAAATTATTTCTGTTAAAGAAAAAATCGCCAACTTTACAAAGATTTTCAGCCCTAGGTTCATCAAACACAAAACTTTTAAAAAGTGAATAAAGAGCATTTTGCTGGTCGTTAATTTTGTCAAAGCAAAAAGACAAATTCGCACACGCTTCAATGTTGTTTTCCACCCAACCGTTATAATTATCAAGATAGTCATTGAATGATTTTATAGCCTTTTTGTAAAAGCCATTATACATGAGTTCTCTTGAATAGTAGAACTTTTGTCTTGGTGAAAGTTTTGTTTCGTTTTTAATCAATTTTTCATAGATTTTCAAGTTTCTTTTTGAAGGAGCATCACTTGTTTTTCTGTGAGAAATGGACAAGTTTGAATATTCAATGTTTCCCTTAATACTCATAAATTCATGCACAGGGTCGACCCAAAAAAATCCCCTGTCATTTTTGACAATTCTCTCTCTATAATAGGAAAAAGTTGGATTGTTGTCTGCATCAAAGGCAATGTTATATTTCAGCATAACCACATCATTTTCTTTTGTTAGGGATTTTTTTAGTTGCAAAAATTTATCTTTATTCTCTTCAATAATGTCGTCTGCGTCAAGCCACAAAATGAAATCCTTTGTTGCCTTTGAAAAGGCGAAATTTCTTGCCTTTGAAAAATCGTCAACCCACTTAAAATCGTAAATTTTGTCTGTAAATTTTCTTGCAATCTTTTTAGTCTTGTCTTTTGAGCCAGTGTCAACGATGATAATTTCGTCCACAAAAAAACCAGCACTGCTAAGGCATCTTTCAAGCACCATTTCTTCATTTTTTACAATCATACACAAACTTATTGTCACATATTATGATATTAATTTCGTCAGTTGTTTGTTAATTTTTTATGTAAAATTTAACACAATTTCAAGACAATTTCTTTGTTTTTAAAGTCAAGTTGAGTCAGTTTGACGCCTGCATTTTGCAAGATTGTTGTGCTGGCAACCGTGGACTCTGCTTCCTTATATTTGTTAGACAAAAACATCACTTCCTTAATTCCCGATTGGACAATGGCTTTTGCGCACTCATTGCAAGGGAAAAGGCTCACATAAATCCTGCAACCCTGCACCGACACCCGTGAATTCAAAATGGCGTTTAACTCTGCATGGACAACATACGCATATTTTGTGTGCAGAAAATCTCCCTCTCTATCCCAACAAGCGTTGTCATCGTGAAAACCTCTTGGCATTCCATTGTAGCCGATTGAAATGACTTTATTTTCGTCGTTGACAATGCAAGCGCCCACCTGCGTGCTAGGGTCTTTGCTACGTTTTGCTGAAAGCATTGCAATCCCCATAAAATATTCGTCCCAAGAAATGTAATCTTCTCGTTTTGGCATATTCACCCCCACAAATTCATTTTAAACATTTTATCATTAATACGCAAAATTTCGCAAACGAAAAAACAAATTCGCAAAAATAAAAAAATTGTTCAACACAAAAATATTTTTTTAACATTTTTAACTTAAAATGTGTAATATATTTTCGTAGATTATAATTATATTAAATATTGATTATTTTTTAAAATTATCAAAAAAATCTGCGAACAATTTGAATTTTAGTGGGAGAGAAAATGTTAAGAATTTTTGACAAAACAGAAAGTGAAATTGAGGCGGAAAAGAAACTCAATCAGTATCGCAAAACGAGTAAAAAAGATGGCGTGATAGACATTTGCCCCAGTTATGCCCTCACAAAAGATGGGGCTAGGGTTGATGTTTCAGACTTGCCGGAGGAACAGATTGTTCGGTTTTATAGACAGGCGTTAAAGGAATATATCATCGCAAAATCAAACAACGAGATGGATAAAAACGACAGAATAAAGTCAACTTATGACGCCTTTAAACTCACAGATTGCTTGAAAGGGCGACGAATGGTTAGTTCTGATGGGCTAAAAAAACTTTTACTTTTGCTATCGCCTGATTTTTTAAATAAATATGATATGCCCCTGATGCCTTTTTCACTTTCTCAAAACGACATTGATTGCTATAAAAAAACAGCAAAAGAACTTTTGACCCCAATCATAATGGAAAAAATGTCCAAAGTGAAATTGATTGTGAAATTTATTGAAGAAAGCAAGGGTAATTTTGGAGCGATTTCAGAAGACGCAACCTTTGAAGTGATTGACCAAATGGTGATAAATGAACAGAGAAGAAAAGCATATAAAGAAGCGAATGTTCAAGAACATTCTTTCAGTTAGGAAATGAAATGTTTTCACAGTTTTAAAAAAATTCACCAATTCAACTTAAAAAACATAGTATGAACTAGAAATAATTGTAGGGTCTTACATAGCATAAATTGCTATGTAGGGAGAAAAATAATGTTCTATAATTTTTTCAATCATTACAATAGAAGTTGTTGCGGATGTTGTAATTCTTGTATAATTGGTCCAACGGGAGCCACTGGTGCGAGAGGACCCACAGGTCCAACAGGGCCAACAGGTCCAACAGGGCCAACCGGCCCAACAGGTCCAACAGGTCCAACAGGATTAACAGGTGCCACAGGAGCAACAGGAGCCACAGGAGCAACAGGTGCCACAGGCGCAACGGGAGCAACAGGAGCCACAGGCGCAACGGGAGCCACAGGAGCAACAGGAGCCACAGGCGCAACGGGAGCCACAGGTGCAACGGGAGCAACAGGAGCCACAGGCGCAACGGGAGCCACAGGTGCCACAGGTTCCACAGGTGCCACAGGAGCAACGGGAGCAACGGGAGCAACGGGAGCAACAGGTGCCACAGGTGCAACAGGTGCAACAGGAGCCACAGGTGCAACAGGTGCAACAGGAGCCACAGGAACCACAGGAGCCACGGGTGCGACGGGTGCGACGGGAGCAACAGGTGGAAATTTTGACACCTTTGGGAGTTTCTTTGAAGCCGCTGCTCAGGTTATTTCAACTGGCATACCTATCACACTTACAAGCACAATAACTGCAAATAATTTAGTTATTGCAGCAAACAGCGTGTTTATTCCAACAACGGGGGATTATCTTGTTGGATATGGAATAAATGCAGCACCAACAGCAGTTGCTGGGAACAACATTTATCTTGCGGTTAATGGCATTGCGGTGGCTGGCACACAAAGGGCAATAAGTGTCTCTGCAGGGACAAATGCAACTGTAATTTTGAGCCTGACTGCTGGAGATTTTGTCACACTTATGCCAACTGCGGCAGCCGTTGCCGTAACAAACATTGGCGGAGCAAGTGCAAATCTAAGTCTTAATCAAATTGCTTAACTAAAAAAAATATCCACCAAAAAAAACGGTGGGTATTTTTTATTTTTGAAAACCTTTTCAAGATGCTTATAATACTAAAAGAAAATTTTTGTTAATATAATTTTTTTATAGAAAAACATTATTTTTTGTCATCTAGTTGGTCCCACAGCACTGCCCGATTTTGTTATTATTGAACTGATTTTAATGCTTGTTGAAGTTGTGCCTGTTGTCACGGCATATGTGCTTTCAAGTGCAAAAAGTGGGGAACTTATAACCACACTTGCGTAATTTTTTGAGACTCCAAAAATAGTGCTTGGTGAAAATGAAATGATTGTTTCATTGTTATATTTCACAACAACATTTCCAGTTTTTGATGACGATAAATTCATTGAAATGCAATATTGTGTTGAGTTTGTTGCAGGTGTTTCCACCATTCCGCTTGAACCGATTGCAATGAGGGTTCCGCCAGTCACTTGAATTCCATTTTCAGAATCAAGTGCCCCGTTTGCACTGTTTGTTGGACCACTGATGAAGATTGTTCCACCGCTAATCAAAATTCCGCCGTTTGAATCCACACCGTCGCCATAGGCATTGACATATGTTGTCCCACCGCTAATCAAAATGTGGCAGACTGCCTTTTGTTGTGTGGTTGAAAGGTCGCTATTCGCAGCGTTAATTCCGTCGTCAGTTGATGAAATTATTGAAGTTCCGCCAGAGATTTCAATTGTTTTGCCTTCAAACCCCTCATATGATTTTGAAATTGTAATGTTGCCCCCGCCAACTGTCAGATTGTTGTCTGCATGAAGGCCGTCATCGCTTGTGCTTATGCTAAATGTCCCGCCATAAATGAGGACATTTCCCGAGTTAGTGTGAATGGCATCATCGGTTGTGTCCGTCGTGAAAGTTCCGCCTTCAATCAAAATTGTGTAGTTGCTTGAAGAAACTATTGTGTCAAGGTCCCCATAATCAATCTCGCCCACTTTAATCGCCTTTGAACTTTCCGCAAGTTGATAATAGTTTGAATAGTTGCTTGCACTGTCGGAAGAAACTCTTGTGTAGGTTGAGCCAGATAAACTGTAACAACCGTCGCTACTCGTTGCAGTAGTCCAAGTTGGCAGGGTTGAGATGTCAAATGTTCCAGCCTTAATGTAAACAAAAGTGTCTGCTTGGAGTCCGTCACCATAGCAATTTGCGATTGTAACGCTTGTCGCCCTGTCGGCATAGATGAAACCTTTGCTATAATCATATGTTGTCACATCATCACTGCTCTCTGCGTGAAGCCCATCTTTCCCCGAACTTGTGACATCAATTGTTGAGCCTGAAAGATAGATTGAGTCGGCACTAACTCCGTGGCTACTTGCACCGATAGTCATCGTTCCGCCAATCCCAAAAAAAGTGCCGTCGCATTTTATCCCAGACTTTGCACTACTGATTGTGAGCGACCCGCTTCCGTTAATGGTTACATCTCCCGTGCAGTCAATGGCATTTTTCTCTTCCGCACCTGTTCCCGAGTTTGAAATGTTGTTTGTGCCAATAAGGGTTATAATCAAATCACAAACGCCCGTTGTGTCCGTGCCTTCAATAACCTTTTTCCCAACCTTTGTTATGTTTGCGTTGTCTAAAAACAAGTGAACACCCGACACGGTTATTTTTATTACACTTGCGATGTCACCCGATAAAAGATAGTCCCCCGCAGTGCTGATTGTATAGACATTTTCCCCCGTGTAAGTCGTGCAGGAAGTCTCATTTTGTTCCTCTGTAATGCCATTTGAAACAGTTGTAATGGCACTTTTCATATCCGTTTCAAGCGAAGTTGTGTCCTCTTCTGTGATTGTTGACTCCGAAGACTCATCACCGCCAAGTTTGTCCCACGCTTGAACTGTCGAACAGCCAATTAAAGAAAAGCAAACAAAAAAAGCAAGGCTCATAATAACCGTTTTAAAAAACTTTTTAATTTTTTTACTCCTTCTTTTCATTCCTCTTTTTGTCATCATTTTCTGCGATGTCATTTGTCACGGAGTTTATGTCATAGCCCTTTTTAAGTGCTAAAATTTCTTCTTCTGGCATCTTTTTATCTTCAATATTTTCTCCCAAATTGTTTGTTTTATTTTCTTCTTTCAAAAGTTTGGCATCTTCTTTTTCTTGAGTGAGGTCTTCCTTAACTTCTTCTTCAAATTTTTCATCAATTTGTTTTTCGCTCAAACCTTTTTCAGAGTTTTCCCCAAAAGATAGCAGTTTGTTCAGTTCTTCGTCGGAAAGTTGTGTAATTTTATTGTCAAAAATAACCTCATTCATCTCAGTTTCAAACCGTCTTTTTCTAAAATAGATGTAACATAAAGATAATACACCAACAATTGAAACGGAGAAAATCAAAATAGAATTCACTGTGGAAAGGATTGTCGAAAAAGTGTAGTCAATGGGCAAATCATTAATGTCAATGTCAAAATTTGCCGTGCCAAAACCGCCACTAGGACGCTCGATTTCGCTTTCATCAATCTCGCCCATATTCTCAGGTGGGTCTTTAAAACCAAAACTCGATTGTCCACTTGAAGAAATCATATTTCTCTCACCAGTTAAACAAGAGCCAAAGTTGATAAACCATTTTGAAACAGTATTCCAAAAGCTTGTGGTCTTTGCTCCGTCAAAATTTCTTTCGCCCACAAATTCTGTGATTTCACTTGAGTCAAGGTTGCTAAACATACTCGCTTTGGACTTTGAAGAACTTGACATAAACGAGCCAGAAAGAGCGATAATAATGACGATTAACGCAATTGCACAGTCGAACTTTGGAATATGTATATGATTTTTTTTGATGACGCTCGTGTTCATTCTTCTCTCTGCCATAATTGCCAAAAAGAAAAGAAACACATAAAAAATCATAAGTAAAATAAGAACTGGGGAATAGACAAAATAGAAAATGGGGATTAAGACTATGCACAATAATTTCAGCATAAAAAACAAGTTGGGGTTTATTGTATGGTCCCACTTTTTTCTTGAAATTCCCTCGGCATCTTGCCGTTCCATTTCCCTAATTTTTCTTTCTTTTGCTGTTATTTTTGCCATAATTTTTTTCCTTATTCATACCTTAATGCTTCAACAGGGTCCAAATCTGACGCTTTCATTGCAGGTGCAATTCCCGCCAAAATGCTGACGACAGTGCTTATTATAATGCCAAGCAGATAATACCAAACATTGTAGGCAATTAAAGAATAGGAAAGGGTTGAAAGGCAAATGATGTTGACCACGACTGAAAGTAACAAACTGCACGCACAGCCAAAAATTCCAGCCATAACGCCCATCACCCCCGCTTCAAAGATGAACATTCGTCTGATGTCCTTTTTCCTCGTGCCAATTGCTCGAAGAATTCCAATTTCTTTCATTCGCTCAGAAACACTGACATACAGGACTATGAAAATCATAATTGCAGACACAACCATTGAGATTGCCCCAACCCCTGTTAAAGCCCCTGTTCCCAAATCTATGTAATCAAGCACTTCTTGTGCGGAACTGTCCGCCTGATAGACAGAAAAACCCATTGATGTTAAGTCGCTTTTGATTGCGCTCAAATAGCTCACGTCATCAACATTCATATATATAATGTTATAGGTTGAACCGCTGTAAAGGGAACTTAATGCCGAGCTTGATATGAGAGCGTTGCTCTCTCCTTCGTCAAGGTTGTCCTCATAAATTCCAGTGATTGTAAAGGTCAAAGAACTTGAATTTCTTGTTACAACAATGGTGCTTCCAATTGAAGTGATGATTGCGTCGCTTGACAGTGCGTTTGCAAGATTTTCGTTTATTATGATTGAGTTTGAGTCAAAAACGATGCTTCCATACAAAATCTCAGGATAAAAAGAGTCATAAAATGCAGACAAATTGCTCACCAACCCCTCTGTAGAAGAGAAACTGTATGTGGCAGTTGTGTTGTTTGAAATAAAAATCTCATTCACCCCATCAAGACTCTCAATATTATCAATTTCCGTCGTGGAAAAGTTCCCGCTTGAAGATTTCGTGATTGAAAGTTGAAGCGATTGCAAATTCTCTGAATACACCTGATTGACATAGTTTGCAAGTCCTGAACTCAAACACAAAATCAAAACGACAGCGGCAATGCCAATCGCCATTCCAATTGAAACGAGCAAACTTCTGCTCTTGTTCCTTTTTAAGTTGTTGAGCGAAAGTTTTGCAATCTCCTTCATCTTAATGTTGCTAGGTTTAATCTCTTTATCTCGCTTGCTGTCAATGTGCATATTATTAATGACTTTGTCGGACACAATCTTGCCGTCTTCCATTTTGATTATTCTGCTACATTCTTCTGCAACTTTTTGACTGTGCGTGACAATCAAAACAAGTTTTCCGCTTTGAGCAATCTTCTTTAAAATGTTCAAAATTAAATCTGCACTGTCTTTGTCCAAAGCACCAGTTGGTTCATCTGCCAAGATGATTGTTGGATTGTTCGCCAAGGCTCTTGCAATCGCCACTCTTTGTTTTTGTCCGCCTGAAAGTTGGTTTGGCAGTTTTTTTGCACATTGTGAAAGCCCAACCATTTTCAGTAGATCCATGGCTCTTTCTTGCCTAACATTTTTTTCGATGTTGCTCATTTCCATTGCAATCTCAACATTTTCAAGCAGTGTCATATGGCTGATTAAGTTGTAATTTTGAAAAATGAGACCAACCCTTTTTTTGCGATAGTCGTCCATTTGAGATTCGGAGAAATCTCTTATGAAATCTCCCTTTAAAACTATGCTTCCAGAATAGTCTGTGTCAAGCCCGCCCAAGATGTTTATAAGTGTTGATTTGCCACAGCCCGACTCTCCAAGAAGAGCAATCAAATCCCCACTTTTAAACTCAATGTCAATGCCTTTTAAGACGTCTTGTTTTTGTGTTTTTGTGATGTTATAACTCTTTTTCAAGTTTGCGATTCGAAGTAATGCCATTTGTTAAATACTCCTTTGTTTGCGAAAGGATATTAAACAAATGTTAAATGAATGTAAAAAAAAATGGATTACTCCACTTTTTTTAAAATAATATAAAATTCGCTTCCTTTCCCCACTTCGCTTAAAACTCCAAAGTCCACGTTATAGTGGTTTAAGATTTCTTTCACAATCGTGAGTCCAATCCCGCTTCCAACGACTGTTTTCTTAGCACTGGTTGACCTGAAATGCCTGTCAAAAACTTTGTCAATTTCCTTTTTATCAATCCCCATTCCTTTGTCGATGACGGAAAGTTTCATCTCTTTTTCAGAAATATTTTTAAGCACAACTTTAATTTGCTTTTTATCAAGAGAATAATTTATGGCATTGTTAATTAGATTTGTGATGACTTGCTCAATTTTAACTTTGTCCATAAACACAAAAGCCTTTTTTGGATATTGGAATGTAAAAGTGTAGCCACTTGCACAAAACTTTGACTTGTAATATGTTTCCAGTTTGCTAAACAACTCAAATAAATTTATTTTTTCATCGTTATACACAGCACTTTTCGCCTGCAATTTTGACAAGTCAATCATATCGTTAATCAAGCCTTCAAGTTTGACACTCTCTTCAAGGATTATGTCAAGATGCTGGTCTCTTTTTTCTTTGTCGCTTGCACTAAATTCTTTCAGCATTTGAGCATAACATTCAACCATTGTAAGTGGAGTCCGCAATTCGTGAGAAACGTTTTGGATAAGGTCTTTTTCAAGTGCTTGGCTTTTTTTAATCTGCTCAATTGAGTAGTTCAGCGTTTTTGAGAGTTCTTCAACCTCTTCAAACTCGTTTGTGGTGAATTTTACGTTTAAGTTGCCACTTGAAAGCTCCTTTGCCTTTTTGCTCATCTCTTCAAGAGGTTTTGAAATTTTCTTTGAAAAGAAGATGGAAATGACAATTGTTATGGCAAAACTCACCACAGTTATAATTGCCAACAGCAATGTCAAAATGTCGGAAGTGGAGTTTGTTGGAGTTATTGTTCCGCTAAGGTAAAAATAGTAGTCAACTTCATCAATGGTAACTTTTTGACCAATAACAAGAGACTTAAAATCTCGCTCCTGAGTGTATTCAACATAACTGTTTGTGCCAATTCTTTCGACGATGTCTATGGCCGAGAGATTGAACATAAAATTCATATTAGGGGCAGTGGGATAAATAAAATCGATACTCTCATCTTCGCCAATTGTAAAAATAAAAATTGAGCAGTCCTTGTTCCTGTTCAAATCGGTTAGTTCTTCGTTTTCGTGATTTTCAAAAGAATTGACAATTTGATTGCTTGTTTCTCTCAACTCTTTTGTTTTTATGTATTCATAGATAGAGTCATATAAGACTACCTCAAAAATCCAAATGATAGCGAAAACAATTGTTAAAACGAGTAAGAATTTTAACAATATTTTGCTTTTAATCCCATTAAAACTTCTTTTGTTAATTTTCAAATTTATAACCAAGTCCTCTTATCGTCTTAATTTTTTTTCCATATTTTCCAAGGTGAGCCCTCAGCATATTGATGTGGACGTCAATTGTCCTACCCTCATTTTCATAGTCCCAGCCCCAAACATCATCTTGAATTTTATCTCTTGTAAGAAGTGTGTTTTTGTTTTTTAAAAAAAGGAGCAGGAGTTTATATTCTTTGTTTGTCGTTTTAACCTCAGCGTCATCAACAAAAATCTTGTGGGAGTTCAAGTCAATTCTTATGTTGTCCACTTGACAAATGTTCTCATCTCCGTTTGTTCTTCTCATAACTGCTTTAATTCTTGCCAAAACTTCTGGCAGATAAAATGGCTTAACAAGATAGTCGTCAACACCCAAATTAAACCCACTAATTTTGTCGTCATATTCGCCCTTTGCACTGATCATAATTATTGGTGTTTGTTTAATCTTGCGGATTGCTTTTGTTGTCTCATAGCCGTTGAGATTGGGCATCATAATGTCAAGAATGATGCAATCATAATCCGTCTTTTCCACCAAGTCATATGCCTTCATTCCGTCGCTTGCAATGTCAACCAAAAAGCCATAGTATTCAAGATATTCGCTGAGGGCTTTCACAATGTTTTTTTCATCATCAACAACTAAAATTTTGTTCATTTTTTTGTTTCCTTTTTAATTATAACATACAAATATTGAAAAGTATTGTAAAATCGAAATGTAAAATTAAAGTAAAATGTGTAAAAATTTTTTACAAAGATTGTTTTTATTTGTTTTAAGTTTTTTTTGTTTGAAACATACTAAAAAACACAGAGTTTATTGTTGCAGTTAAATAAAAAAAATCATTTTGCACAATTTATTAATGAATGTATAAAATATTATTGTAAATTTTAAAATTATGTTATAATTTACCTAATAAATTGTGAAACGGGGGAATGATATGAAAAAGTTTTCTGTAAAAAGTCTATTTTTGTTAGCATTTTTTTTGGTCGGTGCGGTGCTATTCTCAGGGTTGACTCTTTTAACCCAAACAAATAAGGCATACGCCGCAGATGCATATGGGCTTTCATATACATACACAGGCAGTGCATATTCAGTTTCCGCTTGTGATAAAAGTGTCACTTCAATAGTAATTCCCGCTTCTTATGACGATGGATCTCATGGCACGCAACCTGTCTCAGGAATAGATGCCAATGTTTTTCAAAATTTCACAACATTAACAACTGTCTCTTTTGGAGCGGGAAGCGTTTTGGGGACAATAGGCATTAGTGCATTCTATGGTTGCTCTTCATTAAGTTCAATAATTTTGCCAAACAATGTAACCTCCATTAATAATAGCACTTTTTCAAACTGCACCTCTCTATCAAGCATAACTCTTTCAGCAAATTTGACAACGATTGGCACCGCTTGCTTTTCGGGTTGCTCGGCTTTAACATCAATAAGCATTCCTGCAAATGTTGCAACAATCGCAGACAGTGCTTTTGATGGCACAACGGCATTAACTTCAATAATTGTTGACGAGACTAATGTAACTTATATGGACGATGCTGATGTTGCATTATTATCAAAAAATGGACAAACTCTTTTTAAATATGCTGCTGGCAACACAAATGCGTCCTACACCATTCCAAGCACCGTGACGACTATTTATAGTTATGCTTTTAATGGGGCAAAATTTACTTCAGTAACCATTCCAAGTTCAGTGACAACAATTAATTCTTATGCTTTTACAAATTCAAGTTTAACATCAGTTACAGTGCCCAGCACTGTCACAAGTTTTGGAGAAGACGTTTTTAATGGTTGCTCAGGTTTGCTAACAGCAAATATTGAAGCGTCAGTTACAACGCTTCCTTATGAAACTTTTAAAAATTGTGGAGCGATGACATCTGTAACTCTGTCAAATACAATAACTTCAATTGGAGATTCTGCTTTTTATTCTTGTGCAACACTACCTTCAATCACTCTTCCAACGAACCTTACTTCAATAGGTACATATGCTTTTTTTCGTAACTTTGCATTAGTTTCCATTACTTTGCCAAGCACCGTTGCCACTGTGGGAGATTATGCTTTTTCTGCTTGCATTGAATTGACATCAATCAACATAACGAGTGCTATGACAAGCATTAGTGCTAGCACATTTCAAGACTGTGCAAAGTTGGCAACGATTGACATTCCATCAACCATCACATCAATTGGTGCAAGTGCTTTTAGAAATTGCACTGAATTAACTGCTATCACTTTGCCAAACATAACAACGATTGCAACAAACACTTTTTATAATTGCTCAAAATTAGCAACCATCAACATTCCAACAACCGTCACTTCAATCGGAGAAGGAGCATTTCATAATTCAATATTAAGCAAAATATATATTCCATCAACTGTGACAACTATAACTGCAACTACTGCCCTCAATTCACCATTTTTTGGAAATTCAGGTTTAAAAATCTATTGTCAAGTGTCTTCCGCCGCCCCAGCAGGTTTTGGGGAATTTTGGAATTATGGTAGCAGTGTCGTTGCTCATTACACTTACTATGGTTGTTTTGGAGTAAGTTTTGATGAGTTCATAACTTTCACAGGAACAGAACCAACCGATTTAACAAGTCAAACAGTAGTCCCAACTCTTGGTAGTTTAAGTCAAGACGGGTATAGTTTTGTTGGCTGGTATTATGAAAGTTCCTACACAAACGTTGCAACCGCTGGTGATGACCTTTACAGTAAAGCAACAGATTCAAACACTGTCACTCTTTATGCAAAATGGACTGCGAATGATTTGACTTTTGCAAATCAAACTTTGAGCCCATCTGCCACTTGCCACACTTCATACACTTCAAATGCTTTTACTGGAGCAAGTAATGGCACAGGGACATATACCTATGAAATAGTTAGCGGAGCACCAACGGGCATAACCCTTGATAGTGCAACAAGAATTTTCAGTGGTACTCCAACTTCAAGTCCTGACATATATAATAGCATTATAGTAAAGGCGACGGATAGCACAAGCGGAGCAACAAAAAATGCAACGTTCACTCTTACTCTCTATTCGCTCAAGCTGTCAACTCCATCGAATTTGTCTTGGAACACAACTTCGCAAGGCAGTGCAGTTGCCACTTGGGACACTGTGACACATGCAACAAGTTATACAGTTTCTCTTTGGAGTATTATGGATGAAACGATAGGCTCTTCTGTTGAAGTCTCAACAACCAGCTATGATTTTGGTTCAGTAATCACTTCCAGTTCTTGCTTAAACTGTCATTTTAAAGTTTATGCAACATCAACAGAAGTGGGCTGTGTGGCAAGTTCTTCTGCTAGCAGTGCCGATTTAACATCTTACATGTTTTCTTTTAACAGCAATGGAGGCAGCTCCGTTGCCACCCAATATATCATCAGTGGACAAAAAGCAACGGTTGTAAATGCCCCAACAAAGACAAATTATACCTTTGGTGATTGGCGTAAAGGCTCCACAACGGGCGACACTTGGTTGCCAAACAGTTTCCTTGTCACGGCAGAGTTAACTGTCTATGCCACATGGAAGTATGACATAACTTTTAACTATAACTATGGCGACACACCTGAAACTTATAGTCATGAAGTTCTAAACTCTGTAACAAGCATTAGTCCAACAACATTAAAGACGATTTCACGCACGGGCTACACTTTTAACGGTTGGGCTCTTTCAATCACTGGCACAATTGCCGACGTCCTATCAACTTATACTGACAATGGAACAACAGGAGATGTCACAATATATGCCGTTTGGACATTAATCACCCACACAGTTGATTATAATTTTAACGGTGGAGAGGCTTTATTTGGCATAGGACAAGGCACTTATGATTATGGTGAAGTTTTTGAAGTCGAAGAAATAAATGATTTAGCAAAATTGGGCTATTCTTTTGGTGGTTGGAACGACGGGACAAACACCTATGCTTTTAATGCAGAATATACAATGGGCGATGCAAATGTTATTTTTACAGCCGTTTGGACAGCAAACACCTATAAAGTTGCTTTTGACGATAACACAACAGACACAACAACTGGCACAATGGCAGATCAAAATTTCACCTATGACACGGCTCAAAATTTGACGACAAACACTTATGAAAGAGAAAACTATGTTTTTAGTGGCTGGAACAGGAATTCTTCTGGCACAGGAACAAGTTATTCAAATGGTGCTAATGTTAGCAATTTGGTTGCAACAAATGATTACACAGTCACTTTATATGCTGTCTGGGAAATTGAGCAAAAAACAATCACATACATTTTAGCGAATGTTGATGGCGGAGCAGTTCCAGAGGCACAGAGTTTTGATTATAATTCTACTGCAACCATTCTAGGAAACATTGGCAATTTAACAAAAACAGGTCATTATTTTGTTTGTTGGAACTCAGCCGGAAATGGAAGCGGGACGAATTACATGACAGGACAAGAATTTATAATAACAGAAAATATTTCCCTTTATTCCGTTTTTGAAGCAAACACCCACACAATAACTTTTGATGTCGCAGGTGGCGACGCACTTGAAAACAGCACAATGGAGATTGACTATGCGCAGGTTATCAGCGGTCTGCCAATTCCAACAAGAACGGGCTATGCCTTTACTGGCTGGCTTTATGGTGCAACTGCAATTGTGGAAGGAACGACCGTCTACGCCATAGATGAAGACATCACCCTAACTGCAAGTTGGGAGATTGCCTATTTGATTTCTTTTGACGAAGTTGGTGGTGAAGTGGTTGAAGATGTCTATAAAAAAGCAACTTCCGACCTTGTTCTTCCAACTGCTTCAAAGGCGGGCTATACCTTTGCTGGTTGGCAGACTGGCGAAACGACATATTTGGCTGGCGACCACTTCACAGTTTCAACTTCAAACGTCTCTTTCACAGCACTTTGGACAGCGCTTAGTTATACAATATCTTTTGACACAAACAGCGGAACAGGGACATTTTCAAGCATTCCTGCCACATCGGGTGAGGCTGTGTCTCAAATATCCGTTGTTCTTCCTGAACGCACAGGCTATACTTTTGACGACTGGTATTTTGTGGGCGAGGGTGGGGCGTTAACTTTGGTTCAAAACGGCTATGTTTTCAACTTTGCAAGCGACATAACTCTTGTTGCACAGTGGGATTTAATCAATTATGAAATAAATTATGGCTTGAATTTGGGGTCAAATAGCATAAACAACCCCGCAACATACACAATTGAAGACGAGGACATTACACTTGGCGACGCAACAAAAGAGGGCTACACTTTCAACGGTTGGTTCACAACAAGTGTTTTCACCACGGGCACAGAAATTGACACAATTGAAACTTCAACATCACAAGACCTCGACATTTTTGCAAGATTTTTAGCCATTTCCTACACAATTACTTACAACTTGAACGGCGGAACAAACAGTGCAAACAACCCCGCAACCTACACAATTGAAGACGAGGACATCACTCTTAGCGACGCAACAAAAGCGGGCTACACTTTTGACAGTTGGTATGCCGACGAAGAAGTTTCAATTTTGGCAGACGTAACAATCGAAACTGGAAGCACAGGGGATAAAGCGTTTTTTGCAGTTTTCACTATAATTCAATACACAATTAATTATGACTTAGATGGCGGGACGCAAAATGCCGAAAACCCAACAAGTTATAATGTCAACTCCTCATCTTTTGCAATTTTTGACCTTGAAGATAAGACGGGCTACACTTTCGACGGCTGGTATAGCGACGAAGACTTAACAACTGTGGCAGATGTAACAATTGAAACTGGAAGCACAGGCGACCTAGTTTTCTATGCAAAATGGGCAACAATTGAGTTCACAATAAGTTTTGAAACAAACGGCGGGTTAGCACAAGAAGCCATCGTTGCAGACTACAATTCAGACTTAACTCTCCCAACTCCAACACGCACGGGTTACATTTTTAAAGGCTGGTTTTATGACGAAGATTTGACATCTTCCGCAACGGAATTGACTTTAATGCCTGCTGATGATGTCGTCCTTTATGCCATGTGGGAACAAGAAATTGCAGAAAGTTTCGTGCTATATTACGCAGTGGGCGGGGCAATCGCTTTGATTTTGATTGTTCTTGGAATATATTTGATGACTCGACCAAAAAAGAATACGAAAGATAAGAAAGTTAAGGCAATTTTAAGCAACAAAACTGGCGGTGGCAGTGAAACGGCGAAGAGTGCTGAAAAAGAAAAAGCCAACGAGAGCAAAGATAACGCAATGAAAGCCAATGAAATGAAACCCAAAAAAGAAACAAAAACTAACGAAATCAAGGCCAAAGAAGTTAAAGGCAATGAGAGTATAGTCAAAAAAGAGATAAAAGACATAGAAAAAACAGCGAAAGTGAAAGAAAATCTTAATAAAAATGAAAAGAATAAAAAAGATTAAATTCACACTTTGACCACAACAAAAAAAAGACGCATCAAGTTTGACTTTCTTGATGTGTCTTTTATAAAAAATTTGCTTGTGTAATATAAATAAGTAAGAATTATTTTTCAAAAAAATGAAAGGGGTTTTTAAAAATGGATAAAAAGAAATCTAAAATTCTTCGCAATATTTTTTTGTTTGTGAGCGGGGGAGTATTCCTTTTTTTAGGTGTTATGCTACTCATTTTTGCGATTGGCGAACGCACTGCTTCATCGACGAACTTCTGGTGGATAATAATTTTGGGGTCCGCCCTATGTTTGTTTGCAGTTCTGTGTGTTGTTTTTGGGGTCTATTGCTTAAAAACTAAAAGATGATTGGCACTTTATTTATTGTTTGATGAAAAGGGTTTGCTTTTGTAAGTTTTCTTTTCATATGTCTTTGAATATTTTGGTTTATTGGAAGATTTTGAGAAAGGTTTTTTTGAGTTGTCAAACTTCGAAAAACTTTTTTTATTTTTGTCCCCAAAATTACTCCCTTCTTTTGAAAAATGCTTTCTTTCTTCACCACTATTGTCTGGTCTTGGTGAATATTGTTTTTCTTCCGTTTTATAATTTTTTGTTTTCTTGTCAAAGGAAAAGTTTGATTTTTCTCTTTTCTCACCAAAAGTTCCTATTCTCTCTCCATATTTTTCTTTTTTCTCACCAAAAGTTCCTATTCTCTCGCCATATTTTTCTTTTTTCTCACCAAAAGTTCCTATTCTCTCGCCAATATCTTTTCTCTTTCCAAAGTTTCCTATTCTCTCGCCATATTTTTCTCTTTTCTCACCAAATTTCTTTGTTTCAAAACTTCTCCCACCATTTTCAGGGCGAGTTCTCTTTTCTGTGCTGTCCATTTCTTCTGCGCTCTTTTTGCCTTTAAAATAACTCTCTTTTTTTTCAAAATTGTTGCCATGAGAAAAAGGCTTTGACTCCGCTTTGTGTGAAAAATTCTTATTTCTGTCAAATTTTGATGGGCGAGAGGTTTTGTCACCTCCGTCTTTTGAGAACTTATCCCTGTCATTTTTTTGAGTTGAAGTCCTATCCCTGTTGAAATTTTTATTTTCATTGAAATGTCCAAAACTTCTTGACCTTGAAGAATTGCTTTTTCTGCTTCTTGAGAAGCCACCAGACGAAAGAGGTCGTTCGTTCTTATCATTTTGGCTTGGAGAACTCGCCTTTTCGGTTATGGAAAGGTTGAGTTCCTGAATGTTTGACTCAGTTTGTTTTTCATATTCTTTTAAGGTTTTAAGTTGGAGATTGCTGGCAATGATGGTCATTGAATTTCCATTTTTACCAATTCGAGCCGTTCTGCCAATTCTGTGAATGAAATGTTCAACGTTAAGTGGAACGTCAAAGTTGATGACATACTCAACATCGTTAATGTCAAGCCCACGAGATGCCACATCGCTTGCGACAAGGATTTCAGTTTCTCCTGCTTTAACGCTGTCGATGACCCTTTTTCTTTGTGATTGTTTCAAATCGCCGTGAAGCGCCTTTGCGTTGTGCGAATTTTCATTCAAATATTTTGTAATAATATCAGCCATTCTTTTTGTGTTGGAAAAAACAATTGTTAGTTTTGGTTTTTTTGTGTTAAGGATCTCAAGCAAAGCCTCTTTTTTGCTATTTTTGTTCACGATAACATAATGCTGAGTAAGGCTACTTAAACTCCTGTTTTCAACGCCAATTTCAATCTTTGTTGGGTTGTTTTGAAAATTTTTTGTAATCTGTTTAATGCTTTCCGGATATGTTGCACTAAAAAGCAAAGTTTGTCTTGTTTTTGGTGTTGATTTTAAAATTCTTTCGATGTCATCTTTAAAGCCCATATTAAGCATCTCGTCGGCCTCGTCTAAAACTAAGGTCTTTAATGAGTCAATTTTTAATGTTCGCCTTTCCATATGGTCCATAATTCTTCCCGGTGTTCCGACAACAATCTGCGGTTTTCTCTTTAAAGCTTGAATTTGCCTTTCAATTGCGCTTCCGCCATAGACGGGCACAACCTTGATGTTTTCCAAAAACCCCACCAATTTTTTGAATTCATCTGTAACTTGCAAGCACAATTCTCTTGTGGGGCAAATGATGAGAGTCTCAACAAAGTCCGCATTTTTGTCGGAGTTTTGAAGGATAGGCAAGGCATAGGCAAGGGTCTTTCCACTGCCTGTCTCACTCCTCACCGTAACGTCTTTTCCCTCTAAGATTAAAGGGATAGTTTCGTCTTGCACTTGAGTTGCGATTTCAAACCTAAAACTTTCAAGTGCCTTTAAAATTTTTGTGTTCAGTCCTAATTCTGTAAATTTCATATAATATATTCTTCTTCTTTTTTTTATTTTTAACACTAAAAAACAAAAAAACGCCTAAACTTTGCGTTTTTATTTTTAAACATCAAATTTATTCTTTTTTAAGATTAACACGTTATTATTGTTATGTCAATTAATATTTTTCACTTAAAAATTTTAGAAAAGAAATTGGACTTTTTAAAATGAAAGTTCTTTGTGATTGAAAATATTAATAAAACAACAGTAAAAATTAAGTTTCCCACTTTTTCGCTTTAAACTGAAAATCAGTGCAGTTTGATATGTTTTCATTCAAAACAAAAACGCTTAAATTATTATTATAATGTAACAAAATGTAATTTAGTCTTTAAAATAATTCACTTTAATGATAATGTTTATTATTTTTTTGCATTTTGCCATTGACAAAACGAATTAATGCGTATAAAATTAAAACAAAACAAAGTTGAGGTGAAATATGTTAGACTTATTTCAAGAAAACCTTAAAGCCCTGTCAAAACAATATTCGCAAAAATATATTGCCGAAAAGACCAACTTTTCTCAGTCCAGCATCAATAACTATCTTTCAAAGTCAAGCGAACCGTCCATAAAGTTTTTAGTTGCACTTAAAGACGCTTTTGGGATTAATGTGGACGATTTTTTGTTTTCAGAATTCAAGCTTGAAGTGCAAGTCCCATACGACAAATATGAGGGGAATTATATTATCTACTATTATAATAACGATTCCTATAAAGGTGAAGTTCATGTCAACCTCAAAAACACACTCAACTACGGTGTTTTAAGCATTTTCAAAGAGCGAGAATTTGATAAAGAAGTGATTGTCCTCGCCACTTTTATGAAGGACAGGGAGAATGCCATAAGAATTTTAAAGTCTTGCAATATGGCGAAAACTTCAAAAGAACTCGCTAAAATTTACAGTCAAACTGGAAATATTTATAAGGGGAATGTTGATATAAGTGAGCAGAGCATATTTTTTGAACTTAAAAACAAAGAAAACAGCGACCAAAGTTACATAATTTTGAACAATCCTCCGACAAAGTCAAACTACATCGGCGGGGTTGGAACGGTCAATTCAATCTCAAGAGGCAGGGAACACAACCCCTGCATTCAGTTTATTATATTGTCAAAAAAGTTGTTAGACGTCCCCGACGGCAAGTTATATGATTGCTTAAAATTTGATGATTATGATGTGAATTTAAACGACAGCATAAAAGATGTCATTGATTTGTTCAAACGATTATATGCTGAAAAAAACGAGATTTCCGTGGAACTGACGGACAATCAAAAGCAGGCGATTGTCCGCAACAAACTCGAATATCACCTGAGTGAAATTTTAGAAGCAAATGCTTTCAGATTTACAAAGATTTCCAACAAAGACGATGACGCAATCTACAAACTCATAAAGGAGGGAATTGATGTTTGAAGAAGTTGACAAAGAGTTTGAGGAGATTAAAAAAGTTGCCTTATCAAACAATTTGCCACAAGACATAATCTGCAAGGCATATGAAAAGGCAAAGGAACTGCATTTTAATCAAAAGAGGAAAGATGGCTCGCCATATCTCATTCACCCGGTCGAAGTTGCGTTAATTCTTGCAAAACTCGATTTTGATGAAAATGTAATTTGTGGTGCTTTGCTTCACGACACGATTGAAGATTGCGACTATTCAAAAGAGCAACTTAAAATTGACTTTAATGAGACGATTTTGAAACTTGTGGACTCTGTCAGTGCGATAGACAAGGCGAAATATATTTTTGACGAGAAAGACCTGTATGAAGACCCCGAATTTATAAAGTCTTCAACAGAAGAACAGACATACAAAAAATTGATAACTCTTGGTAAAAACAACCCCTGTGGGTTTGCAATAAAATTTGCAGACAGACTCAACAATTTAAGGACGATTTCCGTTTTTGATTATAACAAACAACTTGAAAAAGTGAGAGAGACAGAAAAATGGGTTTTGCCAATCGCAAAAGCGCTCAAATCAGAATATTTTTACAGGTCGATTAAAAATGAATGTTTTAAGATAATCAACAGAAATAAAATCAATCAATATATAAATCAATATATAACCTATCACAATTCAAACGTTAAAAATGTAAATCATCTCGTGATTGAGTTAAAGGAATTGTTTGCCAACTCGTCAATCAAAGATATTAAGATAAAAAATGTCAGGGAATATAAAGTTTTTGAAGACTTGACAAAACTCTACAAAAATTTAGAGATTACAAAAGTCACCCAAGGGCAGATTTTGAATGTTGCCAACTATAATATATATATGTTATACACAGATGTCTCTCATAAAAAGGCGACAGATGAAGTGGTGAATATCTTAAACAATAAAACCAGACTCAAAGTCATTGACGCAAAAATTGGCAATTTCACAACAAAAATGTATTTTGAGATTGAAGATGAGATTAAGAATAAATATAACCTATATGTAATGAGTAAAAATGACTATGCCGTTCAAAAAGTTGGCACGCTGAGTGGGCTGAATATAGAACTTTTGGACGAGGAGAACATCAGCGAACTTGGGGTGGATTTCATTAAAGTGAGGACGATTTCTGGCGAAAGTAAATACATTGCCAAAAACAGCACAACTCTTGATTTTGCCTTTAAGATACATAAGGACATTGGTTTTGCATTCAAATATGCAATCATCAATGGAAGCAAGACAAAATTCCCTCCATACACAAAGTTAAACGACGGCGACCAAGTTGAGATTGTTGTTGACAGGGATGAAAACGGCAATATGAAAAACAACTCTCAACTTAAATGGCTTGCCTATGTGAACACAGAACTGGCAAAAAAAGTCTTAATCAAATGGTTTGAAAGCACCCAAATTAAAGGGACTACTCTCTAAAAAGGGGTAGTCTTTTTGTAAAATCGTCACGCAAATTTTTTTTGGAAGATAGTTTGTCAAAAGAAGTCGAAAAATGAGATTAATTGTAAAATTTTTTAAAAAAAGGTTTTTAAAAAAAAGATGAAAATCGCGTTATCATTAGGGAATATGCGGTTTGGAAGAGATATAATATTTATTTATAAAATAATTGATTTTTTTATTTTGTTTTTAAAAAATTGAATGATATAATGTAATCAGTGAATTTGTAAAATCTTATAGAAACGTTTTTTTGTCATGGAGGAAAAAAAATGAATAATCAAAAAAGGTATTATACAAAGGGCTTTAACAAGTTTTTGGTAACAGCTTTTGCATTGCTTGTTTCGATTTGTTTGTCGTTTGTCCCGTTTGTCAAAAACGACCAAACCACAGATGTTTTTGCTTCAATTGAGGGCTCGGGAACGTCGGAGTCGCCCTATCTCATTTCGAGTTCGGCAGATTTGACAGAACTTGCGGGCTATGTTAACGCAGGGAACACAACTTATAATTCTGCATATTACAAACAAACAGCAGATATAGAGTTAAATAATGAAACTTTTATTTTTGAGCCTGATACAGGGCTTGTCAAAATGACTGACGGGACAAATACTTCCTTCATCGGCACTGGAATTTTGGGCGAAGAAGACGGCTATGATGAGTTTGACACAACCGCAAGTGTGAAAGGCACAATTTATAATTATGTAATAACAAATGCGGGTGGAGAAGGAATTGAGGACGATATATATGGATATGTTGCAGGGACATATGCTGGCACAGTTGACGCTTGGGCTCCAATCGGCACTTCAACAAACAAATTTGGCGGGAACTTTGATGGCGCAGGATTCACAATTTCAGGCGCATACATAAATGGCACATCAAATTATCAAGGCTTGTTTGGTTACACTTCAAGCACAGCAACTTTAAATCTCGTTAATGTTGAAGATTCTTTAATCATAGGGGGAATTAGAGTTGGCGGAATTGTTGGAGTAAACACCGGACTTATTAATAAATGTTTCAGCGATACTATTGTTCTAGGCGATGAAACCGTTGGTGGCATTGCAGGACAAAATGGCGGAGCAAATGGAAAAATATATAACACCGAAAATGCCGGCACAGTTTTGGGTGGCTCTGTTCTTGGTGGAATAGTTGGTTATAACGGCGGAACAATAAACAACTGCTATAATATGATTAAAGAAAATGACGGGTTAACAAATATGGTGTATGGCACTGGTGAAAAAATTGGTGGCATTGTTGGACAAAACACCGCTGTTGTCAACAACTCATATAGTTCAGTTTCTGTTGTCGGCGGGGGTTGCTATGTTGGCGCAGTTGCAGGTTACAATGGAGATGCAGGCAGTCAAGTTAATTATTCATACTATTGCAAAACTTTTCCTATACAAGATGGGGATTTAACTACACAAAATGGTATTGGAAACGAGACTCTTGGTGCTTCAACTGCAGATATTTCGGGTGTAACAAACTCGTTTAGAATTTCAGATGGAGAACTTGATAATTCTGTTACACTAAATTTATTGGAATATTATACTTTAATCGATGCTTTAAATGTTTGGAGAGGCATGCAAGTCACTCCAACAAATTATCTTTCTTGGGAGTCAATAACTATTGTTGGAGGCACTTATGAGGGAACATACTCAGTTTATGGCTCACTTACTCTTACATATAATGCAAACGGTGGCACGGGTTCAGTAGCCGACGCAGAATATTTGTCAGGCTCCACAGCAACCGTTCAAGGCATTGGAGAGGTTATAAAAACAGGCTATACCTTTGCTGGTTGGAACACAGAGGCAGATGGCACAGGCACAGGTTATCTTGAGAATGCAACAATGGAGATAACGAATGATGTCACTCTTTACGCACAATGGACACTTAATGCACCAACAGTTGGTTCAGTAACGGGATGTTCTATTGGTTATGATGGTTCATCACGCAATATTTCAGTTGGGGCATCGCATGTTTTAAGCACAACATATCCTTTAACATATCAGTGGTATAAAGGTGGCACAGAGACGGGCAATTTAATAGCGGACGCAACAAGTACTACATATTCAGTCAAAAATGTTGCAGACAGCGGAAGTTATTATTGTAAAGTATCCATTTCAGATGGCACAACAACAAAAACAACCACATCAAGTGTTGTTACTGTAATTATTGACAAAGCAAGTTTACTATATGGCATCGGAGCAGTAACTGCAACTTATGATGGAAATGCACACTATCTTAATATAAATGCTAGCGGTTTCAAAGGTGATGAAAGCATGTCAACTGTTGGAACAATAACTTATAGTTCCACAGGCGAAGCGGGCTCTTACTCATCAACACTAATTGGGGCAACAAATGTTTCACAAGGTGCCGTAACAGTTTTTTACAAAGCAACTTTTGACAACTATACTGATTTTTCAGACTCTCAAACAGTCACAATCATTGCAAAATCTTTGACAGTGGCATGGGTTGGCGAAGCAGTGGGCGATTTCAGTTATGTCTACACAGGTTCAGTCATTTGCCCAACCGCATCAGTAACGACTGGTGTTGGTGAAGAAACACTGGCTTTAACAGTAACAGGTGGACAAACAGTTTACAGTGCAGATGCCTACACGGCAACCGCAGAAATGACAACTGCGAACACCAACTACACTTTGACAAGCACAACTCAAACTTATTATATAACAAAATCAACACTGGAAGACACAACATTAGATGTGTCCGCAGTTTATGACGGCTCTGCACACCACATTACAGTGACTGCAACTGGATTTAAAGGTAGCGACACAATTGCTCTTGCAACATTAACATATTGCACAACAATTGACGGAACTTACTCATCAGATGTTATTAATCAAACGAATGTTGTTACAGGTTACGCAGTTTACTATAAAGCAACATTTGCGAACTATGCAGATTTTTCAGCTCCTGCGGAAATCACAATCACTCCAAAAGAATTAACAGTGGTATGGCTTGGAGAAAGTGGTTCAACCACAGATTTCAGTTATGTCTACACAGGCGCTTATATTTGCCCAACCGCATCAGTAACAACTGGTGTTGGCACAGAAACAGTAAATATAGATGAGGCTGGTGGAGAAATAAATGTCGGTGCAAGCATCACAGCATTAGCCTCAATGGAAGCAAACGCAAATTATACACTAACAGGCACAACAAAAGTGTTTAGCATAACCAAAGCAACATTAACAGATACAACCGCTGATGTGAGCGAAATATATAATGGCACTGCTCGCAGTATAACAGTTTCTGCAAGCGGTTTTGTAAAAGAAGCCGATACAATTGCTCTTGCAACATTAACATATTGCACAATAATAGACGGAAATTACTTATCAGATGTTATTAGTCAAACAAATGTTGTTGCAGGCTACATAGTCCACTATATAGCAACATTTGCAAACTATGAAACTTTTACAGGCTATGCTACAATCACAATCACTCCAGCGGTTTTAACATACACCGCAGCAAACATTTCTCCAGTAGCGAGAGACCACACAGGCAACACATTAATTTGGACAGATGCTTACATTGTTGAGCCAGCAAACACAACCATATCTGCAATCACAACAATTGACGGGCAAAATTACGTTGACAAAGGCAACCCAACAATCAAAGTTACTTTGGAAGCCGACGACAACCACACTTTTGAAACAATTGCAGGCGACACAAAAGAATTTACAATCACTCTATCCATTTTGCAAGCAACAAACACATGGTCATCACCACTAGTCATCGCAGGCTGGACTTATAATGGCACAGCAAACACTCCAAGCGCAGTTGCTACTTTTGGCACAGTAACATATTCATATTCAGCAACTGAAGGTGGAACATACACAGAAACAATTCCATCAACAAATGCAGGCACATACTATGTGAAAGCAACAGTGATAGGAAATGATAACTATACGGGGATAACAACCACAAGGAGTTTTGTTATTGCAAAAATAAAACTTGACGAACCAACAGTCACAGCAACATACACCTACACAGGAGGATCTCAAACAGTGGTGTGTGATTACGACAACACAAAATTGACTTTAAATACAGAAATATCTACGACATCAGCAACAGATGCCGGATCATATTTTCTCTATTTCACAATTGCTGACGCCACAAACTATGAATGGAACACAGGAAGCGACGGCTCAGTCACTTGGACAATTGCAAAAGCAAAACTCAACGAACCAACTATAACGGGGACATACACCTACACAGGAGTTCTACAAAATGTGGACTATTCTTCTGGCTTCGACGGTTCAACAATGTCTGTGACTGGCAACGTAGGAGGCACAAATGCTGGAAATTACAATTTGACATTCACACTAACCAACACCACAGATTATGAATGGAACGCAGGCAGTGATGGACTTGTTGCTTGGTCAATCGCAAAAGCAACATATGATATGACTGGAATAACTTTCGCTGATAGTACTTTAACATATGACGGAAATGCTCGTTCTCTTGCAATCACAGGGACGTTGCCAGATGGAGTTACAGTAGCTTATGCCAACAATTCTAATACAAACGCAGGAATATACACTGTCACAGCATCATTCACTGGAGACACAACCAATCATAATACAATCAGCGATATGTCGGCCACTTTAACAATCTCTGCAAAAGAGTTGACAGTTGCATGGTTTGGCGACGCAAGTTCGACAGAAGATTTTAGATATTCCTACACAGGTTTATCAATCTGTCCAACCGGATCAGTAACAACTAATGTTGGCACAGAAACGGTGGGATTAACCATAACAGGTGGACAAACAGTTTACAGTGCCACTGCATACACAGCAACCGCAACAATGACAACACCAAACACGAACTACACGCTTTTAGGCACAACAAAAGAATTTTATATAGACAAAGTTACATTGTCAAATACAACTGGTCCAGTATCAGTCCCATTTGATAATGTGGAACACTTTCTCACAGTTTCTGCAACTGGCTTTGTGAACAGCGAAACAATAGCCCTTGCAACATTAACTTATAGTGCAACAGGTATTGATGGTTCATATTCATCAACACCAATTGGAGCAACAAATGTTTCAGACACAAAGACAGTTTATTACAAAGCAACATTTGCAAACTATGCTGACATTTCAAGCTTTGCTTTAATAACAATAACTGTTGTTTCAATAAGCACTTATGACTCAACAAGCATCACAGCCTCATCAAAAGTATACACAGGCAGTGCTCTTTCTTGGGAAATTGCCGATTTCACCGCACCAACATACACAACAGTAACAGCAGTTGCAGTGATTGACGGGCAAAATTACACAAATGTTGGAAGTCCTTCAATTACAGTAACTTTGACGGCAGACGGAAATCACACATTCAGTGGGTCAGCAGGCGATACAAAATCAATAGTAAAGACTCTTTCAATCACACAGGCGACAAACACTTGGACAACAACATTGAGCATTACAGGCTGGACATATAATGGAACAGTAAACACCCCAACATCAGCCGCCACTTTTGGCACACCTAGTTACACTTATGCAGCAATCGAAGGCGGAGTATATAATTTAACAATGACTTCAACAACAACCGCATGGACATATTGGGTTAAAGCAACGGTGGCAGGAACAACAAATTATGCAGAGTTAATAAGCACAACGAGTTTCACGATTGCAAAGGCAGGGCTTGACGAACCAACTGTTACAGGAACGTATATATACACCGGTAACATATCCACGGTTGGATATTCTGGCTATAATGCTTCAACCATGGGAATTGACGCAGACAGTCAGGGAACAGGCATAAATGCTGGCGATTACACACTTCATTTCACCTTAGATGATAGTGCAAATTATGAGTGGAACGGAGACGGAGATGGTTATGTTTCTTGGACAATCGCAAAAGCCACATATAATATGAGCGGAATAAGCCTTTCAAACAGGACAGTAACATATGACGCAAGTGCCTATGGAATTAATATCGCCGGGACTTTGCCAGAAGGGGTAACAGTAAGTTATACCAACAACGGCAAAACAAGTGCCGGAGTTTATACCATAACAGCGGCATTCTCTGGAAATGTGAACTATAATACAATAAGCGACATGACAGCCACTTTAACAATCACCCCAGCAACTTTGACATACACCTCAGCGAACATTACTCCAGTGGCAAAGACCTATACAGGTGTAAGACTTACTTGGAGCACAGGTAATGTAACAGCGCCAGCAAACACAACCGTAACTGGCATTGAAACTTCTGACGAAGAAGACTACACGAACGCTGGCAGTCCAACGATGACAGTAACTTTGACGGCAGGTGCCAACTACACATTTGATGGAACGGCTGGCGACACAGAAGATTTTGTTGTCACATTAACAATCAACAAAGCAACATTAGCAGAAAACACAGCAGAAGTTTCAGTGACATATGACGGCACAGCACATCACATTTCAGTTTCCGCAACTGGTTTTGTTGTTGTTGAAACTGTAAGCGAAACAATCGCTCTTGCAACATTAACATATTGTGCAACAACAGACGGGGATTACACATCAAGTAATATTGAACAAACAAATGTTGTTTCAAATTACGAGGTATTCTTCAAAGCAACCTTTGACAACTATAATGATTTTGCTGGCTCTGCAACAATCACAATCTCTGCGAAGTCTTTGGCAGTGGCATGGCTTGGCGAGATTGACTCAACCACAGATTTCAGTTATGTCTATTCAGGATCTGTTATCTGCCCAACCGCATCAGTTGAAACTGGTGTCACAGGAGAAACATTAACTTTGATAGTTGTGGGTGGAGAAACGAATTACAGTGAGAGTGCCTACACGGCAACTGCGTCAACTGCAAACACAAACTATACTCTTACAAACACAACTCATACTTATTCTATAACCAAAGCAATACTAACAGACGCAACCCTTGCTGTGACCGCAACTTATGACGGGTCAGCACACTATATCACAGTGGCACTGACCGGTTTTAAAGGAACTGACGACATTAGCGAAGGGGCAATAACATATTGCGCAACATCAAATGGGACTTATGTTTCAGAAAACATTGGAGTGACAACTGTCGCTGAAAGCAAAACGGTGTTTTTCCAAGTATCTTTTGACAACTATATTGGAATATTAAGTTCTGCTGTAATAACCATTAATCCAGTGGTTTTGGATTATGATGATGAAGATATTATTGTGGCAGATAGAACATACACAGGAGTTGCACAAACTTGGGTTGTGGGAGATTTCACCGCGCCAACAAACACAACAGTGGCTTTGGCAACAATAATTGCTGAAGAAGATTACACGAATGCTGGCAGTCCAACAATCACAGTAAGACTGACATCAGGTGCAAACTATACATTCTTAACAACCGCTGGCGACACAAAAGACTTTGTTGTCACATTAACAATCGACAAAGCAACATTAACAGATACAACTGCAGATGTGACTGCAACCTATAACAGTTTGGCTCAAAAGATTACTGTTTCTGCAAGCGGTTGGGCTATTATAGCCGATACAATTGCTCTTGCAACAATTAATTATAGTTTGACAGCGGTGGGCGGATATAGTTCAGATGAAATTGAAGTGACAAATGTTGCAGACAGCAAGACGGTCTATTTCATAGCGACATTTGACAACTATAATGATTTGACAGGCTCCGCAATAATCACAATCAACCCAGCATCTTTAACTGCTTATACTGCTTCGTTTATCACAGGAACAACATCAAAAATATACACAGGCAGTGCGATTTCTTGGCTAACAACCGATTTCACCGCACCAACTTACACAACAGTAACAGCAGTTGCAGTGATTGCTGAGCAAAATTACACAAATGTTGGAAGTCCTTCAATTACAGTGACTTTGACAGCCGACGGCAACCATTCATTGAATGGAAACACAACCGCTGGCGATACAAAATCAATAGTTAAGACACTTTCAATTACGCAAGCCACAAACACTTGGTCAACGGCATTGAGTATCACAGGCTGGACATACGGCGAAGAAGCAAACGACCCAACGGCAGTTGCAACTTTTGGCTCACCAACCTTTACTTATTCAGCAAGTGAATTGACAGGCTATAGTTCAACAGTCCCAACAACCGCAGGCACATATTATGTGAAAGCAACAGTGACAGGGACAGATGATTATACAGGATTAGAAAGCACAGTCAGTTTCACGATTGCCAAAGCAAAACTTGACGAACCAAATGCATCTTTGACACACACATACACAGGAAGTTCAATCACAGTTTCATACACGGGATTTGATAGCGACACGATGACTGTGAGCGGTGACGAATCGGCAACTAATGCAGGCAGTTACGCTTTGTCGTTCACATTGAAAGACACAGTAAACTACGAATGGAACACGGGAAGCAATGGCTCTGTTGCTTGGATAATTTCAAAAGCAACGTATAATATGAGTGCAATTTCGTTTGCAAGCACAGAGGTGACATATAATGGCACACTCAGGTCAATAGCAATCACTGGGACTTTGCCAAACGGCGTGTCGGTGAGTTATGAGGGTGCAGGAACAACTGTCGGGTCATATGTTATCACTGCTTCGTTCACAGGAGATTCTGCAAACTACAATGCAATCGCAGACAGATTCGCACTTTTGACAATAATTAAAGCAACATATGACATGAGTGAAGTGAGCTTTGCAAATAGAACAGTGATTTATGATGGACTTGTAAAAACAATGGCAATCTCTGGAACGCTTCCAAATGGAGTCTCGGTAAGTTATGCAAATAACGGCAAAACAAATGCCGGAGTATATTCAGTGTCGGCTTTGTTCGCTGGCAACTCAAATTACAACTTAATCAGCAGTTTGGTTGCAACTTTGACGATCTCAAAAGCGACATATGACATGAGCGACATCGGCTTTGTGGGCAGAACTGTTGTCTATGACGGGTCTTCGCAATCAATAGCAATCACAGGGACTTTGCCAAATGGCGTCTCCGTGAGTTATGAAGGCTCTGGAACGAATGTTGGGCAATACATCATCACAGCATCGTTCACTGTAAACGCAACAAATTACAACTTAGTCTCAGCAGAAACTGCACTTTTGACAATCAGTAAAGCAGACTATGATATGAGCGAAGTAGTCTTTGAAGATGAAACAATCGTGTATGACGGCGAGGCGCACTCAATTGAAATCAGCGGGACGTTGCCAGACGGTGTTTCAACCCCAGTCTATACAAATAATGGCAAAACTAGACCGGGCGAATATGAAATTGTTGTTAGTTTCACTTTGGAAGATAGCGTAAATTACAATCCAGTGACCCTTTTGGCAACACTCATCATCAACCAACCTTTGCTTGAACAAGAAACAGATGAAGACGAAATCTCTATCACAAACCCAGAAGGTTTTGACCCAGACGAAGAAGTTGTCATCGTGAGAACTGAAAGCGAAGAATTTAACGAGGCTTTAACTTCAAGCGAGAGCATCTCTCAAACTTATGACGTCAGTCTATTAATTAATGAAGTGGAACAAACGGAATTTTCAGGCACATACACAATTAAAATTGCATATCAAAGACCAAGTGGCGTGTCCTCCGTCAAAGTTTTAACTTTATTAGACGGCGAAATTGTTGAAGAAGTGGCAACATATTCAAACGGATTCCTGAGTTTTGAAGTTGATGAACTAGGCGAATTTGCAATCGTTGAAGAACAGGAACAAAGTTCAGTTTGGCTCATCGTTCTACTCAGTGTTATTGGTGGATTAGTGATTGTCGTTGGTTCATTCTATGTTTTCCTTTTCAAAAAGAAAGGTAAAACAACGAAAGCAAAAACATCAAAAAAAGAGAAACAAAAAAAATTAAGTTTGTTTTCAAGACGAAAAATCACTAGCAATTAGTTAGTGATTTTTTGTTTGTTAGAAATTGAAATTTATTATATAATTAATTGTTATGAAAAAGTTATTTATTGATATTGACGATGTCATTTGTGAAAACAGGATATTATCTGTGATCAACGAAGTTACTGGAAAATGCTATAAAGAAGAAGATTTTTCAAACTATTATATGCAAGAGATCTTGACAGACGACTTGCTTCCATTTTTTCATAAAAAGTTATTTCGCACTGATATCTATAAAAATTGTGTTTTTAAAGAAGACAGTATAAACGTTATAAAAAGGCTTTCAAAATTGTTTAATATTTACTTATTGACCTCGGCTTATGTCTCTGGTGCCGACGGAAAAGCAGGCAGACTTTACAAGGATAAGTATAATTTCATCGTTAAACATTTTTCTTTTTTAGGAGAAAAAAAATTAGTTATAACTTACGATAAATCAATCATCAATGGCGACATTTTAATTGACGACAGGATTGACAATCTGACGGATAATTTTAAAACAAAGTTATTATTCACTTGTTATAGTAATAAAAACATATCAAATGATGCCTTGAAGCAGAAAAATATTATACGAGTGAACTCATGGAAAGAGATTGAGAATTTACTTAATTCAAAATGTTTTGTTGAATAAAACATAATTTTCATTCATTTTTTTAAGTTTTTTTTGTGTGATAACACAAACAATATTTTTTTATATAATTGACTTAATCTCTTCAAAATGCTATAAATTATAAAAAATGACATAATTTTAAGATTTTTTTTTAAAAAAGGATAAAAATGATAGATTTAAACTCAATTGAACCCTCAAACTTCATTGAAGAAGAGATTTTAGACGACTTAAAAGCAGGAAGGTCAAAAGAAGTTGTCACCCGTTGCCCACCAGAGCCCAGCGGTTTTTGGCACATTGGGCATTGCAAGGCTTGGATAATCGACTTTGAAACGGCAAATAAATTTGGCGGATACACCTATCTTCGAATGGACGACACTAACCCAAGCAGAGAGCAAGGTGAGTTTGCCGACAGTTATTTGGCAGATTTGGAGTGGTTGGGATACAGACCTAAGGCAATGATTTTTGCCAGCGTTGCATATTTTGACAAAATTTATAAGATTGCGCAGGAGATGATTTCAAACGGCTTTGCCTATGTTGACGAACTCAGTCAGGACGAACAGCTAAAAATGAAAGGAACCCTCACAAAAGCGGGGGAAGAAAGCCCATTCAGGAACCGTCCATGTGACGAAAGTCTAAAACTTTTTAGGGAAATGAAAGACGGCAAATTTCCAGACGGCAGTTTGACTTTAAGAGCCAAAATTGATATGTCGCACCCAAACATTTTGATGAGAGACCCCATAATGTATAAGATTTCTAGGGAAATTCACTATAAAACAAAAGATAAATGGTGCATATATCCAATTTATGATTTCGCTCACCCAATGGAAGATGCGCTTGAAGGCGTGACATACAGTCTTTGTGACGTAACATTTCGGGTCCACCGTGAACTTTATGAATGGTTCATCGACCACGGCTGGAACAAGCCTTTTGGGCCAAAACAAAGAGAATTTTCAACACTAAATCTTGAAAATGTGCTTCTTGGAAAAAGATTTTTGAAAAGTCTTGTCAATTCCGGAAAAGTTCTCGGGTGGGACGACCCAAGATTTCTCACCATGGTTGGAATGCGAAGGCGTGGCTACACTGCACAGGGAGTTAAAGACTTCATTAAAGCGGTTGGCGTGGTTACAAGTGAGAGCACAATCCCTTTTTCTGCGCTTGAATTTCACATTCGAAACGACCTCAACAAGACCGCAACAAGAGTTATGGCGGTTCTCGACCCGCTAAAAGTGATAATTACAAATTTTGAGGGTAAAGACGAAAATATTACAGTCAAAAATTTTCCAAATGATGAATTAAATAGCGAAACGCACACGGCAACTTTTGGCAGAGAGATTTTCATTGAAAAAGAAGATTTTTCGCTAAACCCACCACCAAAATATAACAGATTGATTTTGGGCGGAATGGTCAGAATAAAAGACGCATACATCATAAAATGTAACAAAGTAATCTATGACAAAAACAACGAAATAGACCACTTGGAGTGTGAATATCTTGAAAATTCACAGAGTGGCAACGACCAAAGTGGGCTAAAAATAAAGGGGACAATTCATTTTGTCTCTTCAAACAACTACACGAAAGTTACTATAAGGAATTTTAAAAACTTGACAAAAATGGAATATAAATGGCCAGCAAAAGCACTGTCATGTGGCACAAAAATTGAAGAAATATTAGAGGAAAATTCAATGACTGAAACTTCTGCTTTTGTTGAAAATTTCTTGCTTAGTGCCAAACCCGAACAGAAATTTCAATTTATGAGAAAGGGATATTATTGTTTAGATAAAGATAGTTCGGGGAAAAACTTAATTTTTAATTCCACAATTTCCTTGAAAGATAATAATAAAATATAACCATTTTTTAAAAAGTTTTTCAAAAAAGTTCAGTGATGGACTTTTTTTTCGCTACTGAACAATCAATTTTATGAAGTTTAGGGGTGGTGCAATAAAAAGAATTTACGAAACACAATGTCAAAAATTATTATAAACTTATATTAAGTTTATTTTTTTTAAATTTTGCTCAAAGCCCATTTTAAATGTTTTAAGTTGACAAATTATGTATTTTTATGTAGAATAATAAATAAAAATAATGCAAAAAAAAGGAAAATTTTGGTGCAAAAAAACTGAAAAAGTTTAACAAAAAAGAGCGTTTTTTTGCAAATTTCACATCTCTTTATTTTTAAGCATAGTTTTTTTTAATAAATTTTATATTATAAAAAATTTTTATTTAAAATTTAGTTTTAATCAAATCTTTTAAAAAAATGATAATTATAGACGATAATAAACATTATAAAGATAGGACAAATCGCAATTTATGAAGTGCAAATGTTAAAAAAATCAAAGGATTTTGTGTTGAAATTTTTTTAGTTATTACATCAATTATTAAACAAAAAGTGATTTCAAAAGCATAAATTAGGTGAATATTATGATTTTTTCTCAATATGCAATATTATTAATATTATCTTCCACATTGTTGTTAGTTTATTTTTTAGTGAAGAAAAAATATCCTAATTTCAAAAAAGATTTATTTTTTAAAATAATTTCTGTAATTTTATTAATTGTTTTCTTTTTCAGATATATGTTGGGCGAAGATTTAATTCAAAACACCGTTTCTTTGGTGAACACAATCTTTGACAACAGTTTTTACAATTTCACATCGCTCATTTTGAATTGGTTTCTTAACGCAATAACCTTATTAATAATTTTAAGTCCGTTTTTTAAAAACAAAACAGTCTTAAACATAATCAGGTTTTTTGCCTTGCCCACCCTGATTTTGTGCACCATCGCTCTGCCACTACTCTCCATAGGAATTGTGGGACAGGAGGCTTATTATGCTTTCGATTTTGTAGCACTTTTAATGTCTGCTGAGATTGCCATTGGACTTGCATATTCGGTGATAGTTTTCTTTGAAAACGGAAGATTTAAGATAACGAAAAATGAAGCGATAAAACTCTTATATATAATCCCAATGCTTCTTGCAATTATGCCCGCTTATATGATTCAGGCGCTTTTTGGTTATGCAAACCTTGCGATTAAAATAAAGAGTTTCACCCTGCCTCACCGAATGATTTTATATTTATCATTCTTAATTCCCGTTGCGATATATTTTTTCCTTAGGAAAAAATCGGTTGAAGACATCAGGCTTGCCTTGTTATACATTTGCCTTGGCACGCTAATTTCATTTTCGTTGTGGCACAAACTGGCAACTTTTGCGGACATAACCGCTTGGCCATTTCATTTGTGCAACACGGCGATGTATATCGTGCCTCTTTGTTTAATTTTTAAGTGGGAAAAACTATTTTATTTCACTTTGTTTATTAATGTTCTCGGTGCTTTCTTTGCGATGGCAATGCCAAATTATTCGTCCGACTTGAACTTGTTTGATTCGTCCTTAGTAAATTTTTACATCAATCACTATATAGCGTTTTTTATGCCAATACTAATCATTGCTTTAAAGGTGTATAAAAGGGCAAAACTAAGGCAGTTTATATATTCAATGGTTGCGTTTGGCATATATTTTTTGCTTGTTTTAATTTTGAACGCGTGGTTTTCAAACTATGGCTCAGTGGATTACTTTTTCTTAAACACTGATTTTGTCGCAGAAAAGTTAGGCATTTGGGCGGAGAACCTTCGAGACATCACAATTTCGTTCAACATCGGGAGTTTAAACTTTGTTTTTTATCCAATCTATCAAGTCCTTTTCTTTATAACCTACATCGCTTTAGGGCTTGGAATGTGGTTTTTGTATGAGTGGAGTTATGTCGGTGCCGACACACTTTATGACATAAGTGACAGGAAAAGAAAAATGAAATTAGACAAACTTGCCTTAATAGAAAAATTAAATGGAAGGAGTATTGAAGAACCAATGAATTTAGAAAATGTAAACAAAATTGAACTTAAAAACTTCTCAAAAAAATATGGGAGGAGCAAAAATTTTGCAGTTGAAAATGCAAATCTGGTCATTAATGGCGGTGAAATCTTTGGGTTTTTGGGTCCAAATGGAGCAGGCAAAAGCACGATTATCAAAAGTATAGTTGGCATTCAGCCAATAACAAGTGGCACAATTGAAGTCTGTGGGTATGATGTTGACAAACAGTCCGTCATGGCGAAGAGGAACATAGGCTTTGTCCCCGACCACTATGCCCTTTATGAAAGATTGACAGGAAGGGAATTCATCAATTACATCGCCGACTTATATGATGTCTCAGAGGACGACAGGACAAAACGCATAAATAAATATGTTAAATTGCTTAGCCTTGAAGATTCCTTTGATAGTCAGATTAAAACATACAGCCACGGAATGAAACAAAAGATAACAATCATTTCAGCGCTTGTGCACAACCCAAAAGTTTGGATTCTTGACGAACCTTTAACAGGTCTTGACCCAACAAGCATATTTCAAGTTAAGGAATGTATGAAGGACCACGCAAAACAAGGAAACATTGTTTTCTTTTCAAGCCATATCATTGACGTTGTTGAAAGAATTTGTCACAGGATTGCGATTATAAAAAAAGGCAAAATTTTACGATGCGAAAAAGTCTGTGATATAGAGAAAGAGTCTTCCTTGGAACAATTTTATTTAGACACCATTGGTGCAAAAAACGTAGTGAAAAAGGGGAAATAGAATGGCAACCTTAAAGACCTTAGTTTTTATGCAAATTAAAGATAAGATTGATTTTTCTTTTTTAAAAAGCACAAAAAACACCATATTCAAAATAGTATTCACCATACTAAAACTGGCGATTATAACAGCAATAATATATCTTGCGTTTTATTTGTTGTCTTTTTTCAGACTTGTATCTTTAACTGCGGGCATTCCAACCAACTTTTTTTCAATAATCTTTGGATTTATGTTGATTTTGTCCGTCTTGGTGTGCACTTTGGGGTTGGTTAAAACTTTATATTTTGCAAACGACAATTCATTTTTGCTCACCCTGCCAACTTCAAAATTGCAAGTTTTCATATCAAAAATGATAGTGTTTTTTGTGTATGAATTCATAAGGAATATGTTATATTTTTTCCCACTGCTGATTGCTTTTGGATTAATAAATGGTCTAGCGTTTTACTACTTTTTATGGATTGTTGTCGGCATCGTTGTCATAACCCTATTTACAGTTGCAATTGGCGCCCTGCTATCAATCCCAGCATTATTTTTGGGGTTTATAATCAAAAGTCACAAATGGCTTGAAATCACATTGGTGGCGGTTCTGTTAGCAGTAATAATCTATGCGATTACAATGTTGATTTATATAATTCCTGAGGACTTAGATTTAATTGGTTCTTGGGGCACAACTTTCTGGGAAATTCAAGATTTTATAAATAATTTTACATCAAGATTTTTCTTATTGACGGATTTTACAATTGCAATAGTGGGGTCAAGATATGGTGTGGCAAATATATTATTTAATTTTACACAAATAAAATATCTTCTTGAAATTTTGGGTGCTATTGTGGTGATTTTAACAACAACATTTTTAATCATAAAGCCTTTGTTTTTCTATATGGCGAGCAAAACGTATGAGTATAAGAAGACAAATAAGGAACTTCACATAAGGAATAAGGAGAAAAATAGTTTTGTTTCCACTGTGCATAAAGAAGTCTTGTTGAACCTAAGAACCTCAAACAAGTTTTTTAATTTAATTGCGATAGCAATATGTTTGCCGTTGTCAATTTTTTTGCTCAACAAGATTTTTGGAGCAATGGACACAAGGCTAACGGGAACATATATGACCCTGTCCTTCAACATCTTGTTAATTCTTCTCATTTCCCTGTCTTCAAATTCGTTAGTTGCAAAAATGTTTAGCGAAGAGGGGGAATCAAGCTATCTAATAAAGACAAATCCAAACCCCTATGTCCAGTCCTTAACGGCAAAATTGTTTATAAATTCGTTTATAATATCTCTTTCCATTCTCGCAAGTTGCATAATATTTTGCAATTTTGCAAAGTTAGATGCCGTGTCAACCATATTTATAATTTTAACAATTGAATGTCTTTATATTGGGCACATGTTGTGGAGTGCGGAACTTGACATAATGAACCCACAAAACGAGCAATACAGTTCAACAGGAACGCACACAAACAATCCAAACGAGAATAAGTCCGTTTTGACAGCATCGGCAATATCGGCCATTTTCACGATTATTTGTTTCTTTTTAATCTCGGAAAATGCAAGTGTTGTGTGGTATAAAATGTTTGCCATTGCTTTAATTTACTGCATTTACAGAATTTATATGTATGTTTCAAAAATTAAAGTATATTACAAGGAGAAATGATATGAAAAAATCAACAGTCATTTTTATAGCAATAATATATCTTTCTTCCATTGCAATCATCAGTTTTTTTGGAATGAAGATTGCAGTGTATAACGAAATTATACCTGTCACTGCGATAGAGTGCATAAACGAAACAGACGAAAATGTTGAAGTGACCTATTCCGATGACAAAAAGATACTCAAAGTTCCTTTCACTGAGCCTGCGAATATTGAAGAAATTTCAGGCACAATGATACAGATTCAATTTAGAGTCCTGCCGGATAATGCAAGTGAAAAAGAGGTTAAGTTTGTTTACAGTGAAAATGAAAGGGTGTATTTTTACAAAAATGAAAATGGAGAAGAGACGGGGCTTGTTTTGTTTTCAGGCAAGGCGAATATAAGGGTCACAATAATGAGCACAGACGGGAGGAGAGTGATGACGGAGATAACTCTTTGGGCATATTAGAAAATAATCTAAAAATAATAGATAAAAATATATTTTTATTATATAATAACTATAATAAAAGGGAAAAAGTGTTTCAAAGGAGAAAAGAATGAAAAATCTTAAAAAAATTTTACTATGCGTTTGTATGTTGATGTTTTCGGCGTCCATATTTTCGGCCTGCCAATCAACAGTCATAAAAGCGATTAACGTTGTTGGAGATACATATGAAACAACGGTTTTATTGAATGCGGACATTAATTTTGAAGACCTTGATGCAATAGTAACATTTGATGACGACACCACAAAACATATATCTTACAGTGATATCACAATAGGCGATGTGGACACAAGCACGCTTGGAGAAAAGATTGTAACTTTATCCTACAACAATTTTGAATTTGAAATTGTTATAACAGTGATAAATTATCCAATTGAATCAATAGTTGCCACAGTTGGAACATTTGATGCAAGAATTTTAAAAGATGACGAACTAAATTTAGAAAACTTAACCGCAACGGTTACATATGAAGACGACTCAACCGAGATGATAGATATAGCAGACATCACAGTTGGAACGCTTGACACCAGCACGGTGGGTGAAAAGACTTTAACTCTAACCTACAACGACTTTGAATTTACGCTTACAATCACAGTGTCCAATCCGGCTGTCAGTTCAATGACAGTTGTCGAAGACTCATACAACGAAACTGTTGTGAAAAATTGTGTTTTGGATTTAAGAGACATTCAATTTTCTGTGGTATATGAAGATGACGACACGGAAACAGTTAACTACACAAAATTGACATTAAACGCAATTGACACAAGTGTTTTAGGCGAGCAGACACTCCAAGTGACATATAAAGGTTTCACAGTAGAATTGACGATAACAGTCATTGACATTGCCGTTGAGTCCTCAGCAATCAAAACGGGGACTTATGCAACGAGTTGCTACACTGGCGATGACTATGACATCACGGACATAATTTTAGTGCTAACATATAATAACGGAGTCGTGGAAGAGATTGCATATGCCGACTTGACTGTGACGCCTTTTAGCACAGAAACAGCGGGCGAAAAGACCTTAACTGTAACTTATGGCGAGATTACAAAAACGGCAACGGTTAATGTCATTCAACTTGTTGTTAATTCCTCAGTCGTTAAAACAGGAACATACGCAACGAGTTGCTACACTGGCGATGATTATGATTTCACGGGCATAATTTTAGTGCTAACATATAATAACGGAGTTGTGGAAGAGATTGCATATGCCGATTTAACAGTGACGCCTTTTAGCACCGAAACAGCGGGCGAGAAGAACTTAACCGTAACATATGGAACAATTGAAGCAACAGCATCTGTTAATGTCATTCAACTTGTCGTTAATTCCTCAGTCATTAAAACAGGAACATACGCAACGAGTTGTTACACTGGCGATGATTATGACATCACGGGAATAGTTTTAGTGTTGACATATAATAACGCAGTTGTGCAAGAGATTGCATATGCCGACTTGACTGTGACGCCTTTTAGCACCGAAACAGCGGGCGAAAAGACATTAACCGTAACATATGGAACAATTGAAGCAACAGCGTCTATTAATGTCATTTTAACGGCAGTGACAAGCATTGTTCTTTCGGGCACATATCCAACCATTGGATACACTGATGAGGCGTTAGACTTTTCAGGCATTGAAGCAACGGCATATTATAACAATGGTTCTCATCAAACACTAACCTATGCAGACTTAACTTTAAGTGAGGAAACATTTTCAACTGCTGGGACAAAACAAATTACAATCACTTATGATAGTTTTTCAACCACACTAAATGTGACAATTTCTTTAAACGAATATGACAAATATTTAATTATGGGGATAGAAAGCCAACTGTTGACAAACTTTAACGCAAACAAAGCTGAGCAAGCAAACGAAGAGGAAGAATTTTATGATTTAAGTCAAACCCTTATGGCTGGTTATTACAATGCCTTTAGTTTGCAGATAATAGCAACTGGTGAAGATAGTGACGGAGTCTATTGCGACACAATCACAAAAGTTAGAACAACTTCAGTTGTTTATATGTGGCAATATTATGAAGGGGAAGATCAATGGGTGGAGATTAGTGGAGAAACCTTGTCAACCTATGCAGAGATTGACAACTTGAATAATACAATTCAATTTACATTTGATGCTGTGGGCTCATTCTTCAAAATAGTAACCAGTGTTGTTAAGTATGACCCAGAATATTTTGACGAAGCCCCAAGTTTTGAAATGATAGTTGATGTTACTAATGGCTATAATGTCTACACGGCAAAAGACTTGTGTGTCATTGAAAATGCGGGAAAAAACGGCTGGACAGAATTTAAGGAAGAGAATGGATACACGGGAATTAATGTTTCGTCTGTGGTTTTACAAAAAAATATCTCAATTAAACGTGCTGATGTCGCTTCAGGGCTGTTCTACACTTCAACAGAAGCCGCCGCAGTTTCTGAGGGAGTGACAAATCAAGCGATTGTGGGCTCGCTTAAAGATGACTTTTTTGTTTATGAAAGAATTGTTGGCGACGGAGATACTTTTGATTTCTATGGGAATTATTTTCAAGTTGATGTTTCATCATTTCCACGATGCGTTGTTGAGGCTGGTGGCGGAGGGGTTATAGTTAACAATATAGACACCACTCAGGAAACAGCAATGGTCGGGCACTCTTCATTATTAAAGTTCTATTCAGCAAAAGACTCAACAACAGGGGAATATTATTCAACAGGCTCAATAACGGTTTGCAATGTGTCATTCAAAGGCAATGGTCAGCGTTCAGCAAGAGCAATCTATTCTGGCGGAATCATTCTGTTTGAAACTGCAGTTCTTGATGCACAAATAATAAATTGCATCTATAACGATTTTTACATTGGCATATTCACTGAACAAAGCATTACAAATGGCATTTATGTTTATCAAGTTAAAGGTTACAATTCATACAACTCATTACTATACGCTTGGGGCACAAATGGTTTAATGTTTGAAAATTGTGAGTTTATTGGAGCAGGCGGACCAGTTATTATTATTGACCATGACGATAACAATACAACAGACGGCAGTGGTGGCAATCCCTCTTATGTTGACATAATTAATTGCAATCTTGAGTCTTGGGTGAGTGGAGATGAGCCTTGGTTTGCTCAATTTGGTGCATCGGAATTAGTAGGACAATTAAAAGCAGCAAATGCTTTTTATAACGGGACGGGTGGACTTCCAGACACAGGCAAGACATTGATTAAAACCATAGATGGAGTTCAAATGTTAAATATGATTGCAGTTCTAAAATCGGGCAATGCGGAAGGACTTACAACTTCAGTTATCAGGGGCAAAACGACAATTTATGAGTCAAGAGAAGCCTATGATGCACAAAACAAAGAAATTAACCCAGTCGTTTCAACTTATGGCATAGATTTTGAGAAAGGCGGATCAACAACGGCTGAAAGTAATTTATCTTTTAAGTCACGAACAACGGGGAATACTTATTTTGAATCTAATAGCAGTGGAGGTTACATCAATAGTAGTGTTAGCACCAACGGAGATTATACTGCCAATTATTATGCTGGTGACTATGTAAACCTTTATTTAGCAAATGGAATGGGTGCCATTTTAGGTTTAAACACATCTTCCGTGGGCTAAAACATAAAGTAAAAAAACATAAAGCAAAAAAACATAAAGCAAAAAAACATAAAGCAAAAAAACATAAAGCAAAAAAACTTAAAGCAAAAAAACTTAAAGTAAAACATTTCAACAAAATAAAAAAAACTATCTTTAAAAAAGAGATAGTTTTTTTATGTTTATTATTGCAAGATTTTTCTTTTCTCAAAAGTTTTCAAACATCAAAAACACAGTTAACCAAACTTTTTTAGCGACATTTTTTAAGCACTTGGCAAATTGTTTGTTGGAACTCCACTAAGGCAATTTGTTGTCGAAAACGACTGAACTTCAAATTTTGAAACATAACTATGCCCCGGCTCCGTGTAAAAAGCCCATTCAATCTGATATTGATCTTGTGAAATTTTATAAATTATCCCATTAACATTAAATGTGTAACATAACGTTCCATTCACAGTGCTGTCCGGTTGCTTTTGAGAGTCTGTGAAAACAAAATCTGGATAAATGCAACAATATGTGTTTAGATATGCCCAACAACTTGCAAACCCCACAGGAGAACTTCCCCAGCCCAAAGTTTCGCTATATTCATAGCACACAAAATCACTGCCAGACTTAATGCCAACATATTGATCCATTGTTGAAGTTGTCGCCACGAAATCTTCTGTGTATTCCTGACTTTTGTAATAGTAAACGCCGTTTGAGACAGCAAATGTATATTCGTTGAAATCGTCCTCATCATTCACCCGAACAACAATCCTAAAATTGTTTGGAAATAATGTTGTGAAAGACCTTGGATCAGCCTCTTCGCTTTCACCACAACCGCTTAGTAAAAGAGCAAATGAAAATAAAACCAAAAAAACCAAACTTATTATTTTTTTCATAATGTCACCTATTTACTTCTAATACATTATATTATACTTTTTATGTTATTACAAATAAAAAATTATGTTTATCACTGCAAATCTAGTTCAATATTTGAGTTCAAACTCTTATTTCAAATTAAAAATTACCCCCCCCCCCTTTTTTTTTTAGCATAATCGTGATAAAATTAAGGAAATAAAAATGTTGAGGGGAAAATTAATGAAAATATTTTTTTTAAGACATGGGGAAACGCCTGCTTCTTCACAAGGGATAATCCAAGGGAGATCAGATGATGTTTTATTTAATAACTTGACCACAAAGGGTGTGGAACAGGTGGAAAATTCTGCAGAAAAGATTGCAGATTTGATTTCTTGTGAAGATCCAAATAAGGTTTTTTTATACACAACACCTTTTAAAAGGACATTACAGTCTTCACAAATTATAAGAAAGAAGATAAATATTCCAGAAAAAAATTTTTCCATTGATTCAAGAATTTCACCAAGAGATTATGGAAAACTCGAAGGTTATGTTGAAAAAGAACTTAGAGAAACTACAGATTTGATATTAAAAGCAACAAAAGGTTTAGCATATGTGATGAGCGAACTCGGAATTAAGAGAAATGGACAAAATATTGAAACAAAGCAACATTTTGAAAGCAGAATTTTAAATTTTTTTTGGGACTTATATTCAAATCACGCTCAAGATGATACTGTAATAATTTCAGCAAATTCGGATATGTGGAATGTGACAAGAAAAAATGATAACGCATTAAGTTTTTTATGTGAATTCACGAGCAAAGCAAAACTAAACTGTGGCGAATTTACAGTAATGGATTTTTTGACAGGACAATCAAATTTATTAAACAACTGTGAAATGGAATTAAGTTAATGATTTTGCGTTTTATTAATAAATTATAAAGATAAAGTTGAAATAAGTTGTGGATATGGAAAACCATTTGAATCAATATATGGCGAAGGTCAAAATGGTTCAAAAGAAGAAACCCTTTAAAGATTTTAAAATTATTTAGGGCAATCAATTCTTTTGCACCATTGAAAAATTTACAAAGAATAACTTTTAAGGCAGTGTTAAATCAAGATAATTTTTTAAGTTTATTCATCAGATTCTTGTTCGTCTTGCCAAGTTTCGATTCTAGTTTTTTTGCCATTTGCATTGTTTTTTGCATTATCGGCATTTTGTTTATTGCTCTCAACTCTTTCTTCAAACTGAGATTTTATTGTTTCAAGTGCTTCTTGTGCATCTTCTTTGGCTTGTGCAATTAAAGTGGCTTTGGCTTCTTTATACTCTTCAAAAAGTGCCCCATAAGTTTCTTCAAAACTTGCTTTTACATCTGTCATTTGTGTTTCAAGAGCAGTTATTTGTTCAGCAGTTAAAGTGTCATCATTGAGGCTTATTTTAATCTGCTCTATCGCTTCAAGTGCGGTGAACATATCTGCATATTCTTCGCTAGTTTTTAACGCTTCCAAATCCAGTTTTAATTGTGCACGTATAGCCTGTGTTGTACTCCCCGTATTGTTGTGAGAAGTTTTGACTAATTTCACTACTTCATTAATCGGCATATCAACCAAATCTTCAAAACTGAGTTCTGGATTGTAATATAAAGCAGCCATAATCAATTTGATGTGACCAACGGAAACTCCATATTCTGTCGCCTGCTCAGCATATTCTGCCAAATCGTCAATGGAAACAAACCCAAAAATTCCATTATTTTGAAAACAGTTATTAAGTTTTAATTTAATTTTGTTTGTAATGTCTTCCTCGACATCTTCGTCTTCATTTATCACTGTGATTACAACCTCATTTGGATCTTCTGATGTTTCGTCATTATCATAGATGACATAACCCGCATCAATGCAAAGTTGTGTGAATTGTTCACACGCATCTTCAATAGACAACCCATAGAAATCATAACTTTGGATTATCTCATCTCCCTGCGTATCTGTTGCGACTGCGGAAGTGACAAGCCCATCTTCGTTAACAGTAAATTCTACTGCTGGATTTAATGAAACAGAAACATAAGTCTGTGCGTCTGCTGAAACGACATCGTCGCTTTTAACAATAAAATAAATGCCAACCCCCAACCCCGCAGCTAAAATTACTCCTAATATTACAAATAAAATAATTTTTTTCATAATAAACATTTCTCCTCTTTTATTATATTTTTATTATAATCCAAAACTGCTTTTTTCAAAAACAAATTAATAACATTATCACTATTATGGGTAAAATAAAATTATTTAACCACTATAAACAAAATAAAAATATTTCAATTCAAAGTGTTTTAAAACAAAAAAATATAAATTAAATTAACGATACAGCCTAGCCCATATCTTTTTTAGTTCTTCAAACGTCACGTCAATAAAATGGCAGAGAAAATCAATAAGCAAGTTAATAAAAATTATTGAAATATTTGTATTTTCCCTATTTTTGCTATACAATAGATGTATAAGGAAAATTTTATGGAAAAGAAATCTATTCTATTTTTATTGATTTTAGCACTTATTATGCCTTGTGTTTTTTTATTGAGTGCCTGTGGTGAGCAAGGTGGTGAAAATCAAACTAAGGAAACTCAAACTTCTAATTTGGCTATAGAAAGTGTTTATCAAAACGCATATGGTTATATAAAAATAGAATTTGAAAATGCGCAGCTTTATATGAATGCCGAAAACAGAGATTCAGCAATAGAAGTCTCTTGTGACAACGGAACAACTTGGGCAAATTATCATCCTGAAACTTTTGTTGATATTACAAATTATAACTTGGGAAATATTTTGTATTATGAAAAATCTAGTGATAAATTTATTTCCGCAACATCAGGAGAGTCTGAAAGTTATTCAGTCGGGACTTCAATCACAGTTGTTGCAAGGCTAATGGAAACTGACACAAAAAATGCTTCAAATAGCACGACGCCTTATAATTGTTTGTTAAAATCATTGCAATCAAATTCACAAACTTTTGGAAACTGTTCAGAAACTGCTTTAACAGGTTCTTTGATTAATGAAGCTTACGCTCTAATTGGTGACGAGCAAATTGACTATGATGGCAGATTTCAACATTCAGATGGCTTCGAGATTTGCACAAATGATTACGTGCTATATAAAAATGGAGAAATAATTAAAATAGGCTCTGTTTCAATCGACGAAACGACTTATACAATCACGCCTTGCACAAATTATGGAGATTTTGAATATAGGTTTTATGCAGGCGATGAAAATGATTTGACGCCTGTTATGAATGGCTACGATAATTACAACAACGACAGTGCAAATTGGAATACATTAACTTCAGAAGGAATTAATTATAACGAAGATGACACAGTAATAATTAACGATGGCGAAAGTTCCATAACATTTTTGAAAATTTTGATTAGATTTAAAGAAACAAGTGCCACTGGTGCTTCAATTTGTTATTATAATTTCTTTATAATCTCCACAGTGGAAGTATAATATTTTTATTTTGTTTTTAATAAATCATCTGGTTGTTTTTTTGTTTTAACTGCCCAATATAAACAAGGGGTAGCAAGCAATGTATAAATCACTTTAACAATGTATGTTACTAAGAATATTTCCAAGATTGCACTAAACGATAAAACTCCAATAAACGCAATTAGAAGGAAAATAACGGAATCTAACAATTGAGCAATCAAACTACTTATATTACTACTTAAATAAAGTTTATTATATTTTTGTTTAAATTTCTCATATATTTTTATTTTAATAAATGAGGATATAATATAAGCTATTAAACTACCTAAAAACAATCTAGGTATCAACGCGAATACGGTTGTAATTGCAGCACTTGCAGAACTTGAAACTGGAATAAACAATAAAAGTATCCATGAAAGTAAAGTAAAAACTATCATTGCAATAGAGTCTGTAATTATTGATTTTATTGCAATCTTTTCTCCATATTTTTCGATTAAAATATCTTTAATCAAAAATATAGTTCCATACAGTAAAGTTCCTAACGCAATAGCATATCCGGCGAGTTCAACGTTCTCAACTGCAAATATGTTAACTATAATCAAGTATAACGCCGAGGTAATAAATAGCCCCATCTTTCCTAAAAACTTGTAAGCTAAGACAACAAGAGCGTAACTAATCGCTAGACAAATAGCAAAAAACAATATATTCATATTAAATCTCCCCTTCAACTTATATTGAACTTTAACATAATTATTATGTATTATCAAACATTTTTATAAAAAATCATTAAATTCATAATTTTAAATTAATCATTAAAAACTAACTTTGAAAATTGTTTAAATTATTAAATATTTTTAGAAGTTTATGAATTCATAAAAATAATAAAAAAGCAGCAAAAATAGACTGCTTTCTTATTTTTTAATTAAAATGAACTTGTATTAATGAAAGGACGTTTGTGCCACTGCTCACAGTTTCAAGGCTATGACCAATTTCTCTATTGTGCTCTATTGTGGAGGGGACGGTCGCTTGTTGCGCCATTCTACCCGCAGTATCGCTAACTTCGCACCAATATCCACGTGTTGCACTCTCGCCATTTTTTAGCAGAACATATGCCTTGCCATAGACAGTAACTTTTACATTGGCACCATTTGCAATGCCACTTTCCGCAATAATACCCATAGGCATTTGGCTATCAGCCGGAGCAATCGACACCGCATAGTTGACACTAGAAGAAGTAACAACAATTGTCCCTTTAACACTTGTTGCCCCGGTATCATTAATAAATGTTTCAAAAATTCCGCCATCAGCAGTCCAACCACTGTTTGTTGGCAATTTTGAATTCAAAAGTTCATAACTTACAACTCCACTCATAAATCACCCTATGGTGTTACGATATAAGGAACACCTGCAATCTCTGACGCGGTTAGAAGAAGATAGTTTGCCTCGGTAATTTGCTGATTAGTCCATGCTGCTGGTGTTAGATTTGGATTCCAATACCAATAGCTTAATGTGTCGTCAGCATAAGCATAATCCGCCAAACTTGCGGCAGGATATGCTGCAATCAATGCTGCGCTGGTTAAATATTCTCCTTTGTATGTTTCAATAGCGGAAGGTGGTAACTGTGAAACAGGAACTGTGCCTGATCCGTCTAGTGTTGCAATACCATTTGCAACTCCCTGCTTTGCAACAAATAATTCATAACTAAGTGCACTTGCCATATTTTAAACTCCTTTATCTAGAAGGAACAACAACCCAAAGAACACAAGGATTTTGCTTCATACAATTTGCTAAACACCTATATTCGCATTCTCTAATAATTCTTATCATGCAAATTTCCTCCTACATTTCATAATAATAAAATTTAACATAAAATGTTAATTAAAACGCAATCAAACAGTTGAAAAAATTGAGTTCTTTTGAAAACTAAACTTTTTGTGTGTGTTGTTTTAAAACAAAATTCAAAACATCAAAAAAACAATTAAATTGCAAATTGCAAAAAAATATGTTAAAATTCTTTAGAAAAAAGCAAGGGGAATGTATGGAAAAACAAAAGTTAAATTCTCTAAAAGAAAGATTGGCACAAAGAAAACAAAAAAAACTTGAAAAAAGACAAAAAAAAGACTTAGAAAGATATGGCTTAAAGCCTATCGATGTGGAAAAATTTTCTCTTTCCAAAAAGCAAAAAGCAAAAAAAGGCTGGAAAGCCCTTGCTCGTTGTTTAGTTTACTTTAAAAGTCATCGTTTTGGGCTTGGAGTTGTAATTTTTCTTGCCATAATATATGCCACAATTTCCCTTTTTGACGCAATGTTTGTTGAAAGATTGATTACATATATTGGATTTTTGGACACAAATAACGCCATAAAATATGCGATTATCATTGCCGTTTTGTCGCTTTTCGGTCCGATTATAAATTGGGGTTGGGCAATAATTATGACCAAAATAATTCAAAAAGTGATTAAAGTCTTGAGAATAGATTTGATAAATTGTGTTTCTCGCACCACGACTTCAAAATTTGATGAAGTGAACTCGGGGGCAATAATTAGCCGTGTAAATTCAGACACCGCAGAAGTCACTGAGGCAGTTAATATAACTTTAAACTATTTGATCGGCATATTAAGTTCCATTGCTTTCACTGTATATATTTGTTTTATCAACATCTGGCTTGGGCTTCTTTTAATTTTTTCAATTCTTATTTTCTCAATTTTTGAAAATGGATATCAAAAACATAACTATAAAATGGGGCAAAAACAAAAGATTGTTGCCGACCACAGAATTGGTTTGATTTCAGAAATTGCCCGTGGAATGAGGGATATTAAAAGTTTGAATATTCGCAGGACTGTTCAGGGAAAGTTTAATGAGAATGCTTTGCATATGGAGAATGTTTCAGTGGATAGAGTTGTGGGGAACAATTCGTGGAGAGTGTGTCGAAGAACTACCCAAGTTGTTTTCGATTTGGTGATTATTTTTTTAGGGATTTATCTCCTAGCTCACGGGCAAATTACGGTTGGTGCCTTAGTCGTTACAATCTTCTATAAAGGGCAGTCGATGTATCTCATTCAATATCTTGCAGACGTCCGTGAGGCATTTGGAAACGCAAGAGTTAGTGCGGAGAGAATCTGTGAGATCTTTGATGATAAAGACTATCAAAAAGAAGAATTTGGAACAAAGACAATTTTAGAGCCAAAAGGGATAATTGAGTTTAATGACGTTGATTTCAAATATAATAATGGAGCGATTGTTTTCAATAATTTTAACCTAAAAATTGAGCCAAATCAAAGCGTTGCTTTTGTCGGGAAAAGCGGACAGGGGAAGAGCACACTGCTCAGTTTAATTCCAAGATTGTATGATGTGACGGGCGGTAAAATCTCGATTGACGGTGTGGACATCAGGGATTTGTCCGAGGACGGTTTGCGAGAACTCGTTACAGTTGTCCCACAAACTCCATACATATTTAACACAACAATTCGTGAAAATTTAAAGTTTGTGCAAGAAAACTTGACTGATGAAGAGATGATTGAAGTCTGCAAAAAGGCACAAATTCACGACTTTATTATAACAAAAGAAAAGGGTTATGATAGTGTTGTTGGCGAAAACGGCTTAATTTTGAGCGGAGGACAAAGACAGCGTCTTGCAATTGCACGAGCACTTCTTAAAAAGAGCAAATTTATTTTGCTTGACGAAGCAACCAGTTCTCTCGACAATGAAAATCAAAAGAAAATTCAAGATATTATTGTTGAACTGAGCAAAACGCACACCATTTTGATTGTTGCTCACAGGCTTAGCACCGTCGTAAATTGTGACGAGATTATTATGATTGACGGCGGGAAAATCATTGCAAAAGGCAAGCATAAAGAACTTATGAAAAACTGTCTGGAATACAAAAATTTATATAAGATTGAGCAAGAGTCCATAAAGATTGAAGAATAAAAAAGCACTTCAATTTTGATAAATTTTGGTTGAAAAAACGCGTAGAAGTGCATAATTTTTACGAGTTTTTTTCTGATGTTTTATATTTATTATTTTTTGTTTTTTATTAATTTTATAATATAATCAATATCTTTTTTCAATACATTTTTGTGCGTTTCTGGTCTTTTTTGAACATCAAATGTGGAAAGTTTTTTTGTTATGCTTTCAACAATCATCGAGTTAAATTTTGTATTGTTTAATATCTCTTCTAAACTTTGAATGCAGGCTCTTGAAACAACCAAAGATGAGTCGTCGCACAATTTCAAATACTCATTAATGTTTAATTTTTTATTTTTGTCCCACTTTGTATTGTTCGCAATGAGTTTTAGCCCAATGGTTTTCACAAATGAATTTTCATTTCCAAGCATTTTGGCAATCTTGTCCCAATAAGGATAAACATCGCTCTCAATTCTTGACCTGTAAGACAGGACAGGGAAAGCAACACATCTATCTTTTGTTTCAATTAAGTTAAACAGTTGCTCAATATCGTTTTTGTTTAATTTTTCAGCAATTTCTTGGACATTTTCTTTATTAATTTCACAAATATTCATAAATTTTCCTTTTATAAAGTGATTTTTTGAAGATGGTGGCGGGAATTGTTCAACCCCGTTCTTGCCAAAATAATTAGCCAAACACGAAAACTCTAAAACTTCATTCGCAAACGCACCTCAAATTCACAAGCATTTTATCACCAAAAAACAAAATTTGCAACCAATTCGAAATCAAGTTAATTCTATTTTAAAATAAAAAAAGTGAAATATAAATTAGTATAAAAAACATCAACTTTAATAAAATAAAATTAGTAAAAATAATAAAAAAATGCTTGCGTTCTTAAAAACAAAGTGCTAACATATAGATAATTATCTATGTGTTGGAGAAAAATATGAATTGCAAAGATGGTGCTTATTTATTCAAAGTTTTAAGTGATGAAACAAGACTTAAAATTGTTGAAATGTTAAAAAGTGGAACAATGTGTGCTTGCAAATTGCTTGAAGAATTTGAAATTACACAACCTACACTTAGCTACCATATGAAAATGTTAGTTGAAAGTGAGTTGGTTTTTTGTGAAAAAGATGGAATTTGGAATAATTACACTTTGAATAAAGAAAAGTTAGAATTTCTTGCTAAATTTTTTGATGTAAATGAAAAATGTTGTGTGAAAAAAGATTGTAGCTGTCATTAATAACCAATTTTTTTTAATAATCATATAGATATTTATTTATATTTTAAAATATAAATAAAAAATATTAAGGAGATATTATGAAAAAAATGAAAATTTATGAACCAGCAATGTGCTGTTCAACAGGTCTATGTGGGGCTAGTGTAAATCCAGAATTATTGAGAATTTCAACAGTTATAAGCAGTTTGGAAAAGAAAGGAATTAGAATTGAAAGATACAACTTATCAAGTGCACCTGGGGAGTTTATGAAAAACCCTAAAATAGTAGAATTATTAAATAAAGATGGAGTAAATTGCTTACCATTAACTATGGTAGATAATGAAATTGTTTTAACAAAAAGATATCCAACTAACGAAGAGATTGCAAAATTTCTTGAAATCCCCGCAGATTTTGGTGGAAAGCCTAAAAAACCGGGTTGTTGCTGTGGCGGGGGTTGTTGTTAATGGAAAAATTTAATCCTAAAGATATCAAGTTAACAAAATATTTATTTTTTACAGGTAAAGGTGGAGTTGGAAAAACATCAACTGCTTGTGCCACTGCGGTAAATTTTGCAGATAGTGGGAAAAAAGTATTATTAGTTTCAACAGATCCAGCAAGCAATTTGCAAGACGTTTTCGAAACAGAACTTAGTAGCCATGGCACACCGATTAAGGGAATCTCAAACTTGGTTGTAGCCAACTTAGACCCAATTAAATCTGCGGAAGAGTATCGTGAAAGTGTTATTGCGCCATATAGAGGCAAAATGCCCGATGTTGTTATAAAAAATATGGAAGAACAACTAAGTGGAAGTTGCACTATTGAAATAGCGGCATTTAATGAATTCTCAAATTTTTTGGCAAATAAAGAGTTAAGTAAAAAATATGATTACATAATTTTTGACACAGCGCCAACAGGACACACATTAAGGTTTTTACAACTGCCAAGTGCGTGGAGTAATTTTATTGGGCAGTCTACCCACGGGGCATCTTGCCTTGGGCAACTTTCAGGCCTTGACAGTCGTAAAGAAGTTTATAAAGATGCAATGGAAACGCTAAGTGATAAAACAAAAACAACGCTTGTGCTCATTACAAAACCTAACACAACTCCACTGATCGAAGCGGAAAGAGCCAGCCACGAACTTAGTGAACTTGGCATAAATAACCAAATACTTATTGTTAATGGCATTTTGGAAAATGCAGATGATAAAATTTCAACAGAATTTAAAAGCAAACAAATTGAGGCTCTTAATAATGTTCCAACAACTTTAAAAAAACTGCCAACATACTATTTACCACTTCGCGCTTATAATATAATGGGTATTGATAATATGAGAGGAATGCTTGATAATGATAAAATTGAAGATAAAAAAATCTCTCTTAAAAATTCTAAATTAAAAGACCTTAAAGCGGTGATTAACGACTTACACTCATCACATAAGAGAGTTATTTTCACAATGGGTAAAGGTGGTGTTGGTAAAACAACAATTGCAAGTGCGATTGCACTCGGGCTGAGCGAAAAAGGTAATAAAGTTCACCTTGCTACAACCGACCCAGCAAGTCACTTAAAATTTGTAGTGGATAGCAGTTTAAACATTACTTTTAGCAGTATTGATGAAAAAAAAGAACTTAAAAAATATCAAGATGAGGTAATTTCACAAGCAAAAGCAAATGGAATGACTGGCGATGACCTTGCTTACATTGAAGAAGATTTGCGTTCCCCTTGCACCCAAGAAATTGCAGTATTTAGAGCATTTGCAGAAATTGTTGAGAAAGCAAAAGACGAAATTGTGGTTATTGATACAGCACCAACAGGGCATACATTACTCCTTCTTGACAGTACTCAAAGTTATCACAAAGAAGTTTTGCGAACAAAAGGGATAATGCCAGAGAGTGTTAAAAACTTGCTTCCAAGACTTATGAATGCAAACGAAACCGAAGTCGTTATTATAACACTTGCTGAAACCACACCAGTTTACGAGGCAATGAGGCTTGCTGAAGATTTGGCAAGAGCGAACATTAAAGCAAAATGGTGGATTGTTAATAATTCAATGTTAAAAACAAATACTAATAATAGAATTCTAAAAGCCAAAGCAAGCACTGAGGCAGAATGGATAAACAAGGTTGATGAAATTTCAAACGGAAACTTTGCTGTAGTTCCTTGGACATCAAAAGAAATAAAAGGTCAAGCACTAAAAGATTTAATCAAGTAGGCATAATTATAAATAAAATCAAAACAGTAATACTTTTTTAAAAAAGCAAAAAAGGAGAAAAAATATGTCAAAAAATTGGTATCCAGTAGTTGATTATGACAAATGCATTAAATGTGGCAATTGTTATAGTAAATGCAAAAAGAATGTTTATGGCGTAAAAGATAGTTCCCCTATTGTAAAAAATCCAGATAATTGTGTTGAGGGTTGCAAAGGCTGCGGTGGTTTTTGCCCTACTGATGCCATAAGTTATTTTGGAGATAATATAAAAATGAAATCACAATGTTCTTGTGGTGGGAATTGTACTAGTTGTAAATAAAAGGAGAAAAAATTATTGAAGATAAAATGCAACAATAGTATGCTAAATTTGTTCTTCTTTTTGAATTAATAGTAAAAAGATTAATATTATTTTATTAAGAAAAAAGTAATTTATTTTTTATATTTTTAGTTAAAATGAACTTGTATTAATCCAAGAACATCAATGCTACCGCTCATAATTTCAAGGCTATGGCCAATTTTTGTTGTGCTCTTTTGTGGAGGGAATGGTCGCTTGCTGCGCCATTCTACCCGCAGTGTCAATATCCACGGGTTGCACTCTCTTTTTTAGCAGAACATATGCCTTGCCACAGACAGTAATTTTTAAATTATCACCATTTGAAACATCACTTTTATGTTACATTTTAATAAAAAGTAAAATTTATTGTTGCAAAGAAAAACAAAATAGATATAATATTCTTATGAAACGATACATTGTGTAACATATTTATTTTTAGTTTGTCATTGTAATGAGAATTTGTCAAAAAATGGAGGAGAAATGGAAACGCAAAGTATAATTAAAATAAATAATCTTACAAAAGACTATGGTAATAGTCGTGGGGTTTTTGATATTTCTTTTGAAGTACAAAAGGGAGAAGTCTTTGGCTTTTTAGGTCCAAATGGGGCTGGAAAAACAACAGCAATAAGGCATTTGCTTGGCTTTATAAAACCTCAAAGCGGGACAACAGAAATAATGGGTATGGATTCATGGAAATATCCTAGTGAAATTCAAAAATTTTTAGGATATCTTCCCGGTGAAATTGCTTTTCCAAGCAATATGACAGGTTGGCAATTTATAAAACAGGTCGCAGAAATGAGAAATATGAAAAATCTTGAACCTGCACAAGAACTTTGCAATTATTTTAAATTAGATTCAAGGGGCGAACTTAAACGAATGAGCAAGGGAATGAAACAAAAGATTGCTCTTGTAATTGCTTTCATGCACGACCCTGAAATTATCATTTTAGATGAACCTACAAGCGGTCTTGACCCACTTATGCAAATCAAATTTTGTGAACTTGTTGAAAAAGAGCGAAAAAAAGGAAAAACTATTTTAATGAGCAGTCATATGTTTGACGAGGTGGAAAAGACTTGCGATAGAGTTGCAATAATAAAGCAAGGCAAAATAATTTCGGAAATCAAAATAAAAGACATTGAGCATAAAACAGAAAAAGAGTTTGAAATTCGCTTTATGTCAAAAGAAGATGCTGAAAATTTTATGAAGGAAGATTTACATTTTAGCGAAAAAAATTTAGCAAAAAACCGAGTAAAAATAATACTTCTCGACGAAAAGGTAAATGAATTTTTTAAACTTATTACAAATTATAAAGTTGAATATCTCAGAGAAATTCCCTTTACGCTTGAAAAATACTTTATGAAATTTTACAAAGAGGAGGAAGAAAACAATGACAAAAAAACTACTATCTAAACAAATCTTTAAGCAAAGCATTAAAGGGAATTGGATTCTTTGGCTTAGTTTAACGGGCGTTTTAAGTTTTTTTATCACCGTAATGACACTTATGGGTTCGAAGATGTTAGAAAATCAATCGCAAGGTGGATTTGGTGGCGGAACATCATCTCTTTTGTCTTTGTATGCAAATGGCATTTTTGGTATGCTTGGGATTATGATATTAATTATTTTTGCAATTGTTGTTGGGAATAAATTGGTCGCAAGCGAAGTTGACAAAGGCACAATGAGCTACACTCTTAACACTCCAATAACCCGCAAACAAATAGTTTTCTCAAAAGGATTGTTCTATATTCTATCAATCGCTTTAATGGGAATCACCGTCGGGTTGTTTGGTACGGCTTCAATAGCGATTGCGGGAGCAGATGTCGCACTTGACACTTTCTGGACATTAATTCTCGGTTTTGTACTTTATGGCTTTGCAATTGGCGGGATTTGTTTTTTTGCAAGTTGTTGGTTTAATAAAAGCGGAAGTTCCATTGCCTTAGGAGCAGGGCTTTCAATTGCGTTTTTTATGTTTAATTCTCTTGCGTCAATTAGTGGGCTTGAATGGTTGAAATATTTTACGCTCAACACCTTATATGATACAAGCGCAATAATATCTGGAAGCGGATATATTATTCAAATGATTGCTTTATTTGTAATAGGGGCGGTATTATACATTTTAGGTTGCAATAAGTTTATAAAAAAAGATTTGCCATTATGATAAAATTAATCTTAGGAAATGAAACTATGAAAAAACCAGATGTTATTTTTTGTAAACAATCTAATGAATGTAATACAAATTCAGTTGTTCAGTTTTTTGAAAATGACAAACCGGACAGGTTTGCCAACATTTTAATTAAACATTTTTCTTATAATTGTGAAGAATTGTTTGCAAAAAAAGGGCCAGAACGAAAAAATTTTGCGATAAAAAAGTTGGATGAAACTTTATATGAATATAATAAAGTTGCAGGCAAAACAATAAAATGTTTTCAAGATAATTGGAATTTAATTGAGGGCGAAATTTTTAAACTGCTTGAAAATATCTTTGAAATTAAGTTTCGTGGAGTTAAGAAATGTTGTGCATTTTTAACAATTAATCCAATTTGTCCTCGCTATTTAGATAAATTCTCATTTGAAGTTAACTATAAATCATCTCCCGGATATGCAATGCAAACAACCATTCACGAACTGATACACTTTGTTTGTTTGAAAAGTGGAAGACAATCTTTAAAGATTTTGACAAAAAAGAATTTGAAAGCCCTCACCCAATTTGGCTTTTTAGTGAAATTGCAATTGAGCCAATAATTCGAAACAGTTCTCTAAATAAATTTATGCAAACAGATCAGCCTGCTTATAATTATTTTTATAAAAAAGAAATTAACAACCAAAAACTTTTTGATATAATGAACGATTTGTTTATTAAAAATAATATTGAAAATTTTATGAAAAAAGGCTTAGATTTTGTAAAACAAAATTACAACAATTTAATAGAATAAAATATTGGCTTTTTAGTGAAATTGCAATTGAGCCAAGCCACTAGCAATCCCGACGGAATTAATTTCAGTTAATGCGTTTTTTAACAAATTCGCTATGAGATTTTTTGCATCTAAGCAAGAGATCTTTTTCTGATACATTTAAAAGTTTTAGAGCGTTTTCTGAAAATACTTGTTTTAATTCATTTGAATCAAAGGCATTAACAATGTCTTTGATTGATGATTTGGATCTATCAAAAGGGAAATCACTTCCATATAAAATTTTAAAAATTGAATAATTTTCTTTAGTTTTCTTTAATTCATAATCGTATTCAAAAGAAGTGTCAGCATAGATGTTCTCAATTCCTTTAAAATTCTGAGCCCAATAATCTTTTTCAATCAAGCCTGCATGAGCCATAATGAATTTAACACTAGGAAATGATTTAACTAATTGTAATGCTTTTAAGGCATTTGATTTTTTCTCGTCGTAGTAAACTTTATTAGTTAAATAAGAATAATCACAACAACCACTGTGAAATATAATTGGTTTATTAAATTTTGAGTATAATTCTATCACATTTCTCAGTTCTATTGAATCAAATTCCACGTTCTGAATAATGGTATGTATTTTTAATCCATATGAATATGGGGCATATTTTTCCAGTTTTGCTAACCGCTCTGATTCTGGAATTGTAAAATCTGCTGAGATAAAAGGTAAAATTCTTGGCTCTTTTAAACTTAGATTATATATATCTTTAAATTTGCAAAAAGGCTCAATAGATAATACTGAGACAAAAACATCATCATTAAAAGTTTGTGATAAAAATTTTATATGTCTTTTTATTTTGTTTAAATCACAATATGTTGAACCATTAGATTTATTATTAAAGATATCTAACATATGCGTATGTATATCTATAATCATGAGTTTTTCCTTAGTATTTCCTTTATAAATTTGATAGTATATTATTTTAAAAACTTTGTCAAGATTTTGTAAAGTTTTATTCTTATTTTGTAAAGTTTTTTTTGTAAAGTTTTATTCTTATTTACAATAATAAATTTTTATAGATTTTAGACAAACTAACTCAAATAAAATGTTTGTGAATAAAATGTAAACCCAAAATTTTTCCCCAATGTTTTTTGAGCAAAATGTCAACCCAAAAAATAACAAAAATGTTTTTTGAACAAAATGTCAACTCAAAAATTTTCCAATTTTTTTTGGTCAAAAGATGTCAAAACAATCATATTAAACTTTCAACTCCGTTCGCCAAACCCATTTCACCAAAACAGCAGATATCATCAATAAACAGTTTGGTGCTAACTAAGTTTTAATATTCTTAAAAAGTTTTGTAAAAGTTGTTGACATATGTCAAAAACTATTGTAGTATGTTATTGACAAATGTCAAAAACAAAATAAAGGAGGATATTATTATGCCAAGAAGAGATGGAACTGGTCCTATGGGAACAGGATCAAGAACTGGAAGAAGTTTGGGAAGATGTTATGATGTAAACAACAACACTCCAGCCACTAAAAATTCTTCAAATAATGAATTATTGTTAAAAGAAAAAAGAATACTAGAAGAAAAATTAAAAACCATTAACGAAAAACTAAAAAATAATTAATTACTAAGGAGAAAAGAAGATGCCAAGACCAATGAAATGGAGAAATGTATGTTCTCTTCCTAAAATTAATCAATTTGGCCCATTATCAAACAATGTAGACGAAAATAGTTTCATAGTTATGACTGTTGAAGAATATGAAACTATTCGTCTTATTGATTTTGAAGATTTTAAACAAGAGGATTGTGCAGAGCAAATGAATGTTGCAAGAACATCAGTGCAAAGTATTTATAGTTCTGCCAGAAAAAAACTTGCAGATAGTTTGGTTAATGGTAAAAGATTGATTATTGAAGGTGGAAAATATATTCTTTGTAATAGAGGAAATAATTTTAGAAACAGAGAAATGTGCCAAAATTGTATAAGAGGAAATAATTTTTAAAAAGAGATGGAATATGAAAATGGCAATACCTGTTGATGAGAATAATACAAATACAAATGTATGTGTTTCTTTTGGAAGAGCGCCATATTTTTTTATTTACGAAAATGAAACAAAAGAAAATGTATCCTTTGGAAATAGAGATAAAATGCTATTGTGTCTAAGTACAAAGCAAAGATATGAAGAATTAAAAAAACGTTTGGTAGAATAAGAAAAAGAATTCATTTTGACAAAACAGCAGACATTAATTTTGATCTTTTATAATCTCAGGAGTAAAAAATGAAAAGAATTATTTTAGGTGAAAAAACAAATGCAAAATATGGATTTAGAGAAACATGTTTTGGGATTGTTGTAAACAAAGGGAAAATATTATTTGTAAAAAAAGATAATCAATTTTCACT
>Ga0247841_10000846_pt1 | contig 75524 bp, 59 predicted proteins | sample LaCruzMarch2015__2_FD_192410 | JGI IMG/M metagenome (GOLD analysis project Ga0247841, IMG submission 192410) | Freshwater microbial communities from meromictic Lake La Cruz, Castile-La Mancha, Spain - LaCruzMarch2015_18m | ecosystem: Environmental > Aquatic > Freshwater > Lake | place: Spain... | reverse complement strand
TGTTGGTTTGCAAAAGAATATTTTATAGAAACGGAAAACTATTGTCTTGGTGATTAAAAATATTTAATGTGCTAAAATAAAAAGGCATCACCAAAATTTAGCTCATTGTGCAACACGCTCGTTAGGTGGAGGGAATACTTGTTCCAGAGGTATGTTGATATAATCGTTAAAGAAGCTATCTCTTTATTAGGCAAAAATGATACTGATTTAACAAGCGATACAATTATGAACGAAATAGACCGGGTTACATCCGAAGTTCTGGATACGGCTGCCAACGATTTAAAGTCATTCTTGTTTGACACCGACTACAAAATTGCTTAAAAGGTTTTTGTGATTATCAGATTCTGATTATCTCCGTGGATATGGAATTCTTAAATATATTCCTGTCAAAATCTTCACCTTAAAAAGTGTATCCGACAAACTGGCTGGGGATCACCTCGTTACCCTATTTCTATCCTCCCGATCGCGTATCCTTGAGTATTTTGATGGTGAAAAGATTTTTCACAAATTAAATATAAGAGTATTTTATAATACCATTAATAAACTATAGAAAATTTTTTTATAACTGTGTTTTGTATAAGAACGAACACTAGGTCTCGAAATTTAACCGGAAATTTTTAATTTCCCCCATAATACGCATAATATATTTCACTGCTGTCCAAAACAAAAAGAAAATAATGGAACGAGAACAATTAAAAAAGGAAACATTACAACACACACTGCTGTCCAAAACATTTTTTAATCCCCCCAAAAGCATTCAAAATGGTTGATTTTGGACAGATTTCGTACAAATCACAAATCAATCCCCCCAACATCTAATTTTTTGCTTTAATTGCTGTCCATAATATCTGTCATAGGAGAGGGGTTATTTGCGATTACTGCAGATATTTTTAGAGCTTTTTAAGGCATATTTTCTCAGTAGACTGGATTATCAGCATTATGCTGTCCAAATTAAATTATAAAGTTACTTATTTTGGACGGATGTGACAACACAATGTATTTTTTCGTTAATGTTTGCAATTAACTTCTTTATATTGTAATTTACATGTTATGATTAATGCAAAAATAATGCAACCCAGTTTATTCCCTGATTTATTACAAGAACTCACAATGGAATCCATCTGCGAAAATGGAACAGAGTATATTGAGATATATGAACAAAATAATGTTAAGTATGAAATCCTAAACGTAAGCGATGTAACATTTAAAGCTGGTACTAAAGAAGCTGTTCACTCTTGGTTTAGACTAACACCGAGTTATTCACCTGAATTAGTTAGGTTTTTTCTTAATTATTTAGATTGTAAAAAAAGTGAAATCATTTTTGACCCTTTTAATGGAAAGGGCACAACCATAGTCGAATGTCAAAAATTAGGGTATAATGGCATAGCTATCGAATTAAATCCGTTGCTCTATAATGTAACAAAATGGGCTCTGAGCTGGAACCATGATGTCAATCAATTACAAAAGCAGAAACAAAAAATAAAGGATAGTTTTATCACTGAAAGTGTTAAAGCTAAGAATCTATCCATTGAAGAGTTTGTGGAAATTTATCAAATTTCAATTCCGAAAATTCATCAACCATTTCGGTGGTGGAAAGATTATGTGCTTAAAGATTTGTTGATACTGAAAAATATCATTTTGGAGATGGTTAATCATGAAGATTTAGCATTATATAACATCATTCTTTCTGTAATCAGTTTAGATTGCGCCAATATCCACAGAAATCATCCGACTATTTCTTTTGATGACAACCACAATAGAATTATTAATGTGTGGAGTGAATTTGAATCAAATTTTAATAAAATGGCTGCTGATTTAATTGAGGTTCAAAAAATCAAGAATATTAAAAAGGCGACGATTATTAATGGAGATTCTACAAAGTTAAACGAGTATTTGAAAGATATAAAAGTCGATAAATTAATTACCTCCCCTCCTTATCCAAACAGATTTAGTTATATACACACAACTCGCCCCCAGCTTTTTTTTATGGACTTAATAGATGACGCTAAAGAAGCAACTGAATTAGACATTAAAGCAATCGGTGGTACTTGGGGTCGTGCTACCTCGATTCTTATGAAAGACTTTTTAGAGCCTAATGTTCAGATTGCTGATTTGTTAAATTATATTACAGAGTTAAAAGAGAAGTCTCTTCTGATGTGTAATTATGCCACAAAATATTTTAATATGATGCATGACCATATAAGGCAACTTAAAAATCATATTAATCCTGGATTCAAGGGTGTTTATGTGGTCGGGAATTCTAGGCTTAGTGGAGTCGAAATTTGTACAGAAGTAATACTTGGCAAAATATTTGAACGAGAAGGATTTATTTTTGATAAAGTAACTGTGTTTCGAAAAAGAGGTGGTAAGAAAAAACTTTACGAGACTGGAGTATGTGTTAGTTTATAACTTTTTAAATATTTCATCCATAATAGGAGTTATCAAAGTCTTATTATCCTTTAGAAACTTAAATAAATCAAAGTCCGTTAACTGATATAAAAAATTAAATGAATCCTCACCTTGGTAGACTGTCCAATTGCGGCTAAGTCTTTTTACTGGAGATACTAAAGAAGTATTACACATTATCAAAAGTTTGGGTTCAATTTCTAATTTTTTAAGAGCTGTAGCCATATGGTCATCAGCCTGTATTCTTTTTGAATCGCCGATTTGATAGCACGATCTAACTTCCATAGCTAAGCCTTTATACTTCGCACTGACTAAGTCTTTAACTTTTTGTTTTAATGACATATCAGTTATATCGTCCAAAAGTAATCTTCCATCAGTTGTTCTCTCCTGGATTTTTCCATCCACGTCAATATTTAGACTAAATTTTAAATATTGTTTTGAAAAACCATATTTATCATTAAGCAACTCAAGAATAATTTCTTCGTATAAATCACCAAGTTTTCTGTGAATACTTGTTATTAAATTTCCACCAATTCTTGCAGTTACATATTTATCTCTATCAAGATAAAATGGTGAAAATGCAGGATCGTTTTGCATCAGCTCTATAAAATCAGAGGCATTGTTAACCGATTTAAATTTCTTATATCCATCAAATTTTTTGATTTTTTCTAAGTTGCGTTTTATTATGGTTTTTAATGTATCTTCAAGTGGCATCTAAATATCTTTTGTTAATTCGCGAATAGTAATACCTAGTGCTTTGGAAATTTTCTCAATATTAAGCAGAGTAATATTTTTTTCGGCTCTTTCAATCATACCAATATATGTGCGGTGTAAGTTGGCTTTATACGAGAGTTCTTCTTGTGAAAGTCCTTGATCTTTTCTCAAATCTCTTATTCTATTACCAAAGTCGATGAGTATTTTCTGTTTATTCATTTATAAATTCCAAAAACAAAGCTAATTATAGTATGCATCACAAACTACATACTATAGTTAGCAATATTATTAACTCCTTCGGAGATTGAATCATGGAATGGATTATTATTGGACTTGAAGTCATGGTTTTGCACGAATCCAAAGCTTTTTTACTTATAGTCCGATCATTTTAAAGAAAGTATGTCGTTTTTGTCCGACCTTTCGTATGGTGGAATTATTTTATTAACTCCGATCTAAATTCCAGAGTCATTTTATCAATATTCTCATAAGCATACTGAACCATTCTTGATAACTGACCAAAGTGAAGATAATATCCGTCTGTTAACTGTAATTTCACAAACTCAATTCCTCCCGATCGTTTCCATCTTGCTGGGGTAGTGGCCGGGTGTTTTCCACGTGATAGTTGAGAATTGAGTAGATAGTAAAATTATAGCAAAAGCATAACTTGGGACAAGCTTAGGACAACTTCATTAAATTTGTCCTAGGTTAGTCCTAAGTTTATCAAAGCATCCTCATTAATGAACGGCTTACTGCCAACTTGTTGCCGGATTGGTTTCAACCTGGTGTTGGCTTGGTTTTCACTTAGTTCCGGTTTAAAATCTTTTTTAGTTATTTGACCAAAACAAAATATGAATAATTATTAAGAGTGTTTTCTTAATAATATGCGATTATTTTGGGGGACCGTTTAATAAAAACGGTCAGTCAGGGGACTGATTTTCAATTAAAACCGTTCGGGGAAGAGAGCGGGGGTGACTTCCGCCCAACGAATAAAAAGCGTGTTGCACAATGATGTAAACCGTTAAAACGGTTAATAAAATGTCTCTTAATTGCCTCTTCCATGGGATAAATCCCATGGTTAATGAGATAACAACAATTGTGCAACAGGCACTAAATCCGTTGGTTAATCCGTCAGCTGACGGATCGTTTGCACAAGATTTTCTTAGGCATTTGACCTCAGAAACACGTCCCTTCTCCGACCGTCGGAATCCCTCTCGAGAGGAGAGGATTTCTTATAGTGGAAAAACGGTCAGTCAGTCCGTCAGTTGACGGACTAACGGATTCAATTAAAACCGTTCGGGGAAGAGAGTGGGTATGTGCTTTCCCCCATAGTTAAAACTATGGGTTAATGATATTTAAGTGAAATATTTTCTTAGGCATTTGACCTCAGAACCCGCCTCTCCTCCGACCGTCGGAACCCCTCTCGAGAGGAGAGGATTTCTTAGAGTGGGAAAACGGTCAGTCAGAGGACTGATTTTCAATTGAAACCGTTCGGGGAAGAAAGTGGGGACGACTTCCTCCCAACGGATAAATCCGTTGGTTAATGAGATAACAACAATTGTGCAACAGGCTCTAAATCCGTTGGTTAATCCGTCAGCTGACGGATCGTTTGTACATGATTTTCTCAGGCATTTGACTTCAAACACGCCACCTAAACAATTATGAATTAATAATTAGGAATGATCCCGCCCGGTCGGAGCCGGCAGGTGAAGGATAACTGAAAACGGTCTGTCAGGCCTGCAGGGGGAAGACGAAGAAAGAAAAGTGGAATGCTGGAAAAATGGAATATTGGAATATGGAAGAATGAAACGGCGTCCGGCAGCAGTCGGACACGGCGAAGGAAAATGTCTGAACTATTGAGGTAAATTTCCGCATAAGCACCGGAATTTTGACATTATAATAACAAAATTCTTGTTAATATTGTTATTAGGGGAACCGGGGACAGGAGGATTTTTGTCGATCTGTTGATTTGTTAAGAAATGATGGATCTTGGTCGCTTGGGCGGATTGAAATAGAGTTAGTCACGTTCTTCAATTTTCGCAAGTTGTATAGATTATCAAGAAAAAGAGGGTGAAAAGGGGGAAAATCGTGTTTAGACAAAATGTGGCGGGCGAAATCACGCTGCCGGAACCGGAATTTTCCGGGTTTCGTCTATAAAAGTGGTCGCTTCCGAGCCGCTTTCGCCCCTCTTTCGCCCTGTTTGGGAAAAAGCGGAACGGAATGTGACCAAGTGACCAAAAAAGGCGGAAGGGTGGAACAGGGGGATTTTTGTCGATCTGTTGATTTGTTTGAAATAATAGATTTGGGTCAGTTGGACACATAGAAATGCAGTCCGGAGAAAAAATGGAGCGGGAAACAGTGCGAAACCATAAATATTCGGGGTTTTTCAGTTCGAGGTTCTGTGTACAAAGTGTACACTGTAAGAGTCGCGGATGTTCATTAATTTTGCAATGTATTTAGTAATTATTTAAGGCGCAAAATGAAAGAATCTATAAATTTCACTGAAAAAAGAAAGATGGGAATTCTTCCTTTCTGGGAAGCAGTGGGCCGGGGCGTTAAGATTAATAATTCGGAGTTCAAACGATTGCTTGAATCCCACGGATTCGGAAAGCTCAGTCTTAATTCCTGTTTTGTCTTTGTTAAAAAGGACAATAATATCGTCCAAACCGTTAACACTCCTTTTATTAAAGATTATGTGGTGAAAATCGTTAATGAAACCAGTGAGGAGGATCTTGAGGGAGTTACGCGAAGCGAACTGATGGAAGCTGTTATTAATTCCGGAAGGATTTTCAGCTCCGGATTCTTTGAGTTTCTGCCAACTGTTGAGATTAACTTCCTCAGGGATACGAAGGATGAATCGTTCTTCTTCTTTAGAAACGGGCTTCTCAGAGTCGGCAGAAATGAGATTAAACTTACCCCTTATTCCGGGGCAGAGGGTTGCTTCCGGAGGGAAGATCTTCTTGAGAGGGATTTCATTCCAACAAACGGGATGAGCGTTTTTGAACGGTTCTGCATAAATGTCACGGCGAATAATCCCAAAAGACTGAAAGCCCTGATGAGTTCCATAGGTTATATGCTCCACAGGTACAAAGACCCCTCCATACCTAAAGTGGTTGTTTTTACTGACGAGTTAATAAGTGAGGATTCATTCGGGAGAAGCGGAAAAGGATTGACCATTAATGCTATTTCGCATCTGAGAAAGACAATAAGGATTGACGGCAGAAACTTAAATATGGGGCGGAATTTTTTGTTTCAGAGGTGTGAACCGGATACTTCAATTATTGCCATTGAAGACTTGAGAAGAAGCTTTCCTTTTAACAGACTCTTCTCGCTGGTGACTGACGGTGTTGCAATTGAAAAGAAAAACAAAGATGAGCGATACCTGAGTTATGCTGACTCCCCCAAGTTCATGATCTCATCCAACTTCATTATTTCCGGTCTGGATGACAGCACTATCGGCCGTCAATTTACAGTTGAGTATGCACCACATTACAGGGAAGGATTCTCCCCTTATGACGAATTTGGTCAGCTTTTCTTTGACGAATGGAGTCCTGAGGAATGGAACAGATTTGATAATTTCATGGTTGGCTGTGTCCGGGATTATCTGGCAAACGGTCTTCAGAGTTATAAATTTGTGAATCTGGAGAAGAAGAGATTCACTGAAGCGACTTCAGCCGAGTTTGTGGAATTTATTGAGAATGAAGAGAGAATTGAGCCCGGAAGGGTTTATGTAAACAAGCATCTTTTCGATGAATTTGTAACTCAATACCCTGATTTTTCGAAACTTTCCAGGAAAATGTTCGTAAAATGGCTCAGGACCTATGCTGATCTTAACGGCTTAAGGTATGAAGGGAAACATTCCGGATGTGACCGCCAGACGGTTTTTTGTGTGAAATAATGAGCGTAGGGGAATTATAAGTATATAAGTGGGGAGTTTATTAGTTTATTAGTTAATCAGGTGATTTTCCTCATTAAGGTAAGAAGAGGAGAACCGGTGGAAAAACACTAACCGAGAATGTAAGGAAACGCGGTTTTGGTCACATGGTCACATTGAAACGCAGTTTATCATGTTCGTCACGTTTGTTCACGGCAGTAATTCAAAATTATTATGCCACCCCTCCGGCGTTTTACTTTGTTTTATATTTATATACTATAATAATTTCACCTCCGTCAGAATCGGATCTCCGACCTTCGGGGTTCAGAACATTATTTGTCCGCAACTATTTTCTTTGAATTGATCTTTCCTCTTTCCTCTTTCCTCTTTCCTCTTTCCTCTTTTCCTCTTTCCTCTTCTTCTCTCATACAGATATAAACTTAAAAAAATTTGTGCGGTTTATCTGATGTACTTTTGCGTCGTATGCTTTTGTAAACTCCGTATGCTTTTTTGGACGCTTACCGGCAGAATACTTAAATTCATATCCGGTTATTACCCCGCCTGATTCTTCAATATAGTCTATCTCCTTTTTGTCGTATGTCCTCCAGAAGAAAGTATTCACCCTCTTCCCGGCAATATGCAAAGCCTTCATCCTTTCAACTATACAGAAATTCTCCCAAAGCTTGCCTGTGTCATCCCGCATATTCAGCGGATTGAAATTCTGTATTATTGAATTCCTTATCCCAAGATCATAGAAATATATCTTCACCGACTTCGATAATTCATTCCGGAGGTTCCGTGAGAATGAATTCATCCTGAAGATTACAAAGCAGCTCTCAAGCAGGTCTAAATACTTTATAACGGTAAGACGGTTTATTCCGAGGGACTTTGCAAGCTCAGTGTAAGAAACCTCGCTCCCAATCTGAAGGGCAATCATCGTAAGCAAATTCTTTATAACCCCCGATTTCCTGATATCCTCGAACATAAGAATATCCTTAAATAAATAGGAAGAGGATATTTCATCAATAATCTTTACGGCTCGGGTCTGGTCAGCCATATAGACTTCCGGATAAGCACCAAAACGGAGTAAGGAATCAATAGCGGAATCGGCAGCGAACCGGTCTGAATCAGCAGAAATCTCGCCGGCAGAAAGAGGAAGCAGGAGGTAATGAAAGACCCTCCCGGTCATCGCTTCGGAGGTTTTATTTGCAATATCGAAACTTGAGGAAACTGTGGCGATTATCTGTATTTCCGGTATCCGGATATTTTGAGAGAATGGATTTAACCAATGTGGTTTTGCCCACCTGCCTTGCCCCATAAATGATAATGGCTTTACCGGTGAAAAGATGGATGGAAAAGGAATGTTGGAAGAATGGAACAATGGAAAAATGGAACCTCTCCGTTAGTCCGTCATCTAACGGAGAGAGATGTCAGCTTTCTTCTTCACTTTACAACTTTATAACTTGATAAACTTTATAACTTGTTTAATCACTTCAGCAGCATCATCTTTCCGCTTACGTTTTTTTCTCCCGCTGTTATGCTGTAGAGATATGCACCGGTGGAAACCGGCTTTTCTGTTGCATCCGTTCCGTCCCACCTTGTAAGGTAATTCCCCGCAGACAGTTCCGCATTAAGAAGCTCTTTTACAAGCTCACCCTGTATGGTATATATTTTTAGCGTGACCCTTGACCCGCTCAGACCTGATGGAATTGTAAAACTGATCAGCGTGGTTGAGTTAAACGGATTTGGATAATTATTTGCAATCACAAAATCACCCTCTTGCGGCGGAACTACCGGATCAGTCTCTTCTGATGTCAGCAGGTTACTCCCCGCCGGTTTCATGTTGCCGTTTGCATCCGCCAGGTAGAGATTTGTAAATGCCGGTCTGGTTGAATTCTGGTAATATGTCGCGTTCCATTCCTCATCAGTAAGCCGCTTGAAGTTTGTAGAAGTATACTCCTGATAACTATAAACGGGTCCCGCAAATGCAACCCACTGACCGTCCTGCTTTGCCACCCAGACACCCAGATTCACCTTCCCCGTCCCGACATGCTTTACCCAGCCCACAAAATTACCAACTTCATCTGTCGGCGCAGTGTGCACATCCGCAACTATCATCTCTTCCCTTTTCAGTCCGTCTTCTCCCTGTGGATCATTATAAAACAGTTTTGGATACCACCCTTCGTAAGGAGGATTTCCGCTCCCTCCGCCTGTGGTTCCGTACAGCATCTTTTTCAAATAATTACTCTCCTGCAACGTGAGATTCTGATTCGCAAGTTCTTTTTCCGATATCAATTTAAGCGTATCCATCACCCCCGAAAAGTGTGTAAAGTATTCTACAACCTGGTTTCTGAAATAAGGATCAAAAAATGTATAGGACTGAAACTTTGTCACTGCTTTTTGTCCCAGTAATTTCAGGTTCTCATAAAACTCCGGAAACGGTTCCACGTAACTGTAGGGATAGGAACAAATTGTCCCGGCGGAATAAGATTGTTTTGCATAGAGCAAATTATCGTGCCGCAGTTGTGCCCACGAGAATAGCTGCGTGTTCATCTTCTCCTGCCAGAATGCCGCCCCCTGCATAAACAACGGAAGCCCGCTCCTCTCCACCGGCGGATTCAGTTTCCTTATGCTGTTAAGCCAGAGATTATAGATAGTCCCCTCCCAGAATGTGTTGTCATAAGAATCTACCAGATACCTTAGCCCCGCAATGTTCGTTGAATAAAAATACTGATTAAGCTCCGGAACCAGAAGCTGCCCGGCGGCATCATTCCCAAGCCCGAAAAGCACATCGAGTGAATTCGGCAGCATCCTTCTATGAGGTATTCTGTCATAAACCACGTGGGCAAAAATATACGAGTCTATTACAAACCTCTGCCCGAATAATAAAAATGCCGATGCCGGGACTACTGAGTCAACACCGGTGCTCACAATTATCTGGCTTAGTATTTTCTGATAGGCAAATGAATTTGTGAGGAGTGTGTCCTGAAACCGTTTAAGGTTGACCGCATCAAGCAGATCACTTGCAAGTCCTATCTGTGCCGCTGTTTTGAGGTAATCTACATTTTCAAAGGTTACATTATCCGGTTCCCCGACAAAAAATCTGAGAACTTCTTCCACTTCACTGTAAACCGGGTATCCGTTTGCAAGCTCCATCGCTTCCCTTAGCAACAGGACAGTTATCGTCTGCCTTTGTATATCAAGTGTACTGGGCAGCGGGCAGGGCTCTCCCGCTCCACGCGGGGAAGACAAATATATCTCTATCCTTCCAAGCCACATCATCGCCCTGAAATATTTCGCGAGTTGCGGATAATACTGATCAGTATAATGTGAGCGGGGGGTGAACTGGCTGAAATCAATCATCCTGCATGTGGAATCCGAAAAAATATTATATCCCGCCGCCTGTTCAGCCATGACCAGTGTAATCAGTTCATTCACCGTTGTTGTATTTGCCGGATAATATGGATTAACGTTTCCACCAAGTAATTTCAGCGGCACGGTCAGATATACATCCATATCCTGAAGCGGTTTCTGCATCCCGGGATTCCCCTGATATCTTGTTTGAAGGGCGGGGAGCTGATTTTTGAGATTCTGAAGAAGAAGTGTTACCCTGTTAATCAGAAAACCAAGTTCCGAATCTTTCAATATCCTGTCGTATGAAAAATGAAGCGGGTGGAGAATTGCATCTGTCGAAATAAATGCCGGCATGTCCTGATTATAAATCTCCAGGAATGAATGCCCGAAACTCGGTCGCGTAAGCCTCTCCGATACCATGAAACCGTTGTTTCTTATCAGTTGTTTCTCCGGTCCGGTCAGACTGTAATTGGTTGAGATAAGATCCTTGAATAATGCTGAGTCCCACGGCACGTCCGCTGTAAGCCTGAAAAGACCCGCGTTATGCATCTGCAAAAGCTGCTGGGGTGTTAAATTCTGATTTGCCGTCAGAAAATCCTGATATGCCTGTACGCTAAAGGAAGACTGAGAGAATGCAGTACCGGAAATTATGATAATAAAGAAGAATGCAAAAAGTCGTGGTAACCTGTTATTCATTGTAACCTCGCAAATAATAGATCTAAATTTAATCCAAATCCGGGAGAAAATCAAGCACAATCCACAAGGAGTAAAAAAGTGGAATGGTGGAAAAGTGGAATAGTGGAATGGTGGGGAGATGGATTACTAAGAGTCAGGCTGTAAAGTCATCCTCCCATTTTTCCGTTTTTTGTTTTTTTTGTAATGACTTTATCAGATTTATTAACTCGTTTTCCAGTTTATAATGCAGGACATCGAATTTCTCAAATTCTTCGTTTGTAATCACTCCAACCTCTCTGAAAGAAATCATTCCCGAAAACAATTCTCCGGTTGATCCCAGTGATATATTAAGAAAATTCAGGTATTCTTTTAAGTTTCTTCTGCAATAACCTTCCGCTATATTGCGTGATACACTATGTGCCGAATCAATGATATTGCTCTTTGATTTTGACAACGAATATGGAAAATCTTTTGTTATTTCAAACACCATCTTAAAAATCTCAATGGAGTCATTCCAGACATAAAGCTTTGTATATCCCCTGTTTACATTTTTCCTCACAATCTCCACACTGCCTCCCTTCCATTATTCCATTTTTCCATTTTTCCATCATTCCATCTTTCCATTATTCCCTTATTCCTGTTTCTTAATTTTCTTCTCTATCGCCTTCAGCTCATCTATCTTTTCATCCAGCCTGAAGAGCCGTGTGTTTATCTGCTCAATATACATATCCAGCTTCTTCTCGTAATCCGTCTTGTCATAATACCCCCGCTCCTCAAAATACGATTTGAACAGCCAGTTCCTCTTCAGCGCTTCCATATTCTCAGCAAACTTCTCCGCACCGGCTTTTGTCTCTTCCGTTATCTTAATTATATTTTGAAAAACTTCCGTCATCTGTTTATTGATCGGACTGCTGTCATCCATAAGCGAACCGATAAGCCCCTCCCCCCTCTGTATTCTCGCCAGCAGATTGTCCACCCTGACCACCACACTGTCTGCGTTTACTAAAATGGACTGGGCGGAACTTCCCATTGTGTTAATTATGTATGTAAGTGTATCCAGCTTATAGGAAATTGACTGAAGGCTTTTATCCGCAGTGATTATCAAACGGTTTGTGTTCAGATAGAGATCGTCCCTGTTTATCAGTTTCCCGATAGACCCCTCTCCCTCATTCACTTTGGCAACTATCTCCGAAAGGTTCTTTGTCATCTCCTTTGTATATGCCATTATTCCCTGAGTCTCCGCAATTATTGCCGCAAATCCCAGCGGCTCAACCGACTGTATGAACCCGCCGTTTTTCACTTCGGATGCATTCGCGCTTCCAACTTTTATGATCACCACTTTATTCCCTACCAGCCCCTCTGTCTCAATGGATGCCTGGGAATCTGTCTTTATAAATTTCTTGATATCATAGTTCAGCCGTAGCTTGATCAGGACTTTGCCCGATGATTTCGGGTCTATCCTTATGTCGCTTATGCTTCCAACATTAATCCCGCTCAGCCTCACCGCCGCTCCGCTTCTTAAGCCTTCTATGTTTGAAAAATGTGTGTAAACGTCAAATGTCGGCGTGAACATTGATTCCTTGTTCCCGATCAGCATTACTGAGCCGATCAGCAATATCGCACCGAGAAAAATAAATATCCCGAGCCTTACTGTTGACATTTTCTTTTCCATATCAAACTCCTGAGTTTATCTCATTCTTGTCATAACTGAAAAAATCCTTTAAAAACGGGTCTGTTGATTTTGTTAACTCGTCCAGACTCCCTTTATATTTTAACTCCCCGTCCCTTAGAACAACTGCCTTGTCCGAAATAATCCGGGCACAGAGGAGATCATGCGTAACCACCATCGAGGTCATATCCAGCTTCTCCTGCAATTCCCTTATGAGATGACTTATTTCCTTTGTCGTTATCGGATCCAGTCCCGTAGTCGGCTCATCATATAACATCAACGCGGGTTCCGTAATAATTGACCTCGCCAGTCCGATTCTTTTTCTCATCCCTCCCGACAATTCCGACGGCATCTTATCTATTGAATCCAGAAGCGACACATTTTCAAGTGCCGTTACTACCTTCGCTTCAACTTCTTCTTTCTTAAACTTGAAATTCCTTATCAGCGGGAATGCAAGATTTTCCCTTACGCTCATCGAATCATAAAGAGCCGCACCCTGAAATAAAAATCCTATATTCTTCCGCAGCTCGTTAAGCTCCCTGATTTTCAGCTTCCTCACTTCTTCCCCCTTTATGAATATGTCCCCGGAGTCAGGTATAAGCAGCCCCACCATGCATTTAAGCAGGACACTCTTCCCCGTTCCGCTCCGCCCGAATATCACAAGGTTCTCCCCCTTGGTGACCGTCAGGGAAACATTGTCAAGAACTGTCATCTCTCCGAATATCTTCGTGAGATTATTTATTTCAACTACCTTTACATCGGCCATATCCAAAACGCCACTTTTACAAGAACCATGTCAAAAATCAGAATTAATAAAGACGCAATTACCACAGAGGTAGTACTTGCCTTGCCAACCCCTTCCGTCCCTTTATCAGCCGTGTAGCCTTTATACGATCCGACAATCCCCACGATAAAACCAAACACTATCGTTTTGGCAATCCCCGGAATGAGGTCACCGAATTTTATAGCCTCTATCACCTGGTTGATATACAACTGCAAAGTAATATCGTTTACCAGTAATATAGCAATGTAACATCCTATGATGGCAAGAAAGTTAACATACATTACAAGCAGGGGAAGGATTAAGGAAGTCGCGATTACCCTTGTAACAACAAGATACTTAAACGGGTCAATGGCGGAAACTTCCATTGCGTCTATCTGCTCGGTAACCCTCATCGATCCCAGTTCCGCCCCTATTCCCGAACTGACTCTGCCGGCAAATATTAATGCGGTTAGAACAGGACCCAATTCCCTCACAACGGAGATGGATACCATAAACGGGAGAAATCCTTCTGCCCCGAAACGCGCCAGAATCGGCTGACTCTGAAGTGTTAGCACAAGACCGATTATTATTCCCATTACGCTTACTATCGGGAGTGTTTTAACCCCCAGTTCATCCATGTGTTTCTTTATCTGGCCAAAGTCATAAGGGGGCAAAAAACAAGACTTGAAAAATCTGATACTGAACTGCATAAGCCCGCCTACGTTCGTAAAAAACTCACGCAGGCGCAGTTCGGATATAGACGGATTTTTATTTTCTTTTTTCAAGTCGGTTATTACTAAAAAATTCTATTAATCTTGTTAAAATAGCAAATAATGTCCAATTGTCAAATTTGCAATTTGATATTTTCCCTTTTTAATTTATATTTGATTGTCAAAATTAAGATTAATCATTATTTCGAGGCAAATCATGAATACGAGCAAAGCCGCTTTTGAAAAAATAGAACATAAATTTGATGATGATATCAGGATTCTGGACAGCATCTATTCTGATATGGTAGAAGCTATCCACATGAAACCTTCCGGAAACAATATTGAGGAACTCAGGTTATATATGGACAACCTTTACGTTACTTTGAACAGGACAGTGTTCCGCGTTCAGGAAATTAAGAACAGCCTGAATGAGGGTAAAAAACTGATCTTCAATACCTGGAACCCCCCGGCATAAGATTCTAATGCGTACGGGGGAGATATTAATTAATTATGAATTACGAATTAGGAATTTTATTTCGTTATTATTCCCTTTGATATTCCAACAATGACAATCCCCCCCCCTGTTTACCAAATGCCGGATCCGTCAACTGACGGACTTGCCCCGTTTCTAATCTCATACAATATAATATTATTAACCCACAGCTTCAGCTGTGGGGGTCTGGGCTCACCCAATCTCCCTGAACGGTTTCAACCGTTTACCTTTATAAACCGTTAGTCAGCTGACGGATTGCAGTAAAGCTAAACTGAGATAAATCTTTTAATCGAATTAGCCCGTAGGGCTTTAATTCTAATAACACCCCTTGCCACGCAGTTTTTATAGTCCGTAGGACTTTAACCTTTTCGGAATTTGCAATCCGTTAGCTAACGGACAGCAGGAGGAAGTAACCCAATTAACTGACACCCTTGAAGATGACGGGGATGTTCAGAATAACAACTTATTATATAAATTAAAAAAGCCCTTCCGGATTGAAAGGGCTTTTTTGTTTAGAATGTATCTTATACTTAGAACAATACGATCACACCAAGATGAGCGGTAAGAAGATCTGTAGCGGATTTCCGGGCATGGTAAATAACAATAGGTTTTACGGGATTACTGTTATTTATCTCAATGTCCCCTCTGGTTAAATACATTGCCTCTGATCCCCAGAGATGCCTTACTTTCAGGTCGATAAACAGCTCCGAATCCATTCCCTCCTGCTCACTGGGCATGTCTAAAACCTTAAACATAAATCCGGCTCCGACTCCGTAACTCCACGCGAAATCGTCCATATTATTTGTTGATGCTATTGGTTCATTATTATTATTATTCTGGGAATAAACACTTGTTTCTGTCCAAAGATACGACCCGCCCGCAAGCAGATCAACATACGGCTTGAATGTTGTCATCGGAGGAGATAGCCTCATGAATATATGCAGGTTGGCTATGTTATTGGAACGGGATACTTCCATCGTAACGTCCGGTATTGTATAGCTCCACGGTTCGTTTCTTGTTTCGCTTCCGTAATTATAAAAACCAACATTCACACCAACTCCAACTACAGGGTGAAGGGGTAATAATCCTTCCGCAGATCCTCCCCATCCGAATGTTTTCAGGTTATCCTTGAAATCACCCTGCGGAAAAGCAAGAGAAAAATTCAGGCCTACTGATTGTCCAAATGTGTTTTGGTTTATTAAAAATAGTCCAAGTAAAAAAACAAAGAATAACTTACGCAACATTTTCTGCTCCAATATACTATTTTGAAAAAATTTATCTGTAATATTAATTAATTTCAACAATCCTTACAAGATTGTTTTTCACTTTAAAAAATTTCTTTACTCCTCTTTTGCCCTTTTGAACATCGCTATTAAAAATCCGGCAACTGTAAGAAAAACTCCGATCCACACCAGACTTACGAACGGTTTTATACTTGCCTGCAATGAAAGAATCTCCTGCTTGATTTGCGGCATCCGGTTCTGATCCGTTTTCTCCATTATCACATCCGCTTTTTTACTCATGGGATCTATCTGACCCAGTGTAAATATCACTTTCGCATCTTTTATTTCCACAGGAATATTCACCAGCTCTTTTTCGTTCTTCCGGGTCAGTAATTTTATCTCCTCCGTCTTTTCCCCGTATGTCACCAGAGCTTTGGCTCCCATTTCAAAGTTTCCTCCGGATGCCATAACCGACATATCCGGCTTTATGAACTCCAGGTATTTTATCTTAATGTCGCCAAACACTAACTCATTTCCCGGATTCATTGAGAATGTCTCCTGATTGGTCTTTTGTCCGGCTTGGTCATCGTAACCCACAGGGGAGATGTAAAAATCTTTCGTGAACCCTTCAAGTATGTATGGTTCCCTCTGCATGCTCTGATTGAAATTGCTCATATACATTACAGGGGACGCAATTTTCTCTTTCCCCCCGTCTGTGATTACTACATTAAATTTATACTTTGTATTGTTTTCAAATGGCTCGTAGCCTGTGAACAGCATCTCATGTCCAAGCACTGTCTGTTTTTGCCCTTTTATCAGATCAACTTCCGCCTGCTGTGAATAAGCTCCGGATCCAATTACGCCAAGAACAAAAACCGCAATGCCGATATGGGAAACGTAAGAGCCAATCTTTTTGAAATTCTTCGCGGCTACTTTTATGCACATCTCCGCGTTTATGAAGAGCGAGAATGCGGCAGATGCCCCAAGCAGGATCATCATAATATCAGTTACTCCGCCCAATACAATAAGACCTATTGTAAAAAAGATAGTTAGCAGGAAAGATACCCGGAGATTCTTGATTATCTCCTTCCCTTCTGTCTCTTTCCACTTAAGCACAAGGCTGAGTGCATTTACGATACACATCACAATTATCAGGGGTATGTGCATCTCATCATAAAAAGAGGTTTCAACCGTCATTCCGAATATCGGTGCGGATGTACCGAAGAAAATAATTATTGATGATGCCACAAGTATCAGGGCTGCATTGAAGAGCGACAGCTCTCTTGACCAGATGTTTTCTGCGATGTTCAATTTCTCTGAAAGGTCTTTCCATCTGTATATCACAAGGCCCACGCCAAGAAATAAAAAGGTCAGTACGAAAATCAGGAGGAACAGATATACCAGTGACCCCGGATCAACAAATGAGTGAACCGATGAATCACCAAGAATCCCGCTCCGGGTCAGGAACGTACTGTATAATACCAGGACAAAAGCTGTGACTGCTAATAATAAATTCGTCTTTGCAAACCTTCCGGTTTCCTCTCCCTGTTTCTGACCTTTCCTCTGAACAATCATCGTGTGAACCAGTGCTACAAGAACTATCCAGGGGACCAGACTTGAATTCTCTACCGGATCCCATGCCCAGTATCCGCCCCATCCGAGAACTCCGTATGCCCAGTAACCGCCAAGCATAATACCCAGACCGAGTACCGCGCTTGCGGCAAGAGCCCATGTGAATGATTGCCTGACCCAGTCTTTGTAATAATTCTTAATGAGTGCCGATACTGCAAATGCAAAAGGAACTGTGGCAAGAGCAAATCCGGCAAATAGAATTGGAGGATGTATCTGCATCCAGAAATTCTGCAGCAGCGGGTTTAATCCCTTTCCCTGTATCAGGAAACTGTTGAAATCTATTCCCTGCGCAACAAGCATGGAATATAAATCCCGTCCCACTTTTATAAATGCCTGTCCCGACTGCTGGTCAGTCATCAGGAACGGCTGAATGAAGTCCATCTGCAAAAACTGGGGATTGATCTTTGCAACTTCTATGAAAGTATCTTTTACCCAGATATAGGCAAAGGGGGTTTTTAGCATCGGGGAAACAAGTATTAGCAGGAACGATACCACCGCCGTGTATACAAGCATTACCGTGGGTTCCAGGTCTTCGCGCTTAGAGGTGTAAGACTGAAGGAAAACCCCGATGAGGGCTGCGAAAATTATCCATAACAGAAAACTTCCTTCCTGCCCTGCCCAGAATGTGGAAAGAAGCAGACCCAGCGATAATTCATGATTGCTGTAACTGTATATATATTCGTATGAATAGTTATGCGTGATTATGTTATAAATCAGATATACCGATGCAGTTATCACTAGCATCGTCATAAAATGATACGAGAGGCGCGCCATTCCAATAGTGTTTTTTGCCCCTTTCCATGTGAAGATATACATCACCATGGAAAAAAGACTGAATGCTAATGCGAATGACAGAATCAGGTTTCCGGCCATATAAAAAACTCCAATATTATTTTTGTGAATTCGTTTTCAGATTATTTTATGAGGATGCTTTTTTCGATTCATACTTTGACGGGCATTTTGTCAGTATATCCTTTGCCGCAAAATAGCCGTTCGTATATGCGCCGGTAACTACAACACTCGTAGCCGACTCAAAATTGTTGGGAATTGTTCCGGGACAGATAACTTTCATCTCATTCCCCTTATCATCCATCATATAAAAGCTGAACGTCCTGTTAACTTTGTCTATTTCATAATTCTTTTCCTTTACCCAGCTCCCCGTGGCTTTTACCATGCGGCCTTTTTCCATGACTTTGGTAAAGTCGCTTTCATACTGTACGTTTGTCTGGGTAAATAAATAGATCATCAAACTTAAAAACACGACAACTATAACCCCGCCAAAAATATATTTGTTTTTCATTTTTTACCTTCCTTGATTTCTTTTTCAATAAATTTTAACCTCTTGTCAAGATTAAGATTGTACAAGAATACTCCCGCCCAGACAATCAGGACGATTATCAGAACAATGTATATGCTGTTGTCAGACAGGAATTTATATAATCCTTCCAATTTTTACCTCATCTATAATGTTTAATTAATTTTTCTTTGATGTTAACTGACTTTGATCCTAAATGCCACATCCAGAAATATAATATCGTGAATGCGACCAGCGACAGAATAAAAATCAGATACATATTTGAATTCATTTTGAAATTCACGACTGGGCCTGCGCTGGTATCATCAGCAGAACCCGGGTGCAATCCCTTCATTATTCTTGGCATTATGAAGACAAAGAAAGGAACCGTTACAAATGCGATTATCGAATAGACCGCAGATAATGTGGCTCTCTTCTCCTCATTCTCTACTGCCGATCTTAAAGCAAACAGGGCGCCGTAGATAAGAAGCAGCGCAAAGATGCTCGTCTGCCTTGGGTCCCAGCTCCAGAATTCACCCCAGGTAAACTTTGCCCATACCGCTCCTGTTACTGTCGCAAGTATGCAAAAAATCATTCCGAGCTCCAGAGCAGTCTGTGATTTCCCGTCATCATCAAGATCTTTTTTCCTGAGATATTTTATGCTGAATATCGTTGACATTAAAAATGCAAGAACCGTTAACCATGCTGTTGGCACATGAAAGAATATTATCTTTGCATTCTCGCCCAGCCCGGGAATTAAAGGGAATTCATACCAGGCTTTCGGAACTTCCACTATCGGGAACGAAATTCCCGCTATAATTACAAAACTCATTAACAGAAATAAAATTACTTTCCAGATCATATTTTATTTTAGTCCTTCCATATAAAATCAAACAACAAATAAGAAACCGATATCATCACAACATCATAAGATGCTAAAAAGGCCAAATCCGGCAAAGCCTCTGCGAATGTGGTTCCGTCCATTGCCAGCTTAGTAAGGTTTATCAGAATAAGTATCAGGGGCAACAGTATTGGAAACGATAAAACCGGGTAAAGCGTTCCCTTTGAGCTTGCTTTTGAAATAATTGCTGCTATTATGGTCGATGAAATCGCGATGCCAAAAGTACCCAAAAGAAAAGTGACAAAAAACACAAAAAGACTCTCGATTACGAAGGCTGAAAAAAGAGTTGAATATAGCAGCGTTATCACAATATTCATTGCAAAAGTGAGTATCAGATTAAACAGGAGTTTCCCGCTCAGCACCGTCCCGGGTTTGGCAATTAACTGGAGCGTAAGCGTGGTTCCCCTTTCCTCTTCGGAAACAAAGGCTCTCGACAATCCCGACATTCCGGTGAAGAATACTACAACCCAGTATAAACCGCCGGAGAGATAATCCGAAATTGTCTCATTACCCACTGAGAACAAAATTACGCTGATTGTGACAATGATAAACATTGCCAGAGAGTTGATAGCGTACCTGTTTCTTATCTCTGAATGTAAGTCTTTTTTAAATAAATAATACGAAAGCATTTATTTATAATCCAATAAGTTTATTGCCTGACCGCATAACTTTAAATCACTCTCTTCATTCGATGCAATTATAACAATATTATCTGCAGAATAGTTTTTAATCAACTCGTATGTTTTGTCTTTCCCTTCATAATCCAGATTCTCGGTCGGTTCATCAAGAATAAGGAGTTCGGGCTTATGAAGGAAGGCAAAAATAAATTTCATTCTTTGCTTCATCCCTGAAGAGTAGAATTTCAGAAGGTCGTTTTGCCGTTCGGTCAACCCGAATAAATTAAGCAGGCTGTCTATATGATCCGGATCCGGCTTTATTCCTCTGATTTTGGAGAATATCTCAATATTTTCCCTGCATGAGAATTCTTCATAGAGGACGAGATAAGGGGATACAAACCCTATATGCTCATGAATGTTGTCAATGTCTATTTTCTTATCGCCGAGTGAATGAGTTATCGCTCCCTTTGAAGGAGATGAAATACCTGAAATGATTTTTAAAAGGGTTGACTTGCCGGATCCGTTCGGTCCGGAAATACCGTATATTCCGCATCCGGTATATTCGATGCTCAGCTTTTGAAAGACAAGTCTTCTTCCAAAGAATTTCGTTAGTGCATCGAGTTTTAATTTATAGTCAGTCATTGATTATCACTATTTTTCCGGTATAAGTTTCCCCGGCAGATTTAATAGCATAAATATAAACACCGCTGCCGGCTTTTTCTTTCTTAAAGTCTAACCCGTTCCACTGAAGTGTCCTCATTCCGATATTGTTTTTTACTGCTTCTTTCCCGGAATAGATAAGTTTCATCTTGATGTCATAAATGCTTAAATCACAGTAACCCTCAGCCGTGGCGGGGAGTGTGAAATTCAGATACGCGTGCTTTGAATACCGGAATGGCGACGGATAGACATACTCAACGCCTCTTTTGATTACGTTACCGCTCCCTGCCAGAACATCATTCACCACTTCATTGTTCGAAAAAAAGAGGATGTCGGAGGAAACAAGCTTTGCATAATAATTCCCCTCAATAACTGTATAAAATCCGCTTAACGGAGAAGCAGAGAGTGTGTAGGTAAAAGGAATCACAGGAACCACTGAACCGCTTTGTATTATCCCTTTTTGAATATCGGCATTTACTATCAGGGCAGCTATTGTATCGTTGTATGTTCCGTCTTTCCTGTAAAAACGGAGATAGTTTATTGCTGTCGGTTTGGAATCGTTAACTCTGATTTCCGTATAGGGATTCTGGAGCTGGGCAGTGATCAGGGGCTTAAGTGTCAGGGGAAAATGTATTCCCTCTTTGAAATATTTGTTCGGTATGGCCCTGTAATTAGTAAAGTATGTCCAAACGCCGAATTCCTTAAATTCATCATAGAATGAAGTGTTCAGCGAGTTAAGGCTTATATCTATTGCCGTCAGGGCTCGTTTGGTTTTGAATTGCTCCCATTGTTTTACAAACACACCTTCTCCGACTCTCTCTTTCAAAAAAATATTCCAGATAGCCAGATTATAGCCGGACTGAAACTGAAGCGGCTTGTCAGGGTAATTAAAGAAACTCTTCATATATCCGTAATAGTCATTAACATCATCAAACACAAACTCTTCCATGGATGTTGATGTCAGTTCATAAAAGAAGAGGTCCTCAATGTCACCGTTGACTTCTTTATAAACGTAATTCCCTGTCTGAATTGCGTGATGCAGTTCATGCGCAGCGGTCACTCTTGCGGCATTGATTCCGGTTGTATAGAATCCGGTAAAATCACTGTTAACCACCATATAAGATCTATAAGTATTTGTTCCCGGGGTTATTTCATCTTCCGGCTGTGTATATCCGTATGTCCCGCCGGCAGATTGAATGTAAACATCGTACTTATCATCGCCTCCTGCTCCGTTGTCTGCAGGGGGAGGAAGAAAACCCATGCGGGTAACTTCAACAGCGTAAGAGGAGTCAAGTGCAAGTGCAAGATCAACGGCGCTGTAACCGGGTTGATTATATCCGGTTTCATCATAATGAACGCGGAAGAATCCGCTTGGGGAAACGATGCTTGTTGATGTAACCGGCCTTGCTGTAAGTGTTTTTAACAAACCCTGCTGTTCGGACGTAAAGCGGTTACGGTTAAAGAAGACCTGAGCTATTGTTTCAAATCCGCATTTGCGGTCTGATACAACAGGAGTGTTCGGGGCATCGGGAACGACTCCGTATCTCTTCATCTGCAGAAATGAACTGAATAGGGAATCCAAATTAATTTCTTCAGCCAGGGACTTCTGAGGCCAGGCAAGGACTGTGATCATTATAAGGGTTATAATATGTAATCTTTTTTTGAAACTCATATTTGCTTGATTTTTATGCACTGCTCCTGCCTGTCGGAATAAACAACATACCTGGTGTTGTTAAGCCTGTTTTCGACAAAGTAGCTTCCTGCATTTTCTAATTCCGATAATTTTGTAAAGTTAATGTGTTTTCCTTTTCCGGTTATATCCATCCTGTAAAGAAGTTTTCCGGAATTAAGATAAAAATACAATTTGGCCGCCAGACCATTACTGATTTCACCGGTGTAAGTATTTTCAAATATACTTTCATATCCGGTCTTATCACTTCTTTTATTAACAAGCTCTTTAAGCCTGATCTGTTTCCGGACAGAAGGTTTTTTTCGCTCATTTTCACCGGGCAATATCATCAAAAACAGTGAAGCATCTGTTTCAAAGAATGAGACCAACCTGTTCTCTCCTTTGTTCAGAGCATCGAACACAAAGCTTGTTTTGTATTTGTAATCACCGGGAATTGTAAACTCTTCTTCCGGCTCCGCTTTATTATTTAATTTTGCGCTGTAGAGTCTTGATCCGTATGTTTCTTTCACCCAATAATAAACCACCCCTGCATCAACCTGAGTGTCAAGCGTGTGACGGTTTATTTCTCTTTCCAGTACTTTAACATATCTCTTCTGACGGTTATAAACGGAGATCATCTGCTTCGCATTTATGCTTTGAATCACGCTTAACCCGGGATATCCGTCGCCACCCGGTTTATGCAAACTTATTCTCTCTATATTACCGCTGCAGTTAATAAACTCCCTGGCAACTCTGAAGGAGTTGAAATTCACCGTGATTATCTCTATGAGTTTCTTTTCCGGAGTATATAAATAAAATATCCATTCATCATTATTAAGCGAATTAACTTCGATATTCCTGTAACCCGCATTAACAGGGACTGAAAAGAATTTTCCCGGTATATGGTCCTCGTTTCTTAATATAATATTTAACGATTTATTTGTCGTATCCAGATAACAGATATCAGCAAATCCCCCGCTTGAATATTCAAAAGGAGCGATAATATCCGCATCACCGGATAACTTAATAGAGTTATTTTCTATTAAGAATGTTTCCCTTGTTATCGTATATATTTTCCCCGGTTTGCTGAGGGCTGCAAAGCCTTCCACAAAACGGCTGTAATATGGAATAAGGTCTACAAGGTTTTCTTTCTCAAGATAAACTAATTCGCCTGAAAATTCCAGTCCGTCTTTCTGAAACTTTGTGCTGACAACAGAATTCTGTTTATTGATGTATGCTATATCTACTTTGCCGTCATGGTTAAAGTCCCCCGGGATAAATTTATCAGCTTCGTACTTTGTGGTAATTTTAATATCCCGCTTATATGACGCCACCGAATCCCCAAGCAGCAGATGTATATCGCGATCTGCTGAGTATATGATATCGCTATAATTGTCCGAGTTGACATCATACGCATAGAGATAATGAAAATTCCCGTTAAATGGAATCTCTTTAACCAGGGTAAATTCACCCTTTGAATTATTATAGTAAAAATCAAGTTTGTTATCTGCCAGATCGTATGCAACTATATCAGGACACCCGTCATTATTCAAATCAATAAAAACCGCCTGAGGGAATATCCTTTTCGAAATAATCTTTTTACGGTCTAATTTTCCCTTGTTTCTTTTGAGTATCTCAAGACCGTCAAATGACTCGCCCGAAATCAGGATTTCTTTTTCCGAGTCACCCTCTATGTCTGCTATCGAGATATTGGAGGGATATGAACTGAATTTAACGGAAGTACCGGTTGATACATATCCCGAACTGCTGAAATTTAATAAGCCTGCCCTTCTTGATTTCCTCGATATAAAAACATACCCCACAATATTATTGCTGCTGTCTGTTATAGGGGATATTTTATCAATCACATCTCCCCCTCTCCCCACAACCTTTTTCAGTTGAACTCCTTTTTCAGATCCGGAAAGAGTGATTATTTTATTATCCTCTCCGGAAAGGAGGGCAAAGTCCGTATAATAATCATTGTTGTAATTCAAGGTTTGAAGTGTCTTGAATCCGGGTTCTGTTTCATAAACTCCATACCTGCAGAGCCCGTTAAAAAATATCTGGGCTTCGGTTAACGGAGCAAAAAACAGGATTAAATAAAAGAGAGATTTATTTATGAGCCTGAAGTCTTTTTTCCCTTCTTCCAAGAGCCTCATTATACCTTTTTTCTTCTTCGGGTGTTCCGGGCAAGACCTGCGGGATTTTCATCGGTTTCCCATCCTTATCAACACTGACAAAAGTGATGAAGGCGGAATTGCTGTGCAGCGTTTTCCCGTCAACATAAGAATCGGAATAAACTTCAACACCGATCTCCATAGAGGAATTAAAAGCTCTGTTTATTCCGGCTTTTAAGGTTACTATTTGCCCCAGCTTAATGGGATGATGAAAATCAATACTGTCAACCGATGCGGTAACGCATACGCTTTGGCTGTGCCTGAAAGCGCAGATGCCTGCGCAAACATCTATCCAATGCATTAGCTGTCCCCCCAGAAGATTACCGAGGGTGTTAGTATGCTGAGGCAGGACAAGCTCTGTCATTATGGTTACAGAATCAGATACTTTTTTGGGTGTCATTAATTCTTTGATGTGTTTAATTGATTTTCTAAATTCTCTTTCAGTTTAAGGACACTGCTATAGTTGGCATCCTGGGGATATTTAAGGAGATAGTTGTTGGTTTCCGTTAGGGCATCAGCAGTTTTATTTTTACTGATCAGGATGTTTATTTTATTATAGCTTGCTTTCGGCGCATAAGGAGTGTCATGATATATTGCAAGAACATTATCATAGTAAAGAAGTGCGGCGTTATAATACTCAAGCTTCTCATAAATATATGCACTGTTAAATTCTTTTTCGGCGAGCTTTGAATTCAGTATGACTATTTTTTCCTCGGCTGCCTGCACTCTGGAATCTGTGGGGAAGAAATCTATGAAAGACTGAAATTCCTGAATGCTTTGTTTGGTATATCTCTGATCAAGAGCAAATTTCGGAGAAAGGGTAAAATAACAGTCGGCAAGCATATACTGCGCTTCAGAAAGGTAAGTGCTTGAAGGCATATTCCTGATAAGCCTGCTGAATTCAGATGCAGCAATGATATATTCGCTTCGCTGAAACCTTGTCATTGCCAGATAATATTGCGCTTTATCTATAAATTCGCTTCCGGGATACTGGAGCATTATGGATTCAAATTCAAGAACAGCTTGTTCATAAGACTCTTCTTCGTAAAGTTTTATGGCGTAATTGAGTCTCTCCTGAGGCTGCATATTTGCCGTATCAATTGTACCCGAACACCCGGATATTGTTATCGCAATCAGTATTAACCAATAAAGTTTTTTCATAATTCCAATATATTTTGATTTAATCTGTAAAGATAGATAATCGAACCGTTTGATAAAAGGTAAAAAGCTGTTTCCAAACGGATTTGGGAACATTTTCCTGAAAACCGGTATGCAAATTTACGGGGGATTAAGAAATTACCCGGTGTACTTTTTTTACACTAGGTTACCAAAAAACCTTATTTTTTGCTGATTTTCAAGATTTGACAAATTATACTTAAAGTCTTCCTAAAGTGTCCTGACTTTTGCCAAAGAGAACTTTTTTCCCGCAACACCCCATCAACTCATATCTAATACGGTACAAATACGGTACAAATACGGTACAAACACGGTCTAAATACGGTATTAACCTAATCTCCACTCGATCTGACCCAAAAGTCCCCCCGTGAGTGAAATACTTAATAAAAAAAGGCGTCTGGAATCCCGAATATCTGATTAAAATTGCCGGAGTAAGTGGAGGGGATTAGCAAACCACGGGAAAAGGGTTATTTGCTTCTAACCGAAAAGAATAAATAGGTGGTAACGGCTAATGCACCAAGAATTATAGCGGGCTGATAAAGTGATGAAAAGAAAGGTTCTTCGGGTTTTTCGCCCCGGGTAAATGGTAGGGAGAAGTATTCAGTTTTTGGGGTATCGTCGAGTTTTATAGTATCCTCAGCGGTAAGAGTGAAGTTATTGACTCCCCGGCCGTAAATGTAATATCCGCTAATTGTCACAGAGCGGATTGTCTGATAGTCACCGAAGAAACCATCCCTGAAAATATCCTTATATTCGACCTTTGCATTTTCCAGTGCATATATCGCTTCTGCTGAAGATTCTTCAGGCGGAGTTTTGAGTGGTATTTTGCTTTTGATTCTTCCTTCAAAGATGTTAAGATCAGGGGGGATATTTACTGTTGTTGAATAATTCCCCCCTGATAATTTTTGTGAAAGAAGTGAGGCTGATGAATCAATCAGTTCATAGAAAATATCAAGGTTGGTTTTTATCTGTTGCCCGCTCTGAGCATTCAGAGCTAACTGAGAAATTATGAAAATAAAAACGAAGATGATATTCTTTGGCATATACTATATTTTCATGCTTCTTAATCTGTTTACTCTCTCTTCAATAGGCGGATGGGTAGAGAATAATTTCATAAAGGATTTTCTGGAGAGAGGATTAACAATAAACATGTGGGCAGTTGCGGGTTCCGAACGGTTCACACCCTTTATCTGATTTGCAGCGGTGAGTTTTTCCAATGCGGAAGCCAGTCCAAAAGGATTAGCGGCATAACGGGCACCGCTTTCATCTGCAAGGTATTCACGTGATCTTGAAATGCCGAGCTGAATAAGGGTTGCAACAATAGGAGCAAGAATTATCATGAGGATGGAAGCAATCCAGTTATCATCGTCATCCCCGCCACGTCCGAAGAAGTAAGCCCACTGTGCCATCTGAGCCAGGAAGGAAATTGTACCGACAAATGTTGCCACTACCGAGCCTATCAGGATGTCTTTGTTTTTTATGTGAGCAAGTTCGTGAGCAAGGACTCCTTCAAGTTCTTCAGAGTTTAGGATTCTTAAAATACCGGTGGTTACAACGACAGCGGAATTTTCGGGGTTTCGACCGGTTGCAAAGGCGTTAGGAGTAAGGTCATCAACTGCATAAAGTTTGGGCATGGGCAAACCAGCCCGGACTGTTAAATTCTCTACCAAACTGAATATTTTGGGGGCTGTATTTCTCTCAAGGGGTTTTGCCTTGTACATCTTCAAGACAATCTTATCGGAAAACCAATATGAGCCAAGGTTCATAGCCAGGGCAATGATAAAGGCGATCATCATTCCTCCCTGCCCGCCGAGCACATTACCGGCGAAGAGGAACAAGCCCATCATCAGGGTCATTAAAAAAACTGTTTTAAGAGTATTCATTTTACTTTCCTTTTTATTTCTTTCTCAAATTAGACAGAAAAACAGGTTAAAAGTTTCATTTTTTTGCTCCGGATTTGTTACTTGGTAATAATCTTAAGTCCGGCAATTCCAATCATAATCAATGTGATGAAAAAGAGCCTCAGAAATTCACGGTTTTCGTTAAAGAGAATAATTCCCAGGATTACCGATGCTACAACACCGATACCAGTCCAGACTGCATACCCGGTACCAATAGGCAGGGTCTTCACGGCATAAGAAAGGAGGAACATGCTAATTATCATACAAACAAGAGTAAATGCCGAGGGAATAAGTTTTGTAAATCCTTCGGAATATTTCATTCCAATTACCCAGCCCGCTTCAAAAAGCCCGGCTATAAACAGCACAATCCAGGCGGAATTCATTCCGAGACTCAATTGTTTCATTTGAGCTTTAAGAGAAAATCTGAGATCTTTCCGAGATCTTTGACATCTTTATTGTTAAATGAGGGCATAACCGAGCTGTATTTCCCCTTAATTACCTGCAACCTCCCTTTATCCACAAAGTCAGATGGATTACGGAGATAATTAATCATGGTATTGCGGTCGTAATATTCGGTGAGGCCTGATAAAGCGGGGGCAACTGAAGTTCCCCTCAAATCTTCCCCGTGGCAGGAAATACACCCATAATCAACTGCCAGCTGCATGCCTTCATCCTGATAAGGTTTAGCGGTTGTACCGGAATTGTTATTCATCACCGGGGGAATTTCATCCTCTTTCAGAATTTTCTGAACAAAGAATAAAATCACAAATGCGCCAAGAATAACTACCGTCCATATCTGAGCTTTAGACATTTTTTCTCCTTCTATTCATTTTCGATAATTGAGTCATAGTATATTTTAAAAGACTTTATTGATTTAAAGACCGATTCCGCGAGCTGATCCTGTCCTTCATCACTGTTAAGAAAAGCGGCATCTTTGGGGTTTGACAAAAAACCCGATTCAACCAATACTGACGGCATTGATGCTCCGACAAGAACATAAAAACCCGCCTGCTTTACTCCTTTGGAGGAGATATCGACCCCCTGCCTGATATGATTATCCATGATTTCAGCAAATTTTTCCGAATACCTCATGTAGGAGGAATGAGCCATGGTGACGAGGATAAAATTTTCATCGGTAAGTTTCTGATATCTTTTCTGATCATCCTCAAACTGAATTACGCTGTTTTCAAACTCAGCTATAGCTATTGCATCTTCCGTCCTGCCGGGTCGGAGAAGGTAAACTTCAAATCCGTTCGGGCCGGTATTTTTCTTGGGGACAGAGTTACAATGAATTGATATAAACAGTTTTCCGTTATTTTCGTTAGCTATCTTTCCGCGTTTATACAATTCCACAAATTTATCGGTCGAACGGGTATACATTACTTTCACTTCGGGCATATTCTGCTTTAGTAAATTACCAATCTTAAGAGCGAGTGCAAGATTAATATCTTTTTCCTTAACTTTATTAACCCCTATGGCTCCTGGATCCTTACCGCCGTGTCCTGCATCCAGAACAATCACATCGAAGAACCATTTATCCTTATCGTTGTTTCCCTTGTTCTTTTTCTGAAATGTCTTGCTGTGCATAGTGACAAGAATATCGCTGCCGGAGTTTATAACTTCATAAGAACTAAGATTCTCATCTACAATTACGCTAAGAGTGCTTTCATCTTTTCCGGATTCAACATTAACTTCTTTCACCAGCCCCTTGGGTGCATTATGTTTCAGCAAAGCGGGATTTATTTCCACTTTCTTAAAAACGATTTTGATAAGATCATTCTTTATCGAATGACTAAATTTACCAAGCTTAACCCCGCCTTTCAGAGTAAGAAGAGTTCCGTTTGTTTTTTCATCAATGACGAGATTGAGTCCAATGCTGCTCTCATTTTTATCTTCCGGTTTATTCACTCCTTTTTGCTCGTCGTCTTCTTTCAGAACTGGTATATTTTTTGATTTAACGATAAGTTCCTTTCCAAAACAGAGAGTTAACAATTCGCGGGAATACTCCAGGGGAAGGTAAATATCATTATTCTTAACCAGAGAAGAGAGAGGCATCTGGACCGTTTTTGAAGTATTATTTTCCTTATTTTGAAGAACGAGAAACGGATTTTTTGCGGTTATTTTAAGAGTATGCCGGTTAAATTTCATTTCTATTTTCTGCGTTTCGGAATTAAGAAAATACCCGACGTTATAGGACTTTGCCAGTTCTTTGGCAGAGATGTAGGTCACTCCCCCCTTTTGAAAAGCAGAAACCTTCTGAATGTTATTGTCAAGAGATAATTCCACCCCGGAAGGATCGGGCTGAGAATAGACTCCCTGACAAAACAATATTATCAAAGCGAATAAATATGTGACTGTTCTATTATTTTTATTTGGTATCAGCAATGAAAATACGGGAAATTTCCTAAAATTATCTTATAATTTACTCATTTTTATAACACTCTTCAATACTAAAATTCCCCATTGCTTTATTCAATGATTTCCCTGATTATTTCTTTTGCGGGAACTTTCTTTGGGGAAATTATTAGTGCCTTAACTATTCTTTCGGCAGATGATTCGAGATTGTGACGAATATCCGTAAATAGTTCTGCTATTAAATCTCCTTCGCACAACTTAGCCCCGATTTTTGGATAGAAGATTATTCCGGCTTTAGGATCAATTTTGTCCTCTTTGGTTAACCGCCCTGCACCTGATTCGAGCGAGGCAATTCCAATTTCATAAGTATCAATTTCAGCCAGGTAACCGGTTCTGCCGGAATAAATTTTCTTATGATATTTTGATTTTGGATAATTTTCGGGGTGATAAAGAACTTTAGTGTCTCCGCTCTGCAATTTTACCATTTCAACAAATTTGTCAAAAGCTTTTCCGCTATTAACCATTTGCTTTGAGATCTCAAAACCTTCTTCAATACTGCCCGCTTTATTCCCAAGAAAAAGCATTGCTCCAGAGAGTGTAAAACTTAACTTGCATAAATCATCAACCCATTCCCCCTGAAGGACCTTGATGGTTTCGTATATTTCGAACCAATTGCCTATGTAGTGACCAAGAGGCTGGTTCATATCTGTAATATACGCCAGGGCTTTTTTATCAAATGCCTTAGCGGTTTCAATCAACGATTTTGCAAGCTTTACAGAATCTTCATATTTTTGCATGAAAGCACCGTTACCGGTCTTTACGTCAATAACAAAACCTTCCGCACCTTCAGCAAGTTTTTTGCTCATAATACTGGCAGTTATTAAAGGGATAGATTCCACAGTTGCGGTCACGTCTCTCAGAGCATAGATTAATTTGTCTGCGGGAGCAATCTCTTTTGTTTGCCCGATCATTACCGCTCCGCACTTTGACAGTATATGCCTGTAACCCCTTAAGTCAATATCAGTTCTGAATCCGGGGATTGCTTCAAGTTTATCAAGAGTCCCGCCTGTATGGCCTAACCCCCTGCCGGAGATCATAGGAACTTTTACACCTGCAGCGGCAACGATGGGAGCAAGTATCAGCGAGGTCTTATCCCCGACTCCTCCTGTTGAGTGTTTATCAATTTTCTTTCCTTTAATTGCCGACAAGTCGATAACTTTACCACTATGGAGCATAGCTTTAGTTAAAATTGCCGTTTCTTCTTTTGTCATACCCATGAAATAGACAGCCATTAAAAATGCCGCCACCTGATAATCGGGGATTTTGTTTTTTATGAATCCGTCTATTACATAATGGAACTCTTCCGGGGTTAATGATTCTCCGTTCCTTTTCTTTCTAATAATTTCTACTGTATTCATTTTTCTTTCTTTTACATTGTTACGTTTTTGTAATGATTCAGAACGGGTTCTCCATTCTCAAATACTATAGTTATGACATCAATTCTGCAAAGAGTGTCTTTTATTTCATTCACGTATAAATAAAATTCAGCCACTCTTTTAACTCTGGCTATTTTATCCTTTGTAACGGTTTCTTCAGGGGAGACTGCATCTACTTTGGATTTAGATCTTACCTCAACAAAAACCAGGGTGTTTCCTTCTTTGGCTACTATATCCAGTTCCCCTATCATTCCGTATCTGAAATTTCTTTTGATTATACTGTAACCTGATTTTATGAGATAAGCGACCGCAATATCTTCACTTACATTTCCTTTGGCTTTTGTCGATGGCTGCAATTATTTCTCTCCCGTTGTTATTTTTCTTAGAAAAGTTTTTCTGTGCAAGTCAGTTATACCAAATTTTCTTATGCACTCGATATGCCGTTTGGTGGGATATCCCTTATTGTTCTTCCAGTCATACATAGGATACTTTAGATCAAGAAGTAACATAATTTCATCTCGTATGACTTTTGCAACGATGGATGCGGCGGCAATGGAAAGGGATTTTGAATCTCCTTTTACAACTGTCGTTATATTAGTCGCGTTCTTAAAAGATTTGTTCCCGTCGATCAGAATCAGATCGGGTTTAACGGTTAATTTATTCACGCTCAGTTCCATCCCAAGCAATGTAGCTCTAAGAATATTAATTTTGTCAATTACATCATGTGAAACCACCTCATAAGAATAGGAGACGGCTTTTTGTTTAATTTCTTCAAAAAGCAATTCTCTTTTTGCAGGTGATAGTTTTTTTGAGTCGTTTATCTCGTAATTATCATAATCGGGCGGAAGAATAACCGCCGCGGCAACAACGGGACCGGCTAAGGGACCCCTTCCCGCCTCATCTACACCCGCAATAAATTTTATTCCATCAATTCTGAATTCATCATCAAATCTTTTCATACGCCCAGATATATCGCAATTAACCCGAAAATCATTGATGATTTTAATAACCCGCTTACTTTCTTCATATTTTCTCTGCTGTCACTTGTATGGAGCAGTTTGACCGTTATTACTAAAAGCGGATTAACAACTAACATCACCAAAACAGTATACTCGATTTTATAAAACTCGAAAAGAAACGGCATAATTGTCAGCAGGATTAAGGCAACAATTGATACCGTAGCAATATTCCGTGCTTTCTTTGTCCCCGATATAATTGGAAATGTTTTTATTCCATTCTTAAGATCTCCCTCCATATCTTCAATGTCCTTAACAATTTCCCTGATAAAATTTATTACGAGAGCAAACACAGCGGGGATTATTCCTCCGGAAATATTTTCTGCAACAATAGCTCCCAGAACAAACGCCATTCCTGTCATTAAAGAAACAATAATATTCCCGAGCAAGGGAACTCTTTTTAATTTGTAAGAATAAAGAAAGATAACTGCGGTTGAAACAATTACGACAAGAAATGATTTAACTCCGGCCCATAATGCGATATCCAGGGAAAAGAAAATTAAAATCAGATAAAGGAAAAAGGCTTCTTTACCGGTTAAATCTCCTGAGGGTAATACTCTGTCTGGTTTGTTGATTTTATCTGTTTCAATATCGTAGTAATCGTTAATAACATTTCCCGCTGCTCCGGCAAGGGATCCGGCGAATGCTGCAAGTATAATAATTAAATTCAGGCTTTCCCCTTTATTGCTAATTACATAGGCAACTGTTATTGATAAAAAAATAATTATAAAATTAAGCGGTCTTATTATACGGAAGACTGCTAATATCTTTTTTAATAAGGTCATAATATACTATATTTAAAAAGTAAAAAATAAAATGCAATATAGATTTTTTACAGACAATTATTAAATAATAAATAATCCTATAAATGCTTTACAAACAAGCAAAAACCGGCAAACTTCTTATTGAAATACTGCCGGACAAGTGTGATTTCTGCGGCTGCTGCGTGGGGGTCTGTCCGGAAGATGCTATCGAGTTAAAGGAAGCTGAGATACGTATTATCGTAGAAAATTGCACTAATTGTTCCAAATGCATCTGGTCTTGTCCCATCGAAGTTATCAGATTTAATAAAGAGGGGATGCCTGCATAAATGAACAGTTCCTACGATATAATTGTAGTGGGTGCCGGACCTGCCGGTTCTGTTGCGGCCAGATATGCAGCCGGACACGGTGTTTCTGTATTAATGCTTGAAAAAGACAGGGATGTCGGTTATCCCGTACGGTGCGGAGAGGCGGTAAATAAATCACGAATTACGGAATTTATAAATCCTGATGAAAAGTGGATTTGTGCCCATATAAATAAATTTGCATTTATTGCTCCGAACGATTCCGAGGTTACAATCGTTTTTAATGAAGAGGGCTATATCCTTGAGCGGAGAGTTTTTGATTATCAGCTCGCAAAACTTGCGTCAGATGCGGGAGTTGAAATCTTAACCCGCGCATACGTAAACGGCCTGATTATTGAAGACGACAAAGTGTGTGGAGTAAAGGTTTTTAACCGGGGCGAAGAGCATTTTATTAAAAGCAAAATTGTGATTGCCGCCGACGGTGTTGAGTCAAGAGTCGGGAGATGGGCGGGCTTAAAAACACACATCGATTTTAGAGATATGGAAAGTTGTGTTCAGACCACCGCCTCAAATATTAACGATATTAATCAGGATACCTGTTATTTCTATTTTGGGAGGAACGTAGCCCCTTCAGGTTATTTTTGGGTATTCCCCAAAGGGGAGGGAATGGCAAATATAGGACTGGGAGTAAGCGGAATTACGGGAAAGAAAAAATCCGCTCTCTCTTATTTCGACAATTTCATGAACCGTCATTATCCGAATGCTTCGACTTTGACATCTATTGCAGGAGGTGTTCCCTGTTCTGTTACGCTTGATAAAATTGCGGCAGATGGCATAATTCTTACTGGGGATGCTGCCAGACAGGTTAATCCGATGACTGGCGGAGGTATTTCCAGCGGTATGATTGCTGGAAGCATTGCCGGAGATTTTGCGGGTAAATCCATTAAGCAAAACGATAAACAATATATTAAAAAATATCCCGAAGCCTGGCATGACAGAGTCGGGAAGAAACATGAAATATATAACCGGCTGAAGAACGGAATTTATAATTTCACAGATGAAAAGTTTAATAAGATAGCCGAATCCGTTCTGAAGTTGCCCCCCGATAAACGGACTTTAAGAAATATCTTTACAACCGCATTGATTAACCAACCTTCTCTTTTGATTGATGTTGCGAAGGTTATCATTTTTTAATAAAAACCAGGATAATATGAAACTCTTTATTCTTTTTTCGTTATTTGTATTCTCTTTTTTGACGGTCTCTGTCCTGCCACAGGATTCTATTCCGGCAAAAATTGATCTGCCCGCAATGTTTGACGAGCAGCGGGATCCAAGCGCAGACCTGAAATACGCAGTTACGCTGGCAAAAAAAGAAAAGAAAAATATCATTCTGGATGTGGGGGGTGAATGGTGTATCTGGTGTAAGAGACTGGATAAGTTTTTTGAGGATAATCCAAAATTGAATGAATTGCTAAAATTGAACTATATCGTCCTTAAAGTAAATTACAGCAAAGCTAATAAAAACGAGAGTTTCCTTTCAAAATACCCCAAGGTTGATGGGTATCCCCATTTCTTTGTCCTGAACAAAAAGGGAAAATTACTTCATAGCCAGAATACCGGTAATCTGGAAGCCGGGAAGGGGTATGATTTTGATAAGATTATGGAATTTTTGAAAAAGTGGAAACCTAAAAAGTAAACCCGTATTTACTCTTCGCGCATATCCCTTGTCATGAGATCATTAGTTGATTTAATCGGATCTTTATCTTCAAAAAGCATTTTATAGACTTCGTTAGTTATAGGTGTTTCAACTTTATACTTCCTGGCAAGTTCGCTTGCGCTTCTTGAAGTTTGTACTCCTTCAGCTACAGCAGTCATTGATTTCAAGACATCCTTGAGCTTCATGCCCTGGCCTATTTTTTCACCTACATACCTGTTACGGCTGTGCTTGCTCATACAGGTAACAATCAAATCCCCCATTCCTGAAAGTCCGGCAAATGTTTCTGGTCTTGCTCCCATTGTAATTCCAAGACGCGAAATCTCAGCAATTCCCCTGGTCATAATGGCTGCTTTAGTGTTATCTCCGAATTTGGCCCCTTCAATAATACCGGCACCGATGGCTATTACATTCTTGAATGCCCCGCCTAACTCAACTCCGAGAATGTCTGTTGAAGAATAGACCCTGAAATATGATGTCATGAATGCAGATTGAATTGTTTTGGATGTCTCCTTCTCTTTTGAAGCGGCAACTACAGCAGTGGGAATTCTCAGACTCACTTCTTCAGCGTGACTTGGCCCTGAAAGCACCCCAATCTGTGCCTCGCTGATTTCAGGAAAAACATCCTTTATCATTCGGGACATTGTCATTGATGATTTTATCTCTATTCCCTTCGAAACGCTGACAAGTATTGAGTTCTTTATAGAATTAAATCTTATTTTTCTTATGACATCTCTCAGGAATTGTGATGGGATTGCTAATATTATTAAATTCTTATCCTCATAAGTTTCTTCGAAGTCATGAGTGATATTCATTTCAGGTGGAAGTTTGATGCCCGGAAGGTAAGTTTTGTTTTCTCCGGTTTTAAGAAGTTGTTTTGCGTAATTTTTATCGTACTCCCAGAGCGTTACGTCGTGTCCGTTATAGTGAAGCAGAATGGCTAATGTGGTTCCCCACGCTCCGGCTCCTAAAACGGATATTTTCATGCGTTCTTTTTCCTTGAGAAGTTTATTTTACTCTCGTTGCCGTTCATTAACCGTACAATGTTTTTTCTGTGAGTATATAATACGAACAGGGATATTGCTACCATAAATGGGAGAAGTGTGTGATAGCCCGGAATATTCACCAGGAATATATTTTCACGGATTATCATTGTTAAAGGAATGGATACAGCTGCCAGCATCGAGCCCAAGGATACATAACGGGATAATATTAATACTAACAGGAATACTCCCAGCGCCACTAAAATATCCACGGTCACAATTGTAACCAATATTCCAAGACCTGTAGCAATTCCTTTTCCCCCTTTGAAATCTGCAAATATGGACCAAACGTGCCCGATTACCGCAGCAATTCCTGCAATTATCTGAACCAGCGTAAAATCATCGAAAGGGGTTAAGTTATTAAACGGAAAGTTGCCGTAATGGAGGCGAGCTATTAAAACAACAGCCAATACTCCCTTTAATGCATCTAATATAATAACCAATAAACCGTATTTCCAGCCTAAAACCCTCCACACATTCGTCCCTCCGGCATTGCCACTGCCGTGGTTACGTATGTCAATTCCGCTAACCATTTTCGCAATTAAAAGGCTTGTTGGGATTGAACCGGCTAAGTAGGATAAAACTACAATAAGCGTTAAAAGATACATATTGGGACTTTCAAAACATTAATATATTTAAGCGTTAAATTTACTAAAATTTAAGATAATAATTGCTGCAATAAATACTACCTCCGTTTTTTGCTGCTACTTCCTGAAATAATATGTTTCATTAGCTTTATATCATCCTCAGTTGTTATCTTAAAGTTGATTAATGACCCCTCTACCAGATTAATGCTATATCCGGCCCTTTGAACCAGCATTGACTCATCTGTCCCCCGAAACCCGTCATTATTAGCTTTTTTGAAGGCCTCCACTAAAATGCCGTATTTGAAAATTTGAGGTGTCTGAATACTAAAGGTGTTGCTTCTGTCAGGATAGTCATATTCACACTTAGTTTTTCGCACAATCGTGTCGCGCATCCCAAGTGCCACAACTGCGGTCCCTTTTTCTTTAGCCGTTTCGATTGCAAGTTTCAGTGTCATCTGTTGGAGAAGTGGCCTGACCGAATCGTGAACAACAACCAGGTCGTCATCCCCCAGTGAGAAATGGGAAAGAGAATTATAAACGGAGTCTTGCCTCTCTTTCCCTCCCGAAACTGTAATAATTGGCGTTGAAAACTTATATTTCCTTTGTAGTCTTGGGGGAACATTCCTGTACTCTCCCGCAACAGCAACTATAATCTGGTTGATGTATTTACTTTCTTCAAATATTTGAAGTGTATAAGCAAGGATTTCTTTGCCGGCAACTTTCCGGTATTGCTTAGGGAGCTTGCCTCCGCATCTTTTTCCGCTCCCTCCTGCCGGTATGATGGCTACTACTTTCATTCTCATTAAAATGTTATTCGATTAACATTGCATCGCCGTAGCTAAGCATCCTGTATCCGTCTTTTGTTGCTCTCTTGTATGCTTTCATTACTAAATCAGTCCCGCCAAAAGCACATACGAGCATAATCAGTGTCGATTGAGGATTGTGGAAATTTGTTATAAGCTTTTTTGTTATCTTGAAGTCGTATGGAGGATAAATAAATTTATCTGTCCAGCCTCTGTTTTCACGGGCAAAACCATCAGCCGTTACACTGCTTTCCAATGCTCTGACAGTACTTGTTCCGACAACAACAACTTTTTTACCGTTTGCGATTGATTTATTAATAATTTCCACCGAGGATTTAGGAACATGGAAATATTCTGAATCCATCCTGTGTTTTGTAAGATCTTCAACTTCAACATCACGGAATGTACCTAATCCAATATGTAAAATAACCGGTGCCACTTCAACGCCTTTCTTCCTGGCTTTTTCAATAAGTTTGTTAGTAAAATGAAGACCGGCTGTTGGTGCAGCAACTGATCCATCTACCTTTGCATATACTGTCTGATAATTCTCTCTATCTGACTGTTCGGATTCGCGCTTAATATAAGGCGGTAAGGGAGTATGCCCGATTCTTTCAATAATTTCCATAACGTTTGGCTTATTGAAACGGACAGTTCGGCCTCTGGATGTTGTATTGTCAATTACTTCGCACCACATCCCTTCCTCAAAATATATCTTGTTCCCGATTCTGACTTTGCGTGCAGGATCAACAATTACATCCCAGATCCACTCTGTTGTGTTAAGTTCTCTCAGCAGGAAGACCTCGATCTTTGCATTTGTTTTTTCTTTTTTCCCGAACAGCCGTGCTTGAATCACTCTCGATTCGTTTACAACCAATACATCCCCGGTATCTATATGATCTATTAAGCTTAAAAATAATTTGTTCTCTATCGTTCCCTCCTCTTTATTAACTACCATCAGCTTGGCTTTATCGCGCGGAGTTACAGGATATTTGGAAATATGCTTTTTTACTAAGTTGTAATTAAAATCTGATAATTTCATTTCATTCCTTTATTCTTTTTTCTGATAATGATCTCAGTTTCTTAAGTCATTTTAAGACCGGGAGAGATCCCTCTCCCGGTCATTTAATTCATATTATTTCTTTTTTGATTTTGGCTTTGCATTTACTTCAGCCAAAGCTGCTCTGGCTGCAGCCAATCTTGCAATTGGTACTCTGAACGGTGAACAACTTACGTAATTCAAACCGATCTTGTGGCAGAATACTACTGAAGCAGGCTCTCCACCATGCTCTCCGCAGATTCCGACCTTAAGGTTTGGTCTTACGCCTCTGCCTTTATTTACTCCTATCTTCATCAATTCTCCTACGCCTTCCTGGTCAATTGATTCAAACGGATCAATAGGAAGAATTTCTTTATCAACATAAAGCGGAAGGAATTTACCCGAATCGTCTCTTGATAATCCGAATGCAGTCTGAGTCAAATCGTTGGTACCATAACTGAAGAATTCAGCGACCTCGGCGATTTGATGTGCAGTTATCGCTGCACGGGGTAACTCAATCATTGTTCCAACCAAGTAGTCGAATTTTATTTTCTTCTCGGCCATCACTTCTTTTGCAACTCTTCTTACAATCTGCTCCTGAAGTTTTAATTCGTTTACGTGGGCAACCAAAGGAATCATGATTTCCGGCTTTACTTTTACGCCCTCTTTAATTGATTCTGCGGCAGCTTCAAAGATTGCTCTTGCTTGCATCTCGGTGATTTCGGGATATAAAATACCAAGGCGGCATCCTCTGAATCCAAGCATTGGATTGAATTCATGCAAGGCTTCGATTTTTTCTCTGATCCTTGTAGTAGTAACGCCTAATCCCTTTGCAACTTCTTTGATTTCTTTATCTGTTTGAGGTAAAAACTCATGCAGTGGCGGATCCAGTGTTCTAACTGTTACCGGATATCCATTCATTGCTTTAAAGATTCCCTTGAAGTCTGCTCTCTGGAACGGGAGTAATTCTGCTAATGCTTTCTTTCTGTCTTCCAGGGTCTCTGAGAGGATCATTTTCCTTATTGAAGTGATTCTTGACTCGCCAAAGAACATATGTTCTGTTCTGCAAAGTCCGATTCCGTTCGCTCCGAATGCAATTGCGTTTGAAGCCTGATCCGGCTGATCTGCATTGGTTCTGATTCCCAGGGTGCGGTATGTATCTGCCCATTTCATTAAATTGTCATATGTCTTGAATACCTGCGATTTTTTAGGATCAAGTGTTTTGCTGATCAATACCTGTACAACTTCTGACGGTTTTGTATCGAGTTTTCCTGCTATTACTTCACCGGTAGATCCGTCTATCGAAATGAAGTCACCTTCCTTTAAGAGGATGCTCTGTCCTTCAACACCGACTGTTCTGTTCTTGTAATTAACAAGTAATTTCCCGCAGCCTGCAACACAGACTTTACCCATCTGGCGTGCAACAAGTGCTGCGTGCGATGTCATTCCGCCGCGTGCTGTCAGGATACCTTCCGATGCATTCATTCCCTTAATATCTTCGGGGGATGTCTCAATTCTTACTAAGACAACCTTGTCCCCTTTTTCTGCCATTTTGACTGCATCTTCCGCACTTAATGCTATTTTACCTGAAGCGGCCCCCGGTCCGGCATTTAATCCTTTTGTTAAAAATCTTCCGGATGCAATTGCTTTATTCTTCTCTTCGGTATCAAAAATTGGCCTTAATAACTGATTAAGCTGATTAGGCTCAATTCTCATGATGGCCTGTTCTTTGGTAATTAATCTTTCGTTAACCATATCAACTGCCATTTTGACAGCTGCAAATCCGGTTCTTTTTCCTACACGGCACTGTAGCATCCAGAGTTTTCCTTGCTGAATTGTAAACTCGACGTCCATCATATCTTTATAATGTTTCTCCAGAATGCTTCTGTATTCAATTAACTCTTTATAGATCCTTGGATTGTCTTTTTTCAATTCTGCAATCGGAAGAGGTGTCCTGGTTCCGGCAACAACATCTTCTCCCTGAGCATTGAATAAATACTCTCCGTAGAATACGTTTTCTCCTGATGCAGCATCTCTTGTAAATGCAACGCCGGTACCTGAATCTTCACCCATATTGCCGAATACCATAGACTGAACATTCACTGCTGTCCCCCAGGATTCCGGAATACTGTTCAGTTTGCGATAGGTTATAGCCCTGTCGTTCATCCATGATCCGAATACTGCACTTACAGCTCCCCAGAGTTGTTCTTCTGGCTTTTCAGGGAAACTGTGTCCGGTCTTCTCTTTAATAGCTTTCTTAAATTCTGCGACTAATTCTTTTAAGTCTTCTGTCGTTAATTCGGTGTCAAGTTTTATTTTTCTTGCCGCCTTTTTTGCATCAAGAATTACTTCAAAAGGATCGTGTTCGTGTTTCTCTACGGGCTTTAACCCTAAAACAACATCACCGTACATTTGCACGAATCTTCTGTAAGAATCATATACGAATCTTGGATTATTGGTTTTCTTTATCATTCCCTGAACCACAACATCATTTAGTCCTAAATTCAATATCGTGTCCATCATTCCGGGCATCGATGCTCTTGCACCGCTTCTTACTGAAAGCAATAACGGATTTACAGAATCCCCGAATTTGGCTCCCATTTCTTTTTCTACTCTGGCTAAAGCTTTCTTTACATCGGCAACTAATTCTTTTGGATACTTATTCTTGTTTTTATAATAGTAAGTACAAACTTCCGTTGTAATTGTAAATCCTGCCGGAACAGGAATTCCTATGTTGACCATCTCAGCTAAATTAGCTCCCTTACCCCCTAATAACTCTTTCATCTCAGCTTTTCCCTCGGCTTTTTTCCCGCCAAAGAAATAGACGTATTTTTGTTTTGTTGGCATTTTATTTACCTTCCTTTTCTTGTTTGATTTTGTAATTGTTTATTGTTTTTTGATTCAATTACTTTATTTATTATTGAATTGTTAAGCTCTTCTTCGTCGTCGAATTTTAGTTCGATCTTTAAGTAAAAAATGTCGATGTCATCAAGTTCCTTTAAAAATGGGGTCAGCCTGACCGCATCTTTTTGCGTCGTAATTACCGACTGCACATTCAAAGCATAAAACTCTTTCCGGATTCTTTTTATATCTTCATGAGTGTAATATCTGTGGTCTCTCAGAACTATATGATTTGCAGTTTCAATATTCATTCCATTTAAGGCGTTGATAAATGAATAAGGATACGCTATCCCGCTTACAACTAAACTTTTCTGACCGGTAAAATCTTCGGGTTTATAAAATGAATCCCTCTTCAGGTCAACAAAGCCAACTGCCTTGTAATATCCCGTAAAAACTTTTTTATCCGCAAAATATTTTCCTGTTTCCTCGCTTATTTCTGCTTTTTCGGAAAATTTTCTGTTTAACACAATTATGTCTGCTCTGCTCACAGATTCAATCGGTTCACGCATATTTCCGGTCGGAAGCATCATTCTTCTGTACTTGTTCGATGTTGTAAGATGTCTCTGTTCAAAGACCAGGACATCCAGATCCCGGTGAATCCATCTGTGTTGAAATGCATCATCGAGTATAATCACATTTGTGTTAGTTTCCTGCAGTAACTTTTTCGCGCCACGCACTCTGTTTTCCGAAACAGCTGCAGGAACTTTGCATTCAAGAACCGTCTGATAAATTTCATCTCCGCTCTCTTCAACACCCGCTAAAATTTCACCCTTCTCTGATACAAGAATGTATCCTTTCGATTTTCTTCCATATCCCCGGCTTAGTATTCCCGGAGTAAATCCTCTGCTCTTGAGTAATTCGGCAAAATATATTGTCATTGGGGTTTTGCCTGATCCTCCTACTGTTAAATTCCCGACTGAAATTACCGGCACATTTACTCTTTTTGCCTTGAATATTTTCTTGTCAAAGAGATAATTTCTTAATTTTACTATGTAACCGTACAACGGAGTAAGGGGTATTAAGACAATTCTGATTGTATCCAGTATCTTCAAGCAGGGAACCTTTCTGCCTCGGACTGAATAGCTTTTAATTTTTTATTGCATTCCGCGATTATTCCCGATGTCTGCTCGTATGTTGCCTCTTTTGGTATTACAATTCTTTCAGAGTAAACCAGATTCACTTTAGTAAACGGTTTAGGAATCTCAAATTTATCCCAGCTCTTTAACACATATTTGCTTTTATAGCCAGTCCCAAGCAGTACCAGCGGAACACCGCTCTTCTTCGCTGCAACTACTGCCCCGGCCTTGAGTTCTTGTCTTGGGCCCCTTGGACCGTCAGGCGTTATGCAAACCGGCCCCTCAAAGTTCGCAAAGTCAATCATTACACTCAGTGAAACGTCTCCTCCTTTGGAACTGGATCCCCGTGCTAGCGTATAATTCCATTTCCTTAATATCCGCGCAAGTATTTCGCCATCTTTGCTCTGGCTTATCAGACCAAGCATTTTCATGTCTCTGTGTTTATGCCAGGGGACTAACATTGTCCCGTGCCAGAAAGCTAAAATAAAATTCTCTCCCTTTTCATGCAATTCTGAAATGCTCTTTTCATTAACAACATTCAGCCTGTAAGTCTTACATAGAACATTTATAATTACATATAAAAAATAATTACCTAAAAATCTGAGGACCTGGATTTTTATATCTCGCAGATTCATTTTATAAACGCCAAAACCATTTTCGCCGCATTTTCTGCAGCAGGGGCTTCTCCGAACTTACTCCAGACCTCCAGAAGTTCTTTGTTTATTATTTCTTTTTTATTTATTACTTCTTTCCCCCGGGCAAAAATATTTTCTGAAGTTAATTCATTTTGTATTAACTCCGGTACTATTGTTTTCCCAAGGACTATATTAATCAGCCCGATGTTTTTTAATTTTATAAGTGTCCGGCCTATCAGGTAAGTCAGATAATTTGACTTATATACAATAACCATTGGCAACCCCAACAAGCCCGCCTCAAGTGTTGATGTCCCGGATTTAATAATGCCAAGGCTGGCATACTTCATCAGTTCATACGTGCAACCTTTTATTACTATAGGTTCAATATCTCCCGACAATCCTTTGAATATATTTTCATTAATACCCGGCGAACAATTCACAACTATCTGAAACCCGAATTCATCAGCTAATTTTTTTGCGCCATTCATGATAACGGGATACATCTCTTTTACTTCCTGTTTTCTGCTTCCCGGTTGAACCAGCAAAATTCCTTTCTCCGCTTCAAGACCGTGTTTTTTATAAATATTCTTTCTGGGAATAAACGAATAACTGTTTATTCGCTCCACAAGTGGATGCCCCACATATTCACAATCAACTCCGTTGTCTCGGTATAACTTCTCTTCAAAGGGAAGAATAACCAGCATCTTATCTACAAGTTTCTTTATTTTGTCGATTCTTCCTTTCCCCCATGCCCATATCTGCGGAGATATATAATAGATTATTTTTACTCCCTCCTGCTTTAAACTTTTTGCAAGACTTAAATTAAATCCGGGATAATCTATTAACACCGCTAACTTAATCTCTTCCCTTTTTACTCTGGAAATCACTTCTCTCTTGACTCTTCTTATGAACGGTAGATGCTTAATCACTTCGACCATTCCAAGAAACGACATTTTGTTTGAATGATATAAAAGATTCACTCCTTCCTTTTGCATCTCGTCCCCGCCGATTCCGGTAAACTTGATCTGCGGATCTTCCTTGCTAATCGCCCTCACGAGTGCTGCCCCGTGCATATCACCTGATACCTCTCCGGCAATTATTAGAATCTCTTTGTTCATTTCTGTCTGGTAGATTTCAATTATCTAAAACGATAACCTTCTTAAAATATGAATTATTAAAATTGTTATAACGACACTTGTGATAGCCTGCAGCGTCCTTCTTTCAGATTCTAAACCTTCTTTGATATTCGGTAAAGGTTGTTCAAGTTCGGGATTTTTATACTTGGTCAACCTCGGGATAAATCTTGGAACATTATTGAAATATTTATCATATTCTTGTCCGAATTCTTTCTTTAAGTAACCTTCCTCTTCCAGAACTATCATGTAATATTGAAAAACAAAATAAATAAACCCGATAATCTGAAAATAAGGAAATACCGCAAATGACATAATTCCGACTCCCGAATATATCAGTATGTTCCCTACATATAACGGGTTTCTCACATATGCGAAGGGACCGCTTATAATTAAATTCGTCCCGCCCACTTTACCAGTAGTGCGGGTTTCGCTCCCCGCTATACTTACTCCCCACAATCTTAAAAGTTCACCGGTTACTACTAGCAGAAAACCACCAATTAAACTCCAGATATTAGAGTTCTGGAAAATGAGCATTAAAATAATAAATGGTATTGGCGTATAGCTTCTGTTTGTAAATAAAAATTTAGTGAGTCCGGATTTTCGTTCCATTATCTTTAGCCTTTTCTGTTTATCCTGTCAAATATTCTAACCCTGTAAATATGCAGCCCGTCTTTTTAGCTCTGCCTGATGGCGTTTTTTCAATCTTTTTTTCGCTACTATCGCGGACATCTTTTTTTGCACGTCATTGAACGAATCAAAGGGTGAAAAAGATATCCTCTCTTTCTCGCAAAACCTCAGGAGCGAATCCTTTGCGAAAATAAAATCGCAGTATTGAGCCGGGCATCGGTCACTGCTTCCGTTCCCTATATAAATCGTGTATTCTTCATCTGCGCTATGCATTAATAAATGGTCCCTCTTACAATTCGCACATTCTTTACACTCCTCATCTCGGTATGGATACTCTGTTTCCATTTCCCCCATTGCATTGTAGAAAAGTCTGTTGGAAAAATATTTTATTCCCAAAATGTTTTCCCTGTTGAATATCTTTTCTATGTAATAATCAAACCCGTCACTTAACACATAATATTCAATCCCGTTTGCATTTAAAAACTCCGCAAAGTTATGAAATGAGGAGTCTATCTCAACAGAATTTATAAATTCATCCAGATCACTCTTTGGTACATGCGGCAACAACATAAATAGTTCTTTCCAGCCTTCGCTGCCAGATATCTCTCCCGAATCAATCCTTTTAACAATGGGTTCAATAAGTTGCATGTCTCCAAAATTTAGAAAAATCGATGCGCCAACGTCCTTCCTTGTAATGGTGCCGTCAAAATCAACGAAAACTTTTATTTTGTCCTTGCCTGCTAACATCCAGTGCTTTTTTACCTGGTAATAACCATTTTTTTAACATCAACAAAACTCCCGGCAATGAACCGGTAGAAATAAACGCCTGATGGAAGTCCCTCCGATTTGAAAACATATGTGTTTCGGCCGTCTTTCGTATCTGTTATTTCAATTTTTTTTATTTCTTCTACTCTTGAATTGTATATTTCAATTTTAACATTTCTTTTTGTAGGCAAAAAGAAACTGATCTCGGTTGATTCCGAAAATGGGTTTGGCATATTCTGGTAAAGAGAAACATCTTCCGCGTCTTCCGTATAGTAATTGACTCTCTTAACATCCGATATTTGCTCAATCCCTCGTTTGTCAACTTGAGCTATCCGATAGTATAAAGTCCCGTTTTTATTAGGTTTTATTACATATTTATATGTTCCGGTATTCGTGAACATATCTGCCTCAATTGTTCTGAGCACTTCCCATGTCGTATCTTCTGCTTCGCCGCCTGCTAATTGCTCAATTCGGTAAAATCTTACATCGGTGTTATTGGCTATTTTCCAGCTGAGTTTCACAGAGTCCCCCGCAACCCTTGCCGAAAAATCAAGTATCTCGGAAACATATATGCTGTTGCTGAATATTCTTTGACTGTAAAGGCCTATGTTTTTGCCCCTTTTTTCTTTGAAAATAGCTACTATTCCGTCATTTTGATCTCTGCTCACTGAAAGATAACTTTTCTCGGAATTATCGTTTATTGCTATTGGAATCCCTTCCCTCGGCCAGATTAGCTCGCCTCTTTTGTTGATCCTCTGTGCATATAGATCCGGCTTTTTCTTAGGCTGTCTTGAATCAAACCAGGCAATTATTGCACCCCCTTTATTATCACCGATTAAATTTTGTCCAAACTGATCCCCTTTTAGTTTCATATAACTCCCTCCCCCTATTTCCCAGTGCTCTTTTCCTTTTAACCAGTATTTCTGAACATAAATATTTCTGTCTGTCTGATTTTCATTTATCCAGCTTGTAATTACCGATGAATCGCTTGCAAGTATAGTTTGCGGATTGTAATTGTTACCCTTTATTTTTGTCAGCTGCTTACCGTTAATCTCCCAAAGCAGACCACCGTTGCTCGTAAATATCTGATGATATATTTTTTTCTCTTTATCCTGCGTCTGCCAGACTGTATATACTAAATTGGAATTCAACAAAATTGCTTTATAGCTTAGCACTTTAGTCATATTGCCTGAAAGTTCAAGTGCTTTTCTGTCCCAGTCCAAACTGTTGTCTTCAACTATTTTCTTAACAAATATTTTGTTCTTTCTGTCTGAAAACTCTGCCCAGAGCATATATGCTCCCTTTTGATTATTTGCCAGCACAGTCGGAAGACTTATCTGATTACTGCTTGAGTCTATGACTAATCCGCTCTGTGGAAATTCAAGGTCACCTATAGCCGATACTTTTTGTAAGCTTAACCTGAAATTATATTGACCTGATAATTTCTTCTCAATAAATAGCAAATAACTGTTGCCGTCTTGCTCGGTAGAAACTGAATATTCGGTGATTTCTCCTTCTGTCTCAACAGCCTTTATCCCCTCTTCCCCCCAAATCAAAAACCCGCTGTTGTCCACCCGCTGGACTGTTAACCCCGGTTTTTTCTCTTCTGAATATTCTTTCCAGACTACCACCGCGGAGTGATTCACCGAATTGGCTATAATGGGTTTATCTTTCTTCCCCCCCCTGATGCTGACTTTCTTGCCGTCTGCTCTGAAACTTACTTTGCCGTTAAGATCAATATGCTGATAAAATATGTCGGAACCGTCGCTCGACGCATTATCCTGCCAAACAACAAATACTCCCCCCTCGGGATTTTCTGATGATGATATGTCTATTGGATTCTTTGTGTCTTCCGCAATCCTGTTGTTTATCGATGGGTTGTTTACCCATTGAGCAGCAACCTTGGCAGATAATATCATCGTAATTATCAGTACCGTAAGTACTATCCTCCCTGTAAGATTTATTTTGTTCCTATGCGACAATATTTATATCCTCGTTAAATCTTACGCTCACTAACTTCGAAACTCCTTCTTCCTGCATTGTTACGCCGTATAGTGTCTCGCATGCTTCCATGGTTCTTTTGTTATGAGTAACAACTATAAATTGTGTGTTGATGCTGAACTCTTTCAGGATTCTCGTGAATCTGTCTACGTTTGCATCATCCAGGGGCGCGTCAATTTCATCAAGAATACAGAATGGGCTTGGCTTCACCAGATAAATTGCAAATAACAGCGCTATTGCTGTTAGGGTTTTTTCTCCTCCGGAAAGTAACTCAATTGAAGTGGGTCTTTTCCCTTTCGGTTTTGCAATTATTTCTATTTTCCCTTCCAATGGATCGGCAAACTCTTCAAGTCTCAAATCCGCCTCATCACCGGGATTGAACAGGTTCCTGAATATGTTTATAAAATTTATTCTTATCTGCTCAAATGTCTCGGAAAACAGTTTCTGTGCAGTTGCGTTTATCTCTTCAATTGTCTTAGCCAGATCCTTCTCTGAATCCAGGAGGTCATTCCTTTGCTTCTGAAGAAATTCCATCCTTGCTCTCTCTTCTTCAAACTCCGAATACGCAAGCAGATTTATAGGACCTAAATTCTTTATCTGTGCTTTTAGCTGATGCACTTCGTTTATTCTTGAGGCGAAATCAAATTCCTCATTATCTTCAAATTCTTTTAACTCAAGCGTTATAGAATAGTTTTCGTCAAGGTGTTCCCTTAAGTTATCGGTCTTTAGGTCAAGTTCCTTTAATCTTATCTCAAATGAGTGAATCAGATTTGAAAGCTCTTCTTTCTGCTCACGGAATTTCCTCTGATTGATTTCCAGATTACTTATGTTCGTTCTTACTTCTTTGTAATTTGCGTCAATCTCCTCTTTTTCTCTTTCCAGAGTAACTTTTATCAGTATCACATCATCAAGATTGTTTCGGTTCTCGCTTACTATTTCCTCAAGAGCCCGTAATTCGTCTTTATAATTCTCAATGTCTTTTTCTCTCTTGCTGATGGATTTCTTTGCGCTCTCTAAAGATTCATATCCGAATGAAATTACATTATCTGCATTCTTTTTCTCTCCCGATAATCTCTCCAGCTCGAGATTTACTTTGTTTGAGTTGTTTAATGTCTGATTATACTCAGCTTCTGCAACTCTGAACTCTTCCTCATATTTTTCCCTCTCGATCTCTATCTTTTCCTTTTCCCCCTTCTTAGTCTCCAGATATGTTTCCAGATTTTCTTTTTCTTTATCCAGTTTGTTGGACAACGTAATTATGTTCTGTACTTCGGACCTTGTTTTTTCAATTTCATCTATCGTCTTTTTCTTCTCATACTCGAATTGTCCTATCTGTTTTTCTACGTTCGCCAGATCATTTATCAGTATTCTTCCCTTCTCCGAAAGCACCTTTAGATCAATCTGCCCGATCTCTGCTTCTAAAGCCTCTATTCTCTTTACTATGGAATTAAGATTATTCTGTCTTACCGGAATTTCTTTTTTGAGCGTCTCGAGAAGCTGCTTTCTGCCAAATAATGTGTCATCCAGCTTTGGCGGTGAACCCCCTTCTATTACTCCGCTGGTCTCGATAAAATCTCCGCTCAGCGTGGCATAACTGAATCCCGTATACTTCTTCGAAAGATTGAATGCGTTCTCTAAAGTGTCGGTAATAATTATATCTTTAAGGATTCTGTTGAAAAATGGTTTCCATCTTTCTTCGCACTTTATAACCTCTTCAGCCCAGTTTAGGAATCCCTGCTCCTTGGTAACCTGTTTTCTTTTCTTGTTTCTGAAATAATTCTTCAGTCTATGTCCGAATGTGGTTTGCTCTTGTATCTCTTTATTATATACATAAAAAGATGCTTTGCCGAAATTGGACATCTGTAAATATTCTACCCCCCGTTTTACTTCTTCAAGCGATTCAACTAAAATATTGTTCAGATTATTCTTAAGCGATGCTTCAATCGCAAAACGGAATTCCTCAGTGGCGTCCCCTATGTTTGCTAGCAGGTTTTTCTCGCTTTTGTTCCAGCTTTTGTTTTCCAATAAAGCTTTTGCCCCTTTTGAAAATCCCTCGAGATTATCAATAAGATTCTGCAAAAATTGTATTTTCTCTTTGACAGAATTAATACTGCTTGTTTCTCTTAACTCTTCTCCGCGCAGATCATTCAGTTGTTTTTCAAGTTCTTCTTTCTCTTTCTGCTTCGCGGCATATAACTCTTCGGATTCGGTAAGCTTTTTCTCTACTTCGGTCTTGTCCTGCTGCAGATCCTCAATATATCCCACGGTCTTTGCCGTGTTACCTGTCAGGTTTTGTATACGCACGTTTAGATTATTTATCTCATTGTTTGCGCGCCCAAGGTTGGCACTGGTGCTTGATAACTCGCTTTCCTTTGTGGTTATCTCCTTAAATTTTTCAATCGATTCATCTGAATATTTTTTCAGATTTATTTTCTTGGTCTCGAGGTTTTCTTTTAGCCCCTTAACCTTTACGGCCAATGACTCCTTTTCGCTTTCCTTTTGCAGAATCTGGCTGTCGATATTTGAAAGCTTTCCTTTGCTCTCCTCTATCGTATCTTCTATATTCAGTATCTCGTTGCTAAGTTCCCCTATCTCCTGCTGATACTTGTCAATGTTTTGCAGAACCGATTTTCTTCTCTCCTCGGTTACGGAAAGCTTTTCTTGCAGCAAGTGAATCTTTCCCGTGTTCTCCGTTATCTCGTTCCTCTTGTATCCGAGTTGTGATTCTATCTCACTTAGCTTTAACTTTATCTCATTGATCTCGTCATCCAGTCGCGTAAGTTCGCTTTCGCATTTAATTCTGGATTGCGATGCTTCTTCTCTTTTTAGTTTTAACTCCCGCTTCTCTTTCTCATAAAGAGCATATTCTCGTTCTGTTAAATCAATCTCCAGTTCGCGCAAAGAAGTTGCTAATGCATTATGTTTGTCCGCACGCTTAGCTTGTCGCTCGAGCGAACTGACTTTCTTCTCTACTTCGCTTACGATATCATTGACTCTCGTTAAATCCGACTTTATATCATCAAGTTTCTTTAATGTCAGTCTTCTTCGGAGCTTGTATTTATTTACCCCCGCAGCTTCCTCAAACATGACCCTTCGTTCATCTGCACGGTTGCTCAGAATGGTTTCTACCATTTTAAGTTCTATTACCGAATATGCATTTGAACCCATTCCGGTATCCATAAACAGATTGGTTATGTCTTTAAGTCGGCATAAGTTCTTGTTTAGTAAATACTCGCTCTCCCCGGATCTGAATATTCGCCTTGCTATCGTTACTTCGGAAAACTCTGTTGGTAGCACTCCCTTGTCGTTTTCAATGGTCAGCGAAACTTCCGCCATCCCCATAGGCTTCTTATTGGAAGTGCCGTTGAATATAACGTTCTCCATCTTATCCGATCTTAACGTGCTGCTTCTCTGCTCTCCCAAAGACCATCGTATTGCATCCACAATGTTTGTCTTTCCGCAGCCGTTTGGTCCCACTATTGCGGTTAATCCGTGGTTGAAGTTAACAACCGTTTTTTGCTGGAAGGACTTAAATCCTAATATATCTAATCTTTTTAAATACACTTTATATCTCTGTAATCCTGAATTCTTTGAAAGTGTGCATTAAATAATCTACCCCTGAGTTGCTGTATTGCATAACTAAATATAACGCTGTCAAAACAAGAACTGCAAACAGAATACTCGACAGGTAAACTCTCCCGGCAATCACGTCATAAATCACGTGCATCCCTTTTAATATCCTGTATATTACAATTAGCCCGCATATTATCAGAATTGCATAAAGAAATATTACCAGAATATCGGCGGCAATCAGCCTGTAAAGAACAATAGCTAATGGTATGGTCAGCACCATCGGCAGGAATGACCATACTCCCGTGTAATATGAATTGCTGAAATAAACTTTGTTCATTACAAATAACGAACCTGCTTTTATCAGCACACCTATGAAAGCCTCGAAAATAAAAGAAAATAAAGAGATATATAATGTTGACTCTATCGGATTCCACGCAAGATAGCTTACAAAATTTAACAGCTTAATGCTCCCGATCGATACTAAAATTTTCTCTAACAGAATACTTTCACGCAGACTGAACAGAACACTGCTCGTTATTAAACCCATTACTCCGGCTACTATAAACGCCAATAGCGTTGTATGCAGTCCGGAAATCATTCTCATATCTCGTATGTCTGCAAAAAAGTTATAGGGCCTCGTTAGTGCTCTTGATGCATCTTCCCTGAATCTCCTCGTCGAGTTGGCAAGAAATCCAAGAAACATTGCTAGCACTAATCCGAAAACAATAAACACCATTGGTGAGTCATCTTTCTTTATTCCCAATGGAATTGTGACTCTTTCTGAATTATGCAGCTTCGAACTGATTACTTTATAACTCATTCTGTCTGGGTTTCTGTCAATTCCTAAAATTCCTAAACTGATCAGTCCCTCCTCGCTATATCCGCTTACTAATGAACGGTAATCCCCGTAATAATCAAACATTGTATGGCAGAAATATCCTGCATTGTTTTCCTCCTCCGAATATGATATCAGTTCATCAAAGAATTTCGCTTGAGCTTCATTTGTGTGCCGATTTGTATACCCGCTTGAGGGACCCGCATTTGCTGTGTAACCCGCCTCACTTATGAATACTTTTCCTGTTCCGTATTGCTCCTGAAGTGCCTCATAATATCCGCTGATTTCCTTTATCGGTTCGTTGAGTACTTCCACCCCTATCATATCAAGTGAGTTTTCCTTGATCCGGTAATTGATAAATGAAGCATAGATTATTTTATTATAAACGCTGCGCCCTTCTTTGTAAAGATTATTCAGGTAATATAAATGAGCTTCCGATGTCCCAAGATAACCCGTTCCTAATCCTACTCCGGCAATAATTGAATAATTGTTGTAAGACTTTAAAAACCTTGATAAATAACTCTTGCTTCGGTCAAAAAACAAGTAGTCTTCTCCAAGACTCTCCGGAATTGAGTTTAGCGGGATTTCGGCAAAAACAAGCAGTCCGTATTTCTCGCATAACCATAAAAGATACGGGTGTGGATTTCCTCTCGTGAATTTCACAAAGTTAAATCCCGTTTCCTTTATGGTTTTTATATCCAGCTCCATCTCCTCATAATTCATTAACCTGTTAAAGTCTCCGCTCCCGGAAATATATGTTACCCCCGCTATCTTGAACTTGTTTCCGTTTAACAACAGCGCTTCCTTCCCCGGCTTTAGTGAATAGAACGACACTGTCTTTACAACATCATCTATAACACTCCCCTCCTTTAGCAACTGAACCCTTAACCTGTAAACCACTGGTCTTTCAGGACTCCATAACCTTATATTGTTTATTGATAAAGTCTGATTAACTGACCGCTCTTTCCCCCTTTTTATCTCTATTGTCTGCCCAGATGAAGCAATCTCCCCCCCGGATGAATCGTTCGAAATGAATGTCCTGACTTCATAACTATTATCTGATGAACTTACCGAGTCATACTTCTGAATAAACTGATTGTTCGATACTCTGGTAAATACTTTTAACTTTACATTCTGGTTGTTTCCCGCAACATCATAACTGAAAGAAATATTGTTCAGGTTAACATTAGGAACCACCCGTATATACACATCCCTGAAAATTCCGCCGAAATTCTTAGGAAACAAAAACCTTTGCTTTACCGGTATGGTCCCTTCGGGATCAAGTTTCGAATTTACTCGAACGGATATTATATTTTTCCTATCCTTGCGCAACAAATCCTTTGGCAGCAGTAACGAGAATGGGAATTCCCCCCCCGAATGCTTGAAAATCAGCTTGTTGTTTATCGAAATGTCGGCGGTGTGGCTTATCCCCAGAAAAGCTAATTCAAAATTATTATTTCTGTAATATTCGGATGGAATCTCAAAGGCTTTCTCAAAAACCAGGTCTGCTTCACCCTCAAATATTGATGGAACCCTTAGCTTTGTCTTTTCCTTCTTGTCATCCTCAAAATTGTGAACACTCCATCCCCCATTTAAACTTATCGTTTTCCTTATTGACGAATTTTCAACAAAATTAAACCTTGACTCGTTTTTTTCGTAATCTGACGGCTCTTTGAATCTGATTTGTGGGAAAATTGATGTGTAAGATATGAGCAAAAAAGCAATAAAAAGAAGATGATCTCGTCGAACAGGCATTAAAAGTATATTTCCTAAAGATTTTAAAATTTCAAACTACAAATATACTACTTTATGGGGGGTGAAATCAACTTAAAAATTCCTCCATAAACTCCTTTTCCTTAATTTTCCCCCTTTTTTGCCAATTTTAACCCCTTTTGGTTAAAAATAATTTATAATCCTGAAAAGTCAGGATTTCTCATGCCTTCCCTATATTTACCACCCTCCCTTCACCATTTTCTCTTTTCCATCATTCCATTATTCCACCTTGCTTCCGCTTAGCCATCTATTGCCGGCATATTGGTAGAATCAATATGCCAAAAAACAACAAAGCCCGTTAGCTAACTGAAAGACTGTCGGATCAGACAATTCTCCTGTCTTCCATTTTCTAAACTTACTAACCCGTAAATCCTATCAATCATTTAATCTGCGGAATCTGCTCCGATGAGGCAGATCAGACAATTAACTAATTATCCTTCAAACACCTCGCGCTGTAACCGCTGCTCTTATAATCGGGGACGGGGTAAGTGTCAAGATTGTGGTATAGGGTTAGGTAGTATGCGGTAATTGTATTGTACTGTGTAGAACTCAAAAAGTAAGCTTGGTCTCCTAAACGGTTGAATAAGTTGCCATGATAGCCTGCTAACAGTGCAGAAAAACCACTTGTATTGGTTCCTGCTCCAACACCTGATCCCTGCCCTATTGCCTTTAATGCATTACAATTATTATTTACTGCTGTAAGTAATGTTTCAAATTCTGTTAACGTTGGTATGTGCCAGCCTGTCGGGCATATTCCCTGCACATTTCCTGTAAAAGCAGGATTTGGTGATGTGTTATTTGTTGCTCCGTTTTTGTATTGTACTATCTCTGCCCATTGATATAATCCGCCATAAGTATTACAGTTAGCTATATTATCGTCGTAACAGTATTTCTCTATTGTTCCGTTGTCAGTTTGAGCTTCGCTGCCATTTATTCTCGTTCCTACATCAAGATTCTCTTTTAACCAGCATTGATTACCTATCAGAACAGTGTTGTATGTTTTCCCTGAATATGTAACTGTAGGAGTTCCTGGACAAGGAACATTCATAACTGTAGTAGTAAATGACCAAACATCTGACAATGTTGAAAAAAGCTTATTGACTGCAATTACCCGCCAGTAAAATTTAGTCGAATTACTTAGCCCTATTGTAATCTGTTGATTTGTGTCCGTTATTCCACTTTGGTTATAGACAAAACTTGTGAATGAAGCGTCCTTTGATATTTGCAATGTATAATTATCAGCCCCACTGCTTTTCTTCCAGTACATCTTTGGAGAGGCCGAAATTAATAATTCTCCATTATTTGGAATACTTAATGTTGGTTTATCAGGACTGGTAACAACAGTAGTAAATTTCCATATCTTTGAAGAAATTAATGAAGCTGGACCATTAGGTATGCTTACTCGCCAGTAATATATTGTTGCACCACTTAAGCCTGTCACCAACTGGCTCGTGCCAGTTAATCCGCCTTGACTGTATATACAGCTTGAAAATGAACTGTCACTTGAAACTTGCAATGAGTAATCGGTGGCACCACTGAATGTATTCCATCTTAAGGTCGGTGAAACCGAAACATTTGTATCTCCATTTACAGGGGATACCAAAGAAGGCTCGGTTGGGGTAACAGGGTCAACGGGGTTGCTGTTATCTTCTTTGCATGAATTAAATAGAAATATAGCTGGGATTAAAAATAATAACATCTTTTTCATAACACACCTAATAGTTTATAAATAATTGATTTATTAATCAACTTTTTCGCACAATCAAAATTAGTAAAAAATACTCGCCTGACAAAGATTATTCTGTATAATTTGCAATATATGTGCCCAACTGCCCTAAATCCTATTGTATTAATCCCGATTGAGAATGCTGCACAACTAAAATATATTTTCTCCGTAGCCCGTTAGAGCCTGTTGCACAATTGTTGTTATCTCATTAACCATGGGATTTATCCCATGGAAAAAGCGACCAAGAGACATTTTATTAACCGTTTTAATTGTAAATCAGTCTACTGACTGACGGTTTACATCGTTCTGCAACACGCTCGTTAGCTAACGGGTGACATATTGGTAGAAACCCAACATCTCAAACATCCCTAGCTACAGAGTAGTGACACATTGGTAGAACCGATTACCCCACATCCTTATAAACCACGTAGTGGTGACATATTGGTAGCAACTGTGATAATCGGTGTGAATCCATGGTCTTGATTTCTCCCCTCTCTCCTCCGAATTGACAATTAATACCCATCAATGACCACCAAATAATCCCCTCACTTCTCTCCTCTATCGTTGTGAATGCGTACTGAATGCGTACTGAATGCGTGGTGAACGCGTACTGAATACGTACTTCCTTAGTTCCGCTAAGCGCCCACTCCCTCTCTTAGAAACTTCTTGAAATGGATTAAATTAATGCTTTTCACTTAATAAGATTCATTTTTATAGTCTTTACCTTCCGGCCGCTCATTAATTCACACAAATAAATTCCGGATGGCAGGCCTCCCCCCTCAAACCTTACTTCATGACTCCCTGCTTCTTTAACCTCATTCACTAATAAAGCCACCTCATTCCCCAAAACATCATAAACCCGCAAACTTACTTTGCTCATTTTCGGCAACTCATACCTGATAACCGTTGACGGATTAAACGGATTCGGGTAATTCTCATACATCTTAAATTCCGGAATCAACCTCTCCCCCTCATCGGTTCCCGATATGAAATCCCCTTTATGACTAAACTTCACCGCATCAAAAATTAACTGCTGCCCCACCGTCCCCGTCCCGTCCCCAAGACGAACATACCCGGTCCCTGCTGCAAGAAAATTAAACGTCCCCAGCGATACCCACTGACTCGCGTATATCTTCTGGTTTATTACCACCGCGCTCATCCCATCCTTGTGATATACCTTATAAATCGCACTTGTCGCGTTGGAAAAAGGTATGTAAACCGACACCTCATAAGCCCCGTCCTTCGTTAATTTAGGCTTCCATGTAGCATAACACGTATCTGTCGTAGTAGAAACCGTGGAAAAAGCATACCACATATGGTTGTTGCCATACCCCACGTTCCTGTCCCTCCATCTATACATATTTGCAGGGTACTTTGTGTGAAGGTAAAACCCCTTGTCAAACTGGGAATCATCCACCACGGAATCCGCCGCTGCAACTATATTAAACCTCGTCTTGATTCCCCAGGCCACAGTCCCCAGATTTGCATATCCGTTATTATACCCTGGCCAGTCATACTTTACATTTTTACCGGCATAATTAAGATAACCTGTATTCTTGTTCCCGTATGGATCATTAAAAATCAGCGTCCCCTCCTGCTGAATTCCGTGTGCCACAATTATATGCCCTGCACTCGTAAGCATCACGCATAAAGTATATGGATAATTGGCATTAATCTCTCCCTTAACTTCTTGATATGTCGGCGGTTCCCGGAACAATGTCTCAACTCTGTGATTAGAATACCACCCTGCCATTTTTGAATGCGGACTCCCCGAACTCCATAAGTAACCGTGCCCTCCCCAGGCCGCGTTCCCGTTTGGATCATCAACCGTTAAGTCGTATGCGGTTTCCCGGTATCGGTATTTCTCCGCCACATACCTTCCATAATTATTAAAATGCGGCGATGGCGTTGAGCAATATCCTTCCCACTTAGGCAGGATATTAAAGTATGCAAGCGTCATTACACCCGCCGTTGCCCCGCAGGATGAGTGCCCGTTATGCCAGTCCGGTGTGTCATATACCTGATTCACGTAAGGAATGTCAAGTGTCTTAATTTCCCCAATCTCTCCCTTGATCTCATAATATCTTACACTTAATTTAGGCTTGGTTCTTTCTTCATCGCTATTAAACACCTGATTCAGGATGTCCAAACCCCTCTTAATTATCTCCCCTCCGTTATAATTATGAAATATTATACTCTTTCCGCTCAATGAGAACACAGGGTCCATCTCAAACTCCGCACCCGAAGTCAATTGCTTCAGCCCGCTCCCGTCATATCTGACAATAAAAATATCCGACCCCTCTAATCTCATATCCAAAACACTTTTTTTATCAAATATCAGGAACTCTCCGTCTTCGCTCCACTCGGGATTATCCCCCTCCCCGACCTCCCAAATTGCCCCCCTTATCACATCATAAACAAATAATTTCCCGGTAAAACTTCTGTAAACAAATTTCCTTCCGTCACTTGCCCACTCCGGATAATAATATCCTCCCCTTTCCGTTATTCTTTTTCTGCTCCCCTCAGCAATATTATAAATCCATAAATTATCGCTCTGGTCATTATAAACCGCATATTTCGCATCTCTCGATATTGGAGCTATATTTGAATATACCCCCAAAGTAAATTTCGCAACCTTTCCCCCGTTCAGAACAATCAAATCTTCCCCAACAGTAAACGCAATAACATCCCCCTCGCCAAAACTCACTTGCCCGCACTGCGTTGCTTCCCCCCAGAGTTCCCGCTCCACTCCCTTTTCTAAATCATACACAACCGGTGTCTGCTTCCAGTCATTACTCACTTTCTTATAACCCAGCAAACTACTTTCCCTGTTATAACTATAATATTTTCCGCATCCGGCAGATTTTATTATCTTTTCTGCTCCTCCGTCCCTCAGCAAATAAATCGCCGATCCCGAATTATCCGTGAAAACAATTCCGTATTTTGTATCCTTGATATCTTTAATATACCCGGATTTCTCCGCTTCATATTCCGTCTGCCCTGAAACCACAAAATTTATTAACAACAAAAGTCCTAAAAAACGCATCATTTCTTAATCTGAATATTTTATTTTAAATTATACTTTCTCTCAAACGCCTTTACATCAAACTTCCTTGCGCAACCGTTATAATTCATATACCGGATTTTCCCGTAAATCTCTCTCTCAAACCATCCCCTGTCGTGAATTCCCCCTATCGACCATGCAACTCCGCAGTATCCATTAGGATCCCTCCCGTCCAGTTCATACTTATTATTCAGGTAAATCGCCGTTTCAACTGCTGTTTCAGGTGATTCCGTCCATTCCAGAATCTTCTTTGCCCAGTACATCCTCAGATAACTGTGCATTTTCCCCTCAACCCTCATTTGGTTCTGTGCAGCATTCCATAGCGGGTCGTGTGTCCTCGACTCCTCAAATTCATCCCGGTCATAAATATAATCACGCTTGTCTTCCCTGTGCTTGTTCAGCGTCTCCTTTCCCCAGTCTTTAAACCCGTCAAACGAATCATAATTCTTGTTATAATAACAAAAATTATCCGCCAGTTCTTTTCTTACTATAAGTTCCTCAAGAAATCCCCTGCTCCCTTCATCATCTGCCCCTTTTTTATTCACTTCCAGCGCTATCCTCTGAGCCGATATCTGCCCGAAATGTAAATATGGCGACAGCCCCGACAAACAGTCCTTGTTAGGATCATTCCTCTCCGTTCCGTAACGCTCCATCCTTTTAGCCAGAAACTCAGATAGCCTCTCCATCGCGCCACCTTCACCGGAAGTCATCCCCTCCACTGGTTTAACCTTTCTGTCAATCTTCAGATTTTTAATCACGGCTTCCCAATCTGTCCTGGATCTTTTCCTTCCCAGATTCGTATCAGAAAAAACGGGAAGTTTTGGAAAATCATCCAGATAAAGAGGTAGCAATCTTAATATTTTCGGCCTGATTGTATAAGCCGCAAACTCCTCCTTTGGCGATGCCGTCCAGAGCGGCACTATGTTATGCCCGTCCACATCATAAAAGGGGATCTCAATCCTGTCACAAACTCCCTTTTTCCATCTTCTCTTAATCTTCAGCGGGTCAAAGTCTGTGACTAAATAACCGGCGTTCTTTTCTTTAACAAATCTCGTTATCTCCTCCTCTGGACTCCCAGTCAGTAGCACAAAAGGAATATTTCTCCTGACCAGTTCCTTCTCCACCGTCGCCAATCCCCTCAACATAAAATCATATTGCCTTAAAGTCGCCTCAAGAAAACCGTCCGCAAGACAAAACACTACTGTAAGTCTCAGCCCCTTTTCCATAGCTAAATTCGCCGCAAATATTAGCCCCCGGTTATCGTTCACCCTCTGCTCCCTTGTCATCCAGTAAATAACCGTTTCCCTTTTCGCAATCAGTGAAGTGCCGTTTAGACTCTCTTTATTCAGCAGTCTTGCGCAATCAGGGATCATTCTATTCCCCTCTGCGATTCATAACCACGGGCAGACTTAAAATATCCTTCATATTATCAATTATATAATCCGGTCTCTCCCCCTCCAGAAATCCTCTCTCCCTATACCCGTATGTAACCGCAACTATCTTTGCCCCCACATTATGCCCGCACTGGACATCATACTCCGTGTCCCCCACCATCACCGACTCCTCCGGCTTTACTCCCAGCTCCCTGCATAAAAACAAATAAGGTTCCGGATCAGGTTTTACCGGCATTCCGTCCCTTCGGCCCATAATAAAATCAAAATATTTCGTCAGGTCAAATTCAGCTATAACCCGCTCTGCCTGCCATTGCGCTTTCGTTGTAAGAACAGCCAGTTTATAATCCTTCCTTAATGCTTCAAGCGTCTCAACCACAGACGGATACACACTTGAATAATTAATAAAGTCCATATAATTACATAAAAACGTCTTCAGAAAAAGATCGAAATCCCCCACATCAATATTCAAATCCCTGAAAATATCTTCAAAGTGAGCCCCTATTCTCGCATCAAGATCCTCCCTCTTCAGTTCGATATCCAGATTAAGCTGCTTAAATGCTGCCATAGTTGCTTCATAAATCGTCCTGCTCGAATCAATCAGCGTCCCGTCAAGATCAAAAACCAATAATTTCAAATTACTTTCCTCAATTAAATTCAATAATTAAATTTAACAAATCTCTGCCTAAAACAAAAACTTCTCTAATCTTTCTCTCCCCCTCTCCTTCCCTCCCACCCGTTTAACTCACAAACTAAAATCGAATAAAATATCCCCGTTAAATTTTATATTAAAATTGATTCTCATAATGTCATCGGGGAGTTGCTTTTAATTCTTCAGGATAATATATTTGAGACGGGTTTTTATTCCGTTTTGTTAAACTCAAATTATTTCAGTCGGTGTCGCTCCTCCCGGGTTTATCTCTGCAGAATAATTGCCTTCGATGAAAACAAAAAAAGTTACTTTATTTTAAACAAAATCCGGGATTTGCTTATCTTGAATTTGAAAAACTTAAATGCTCCTGAAATCTTTAAGAAAGTAAGAAGCAAACAATTTCTTTATACAGTTCTGTCCGCTATCTACTTTTTTGCGGTCATAGAGCTTCATCTGACTATAAGCAATTTTGTGACTAACCCGCAAAATCTGCTCTTTATAAATATCCGTCCCCGCAACCTTGCTTTCCCCCTCACCATAATCGTGCTTGTGGCACTTATTTTATATCTCGTTTATAAATCCATAAAAGGTTCCCGCCGGATTATTTCTCTCACCTACTGGATTGCCTTACTCTTAATGGGCTTGGTTATATACAAATTCCTTATGGTCCATCCTGTGGAGATGGCTCACTATTTCCAGTACGCATTAGGTGCGTTTTTTGTATCTAAAGCCTTTGACCCCGAAGGTAAGGAATTCAGATTCATTGAAGCCGTCTCTATTACTTCATTTATTGGCGCATTTGATGAGTTTTTTCAGTTCTTCGTTCATTGCCCTGCTTATTGCCGTTATATGGATTGGATGGATATTTGGATGAATATTATCGCTGCAGGATTTGGCGGACTCCTGATTTACGGATTCAGGGATTATCAAAATCCCGGGTACAAAATCAACTTCCCTTTCCTTAAAAAGACTTTTGTTTTTATCATCTCCCTTTCTGTCATCTTTATATTGCTCTATCTTGCAGGTATACTGAATTTTTATACCGACAGACTCATTCCTCCTAAGGGTATCGTCTATGATCCTTCCTTCAGGATTTTCTTCGAACGGGAACCCGGAGTTTATGATAGTTGGCAAAAAACATTTCATACCGGTTATTTCTACGTACCCGGTCCCTTCTCGGGCATACTTGTAATTTTCCTTCTCTACTTCTTCCTGATCTTTTATACCCCGGGATTATTCCGTGCCGTCTTAGTTAAGATTAAGTCCTGCTTCCCTAAATGAAATTAACGGAAGGGAAAATAAACCTCGTATATCCGGGGATTATTATTATCTCCCTTATAATCGTTTATTCAAGTTCCTTCAACAACTCTTTTAACTGGGACGATACCTATCTTATCCAGAACAACCCGCGTATTGAAAATATAAACAATTATATCTTCACCGACTCATGGTTCAGAGTCTTTAATAACCGCTCCCTCTCTCTTCTCTCTTTTGCTTTTAATTATCAGTTGGGGGGACTTAATGAAACCGGCTATCACATTTTTAACCTGGTTATCCATATCCTCGCCTCAATTACACTTTATTTTTTAACGCTGTTACTAATTAAGCAAACAAATAAATTGAAAATCCGATCCCCTGACGAAAAGAACTCGATTAGCAAAAAACACTTTTCCTTATTTGCCCTGATTTCTGCTCTCATCTTCGCACTTCATCCAATCCAGACAGATGCCGTTACGTATGTTACTCAAAGAATGGCTTCAATGGCCGGGTTTTTTGTTATTCTTTCAACATTCATATATTCTGTTTTCAGGGCATCTCCTTCAAAACCAAAATATTTTTTGTGGCTGATACCTCTGTTTCTTTCTCTTGCCGCGGGCTTTCTGTCAAAGGAAACAGGGATTAATTCTCTTTTCACAATTCTTCTTGTCGAACTATTCTTCTTTAGGAATATGTCCGGTTCAGGAAATAATAAATACTTATTAGTATTGTTGGTATTAATTATTCTTCCCGCTTTGATATATCTCTTATTCTGGGGCTTCCCGTTTTTAACAAAGGAACATACTCCAATAGAGTACTTTTTCACGGAGCAAAAAGTAATTCTTCAGTACATCGGTTTGCTTATATACCCTTTAACCCAGCACCTCGCTCACCTCGTTACATCCGAACCTGATTTTGTAAGTTTGTCTGTAATCATTCCCTTTTTGATCCACATAACTTTTATTACATTTGGGATGTTGGTTGCCCGGAAGCATAAATTCATTTCCTTTGCTGTTTTTTGGTTTTACCTGCCCCTGCTTCTTGAATCATCTTTTATTTCCCTCCCCTATTTCATGAATGAGTACCGGCTTTATGTCTCTCTTGCCGGATTTGCTTTTACAATTGCCTACATTTCTATAATTGCTGCTCAGAAAACAAAACGCCCTTATCCTCTATACATCGTTACGGTGCTAATTGTCCTTTATGGTTTTTTAACCTGGCATAGAAACTTTGATTGGAAGAATGCAATAACTCTCTGGACCGACAACATAGAAAAATCCCCGGAGAACTTTGAAGCCCATAACGCGCTTGGTTATTCCTACTATCTGAAGGGAGATTATTACAAAGCCCTTGAAATATTAAACAAAGCCCTTGAATTAAAACCGGATTATATTAATTCAAGTTTGAACAGGGGTCTTGTTCTTTCGGAATTGAATTCGGATTCTCTGGCCTTGAGTGATTTCGGGAAAGTGCTCAAAAAGGATCCGGAAAATTATTTTGCCTTGGCAAACAAAGGGATAATACTCGTACGGCGAGGAAATATTGAATCGGCTAAAAATTGTTTTCTTCTCTCCCTTAAGAGCAATCCGGTATACTACCGCAGTTATTATAACCTCGGAATGTACTATCAGTCCAAAAATAATCCTGACTCGGCATACTATTATTATTCTCAGAGCATCAGGTATAACCCGAGATTCTGGGGCGCGTATAATAACAGGGCTGTCGTACTCTTAGATCAAAAAAAATATGGGGAAAGTTTAATAGACCTGCAGAAAGCAATAAGCCTGAGACCATTTTACACAGAGGCCTACATAAATATTGCAATTGTATACCGTGATACTGGTGACTTTGATAATTCAATTCAAAACCATAACTATGCTCTCACCATCGCCCCTAATTCTGTGGAAGCACTTTATCAAAGAAGTCTCACGCTTATGAAAATTAAAAAAACCGACCTTGCCATTGCTGATTTACAGAAATGTCTCCAATTAAATCCTGATTATAAGAAAGCACGGGTTTTGCTTGACATGATAAAAAAATAAAATCTCCGACGTATCAGATTTCTCTCGCGCAGTTTATTCCATCCGCTTTTTCCCCTGATTAGAATTTTGAATTTCTTAACAAATTATTACTGTTTATTTAAAAGGGCTCCTTATATTGCACACTAAATTTTTAAAATTTTCCCCCAACTATATGAAAGGACATAGATGAAACTAAACCATCTGTTCAGTTCACTTTTAATCTGCACTTTTCTTACTCTGGTTTTAGTGTCAGATGTTTCCGCATACCCGAATGGTCAAAGCGGTCACACCCTTAAAGGTCCAAGCCCGGGATGTACTTGTCATACTTCTTCGACAACCAGTAGCGTCAGCTTGGTTATCAATGGCCCCTCACAATTAAATGCCGGTGCCACAGGTAATTATTCGGTTTTGATGACTTATACTTCAACTATTTCCAAGGGAGGTATGAATATTGCCGCTTCAAACGGAACGCTTGCTAAGGTCGATGCAAGATTAAAAGTCCTGAATGGCGAACTATGCCAACCTTCCGCTCAGACAGGGACTACTACTTTGACCTGGTCATTTACTTATCAGGCTCCTTCAACACCAGGACCTCAGACACTTTACGCTACCGGATGTGCTACTAAAAACCGATGGAATCATGCAAACAATTTTACTGTCAATATTGTTAGTGCAACACCTACAATAACTCTGCTTACACCCGTTATCGGAAATAGTTTCCTCCCTGGATCAACACAGAATATTACCTGGAGCAATTCAGGAGTAACTAACGCAAAAATTGAAAGTTCTGCAGATAACGGAACCACTTGGAATACTGTAATCGCATCAACACCGGCATCAGCCGGTACTTATGCCTGGACCGTCCCCAACACCCCCTCAACTCAGTGTCAGGTAAAAATAAGCGATGCTTCAAATCCGGCCGTATTTTCAGTCTCCGGCACTTTCATTATTAGTGCTTTACCAACATTAACTATTTATACACCGCTTACCGGGGTCAACTTGTCTGTTGGTTCAATTACTAACATTACATGGAGCAGCTCCGGAGTAACTAACACAAAAATTGAAAATTCTACAGATAACGGAACCACCTGGAATACTGTAATAGCATCAACACCGGCATCAGCCGGTACTTATGCCTGGACTGTCCCCAACACCCCATCGACTCAGTGTCAGGTAAAAATAAGCGATGCTTCAAATCCGGCCTTATCATCCCTCTCGGGAATATTTACTATTAGTTCTCCTCTCCCCGTTATTGTTTCAATATCCGAGATACGGCAGAACGATGCAAATGGCGTCTCCCTTGACACTGGACTTGTAAAAACAATTATAGGTACAATTTCTGTTGCAAACGAATTTAACAGCCCTTCATATATACAAGATACTACTGGAGGCATGGCGGTTTACGGTCGTGGTGCCACTGCTTTTTCGGGGCTTGTCCAAATTGGTGATGTCGTTCAGGTTACGGGTAAAGTAAAAAATTATAACGGCCTTACTGAATTTGACCCGGTTTTAAATTTCACTAAATTAGACTCAGGCCAAACAGTAACTCCCCTGATTCTTACAATCTCACAGATTAATAATCAGAACTGGAACGGATTTGAGCAGTACGAAGGAACGTTGATTAAAATTAATAGCGTGCAACTTGTCACCCCTGCAACCAACTGGTCAGGCAATACAAATTACCAAATGATTGCCGGATCGGATACTGCTCTAATTCGGGTTACAACCGGTACTACTTTAGTCGGACAGCCGGCTCCTTCCGGGCTTTTTGATATCGTTGGAGTACTAAGTCAGTATAAAGTTGGCGCGCCGCATAATTCGGGTTATCAGGTAATGCCAAGGTTTATAAGCGATGTTTCCCCGCTGACTGTTATCAAAAATGAAGAATCACAACCGGCTGGCTATGCCTTGGAGCAGAATTATCCAAACCCTTTCAACCCTTCTACGATGATCAGATTCTCGCTTCCATCTGAAAACTATGTCAGGATACTTGTATACAATACTCTTGGTCAGATAATTCAGGAGTTGGCTTCGGATATGATGTCTCCTGGTACTCACGAAATAGACTTTAATGCCACGAATCTAACTTCAGGAACATATTTTTATACCGTTCAGGCAACTTCTCCTGACGGAAAAGAAACTTACACAAACAGTAGAAAAATGATTCTGATGAAATAAATTCCCCTAATTTTTCTAATAAAAGCTGTTCCGTATTACCGGGACAGCTTTTTTTATGTCCTCATTTTAAGAGTACTTATAATCGGTAATTCCCCATTTTCATTGCCCAATATTCAAACCTGATAGCAATAATCCAATTTTCAATCATTTCGAAAATCACCCAAAAAATCCATTTGCCAAAAATACATTAATCACGCTATTTTTGACACAATAAAAAAATAGGTCTTAAATGTGTTAAAAGCTTAGCAGAAGCGTAAGGAAAGAAATATTTTTTGCATAAGGTATGATAAATCCCGGTCAGGAAAAAACTACAAGAAACTACAAATTATTAATGAGTCGAGAAGGATTGTCCGGTCAATCCTTCTCAAACTTAATTTTTCAGCTATGACGAGGCTTTTGCTTCTTTTCTGTGTCGCAGATATTCAATCACCCCCGGGAGAACTGATAGTATAATTATCGCAAAAATTACAAAAGAAAAATTGTTTTGCACAAATGGGAGATTACCAAAGAAAAATCCGCCATATATGAATAGGGCAACCCAAACAACTCCTCCGATAATATTGTAAATGATAAATTTTGAGTATGTCATGGCACCCACTCCGGCTACAAAAGGCGCAAATGTGCGGACTATAGGAACAAAACGCGCAATTATAATAGCCTTCCCTCCATATTTTTCATAAAAATTATGGGTGCGGTCTATGTACTCCTTTTTAAGCACTTTGGGAAAACGCTTAAACATCTTGTGACCTAAGTAATGGCCAATCCAGTAATTTACCGTATCTCCAAGTATTGCGGCAATTGATAAAATCAGAAACAATATATGGGGATCAAGAGAACCGCGTGCTCCAAAAGCCCCGGCTGCAAACAGAAGTGAATCTCCCGGTAGGAACGGGGTAAACACTAACCCTGTTTCTGCAAATATAATCACAAAAAGTATTCCGTTTGTAAAAGCACCGTACTGTAAAATTATTTCATTAAGGTGATCATCAATGTGAATGATGAAATCAATTAGAAATTGAACGTATTCCATTAAAAAAAACTTCCTGTTATTTAATTAATATAAATTAACCCCTGAGTTAGGGAATAAATTTCCTCAGTTAATCCGAAGATAGATATCCTGAAAATCGCATTCAGTTTTGCGTCAGAAATCATCACTTCGATTTATGTAACTTTATCTTTAACCTTCCGGATTTTATTCAAACCATTTATTCTTAATTGCATCGTATGAACCATCCTGTTTAATTGCATCAAGCGAAGTTTGCCACTGACTTACTGTAGCCACAGGAGTACTCTTGGAAAAAGCAATATAATAATCTGAAGACATAAGTGGAAAAGCCGGGACCACTTGGTTGTACTTATAGCCGGCTTCCTTTAGAATATCCGGAAAAGTTATGGCTGTGCATACAAAAGCGTTTATCTCACCCAGCATTAGTTTTTTGGCCATAACAATTGGATCGGGATCGGATACCAGGTTAGTAAAACCGAGCTGCCTCAGATATTGGTCACTAAACCACGAATCTACGGTCCCTACCGACTGAAGGTTCTTTGCATCATTTATTGATGTTATGGTTATTCCGGAACCTGCTTTTGTAAAGAAATACGTTACGTTGCTCCCTAATGGCCCGACCCATTGAAACAAAGTATCACGCGCTGCTGTGCGATCCATTGTGAATAAGCAAAAGTTAGGATTGTTCTGTGCCATTGTATAACCATTGCTCCATAGGGAGAGAGTGATGGGATAATAAATCTGATTTCGCTTCATGATTTCATTTACCAGATCGGTTCCAAATCCGGTAATTTCTCCAGAACTGTTGCGGTATGTGAGCGGCGGGTACTGCTCAGTGTAAATCTGTAGCGCTGCTGGAGCATTTTGCTGGTGCATGTATTTCTGATATAATTTGTTTAATGTTCCGTTATCTTTTAACTTGTCAATCTCTTTCTGGAAGTCAGCCACTACATCATCAGGTATCTCTTTGTTAAATGCAAAATATACGAGATCCGTATGGATAGTCAATAACGGAGTAACTGACCAGATGGTTTTATTTAGTGACAGTAGCGCTGCTTCAGCCATTACCTTGTCAGACGGAATAAGGTCAATCTCCCCTTTTAGAAGTTTATCAAAGGCTTCGATTGTATTGTTTACATAAACAAGATTAGTGAAACCCTGTTGTAGCAGGTATTGCTCCATCGCATCATCTTTTATTACTCCGATCCTTTGGACAGCTTTAGCATCATCAAGTGAAGTCAGTGTAATTTGGGCTGGTGAAAGCGTGTAAAAAGTCCAGTCGATGGATGCAATAGGTCCTGCCCATTTGAAAAGATCTTTTCGATTTGCACTTAATACGGTTGAAAAAAGAACTGCATTACCGGTACTCAGAGCCGATTGGTACCCTTGTGCCCATTGTAAAACTGATACTTCAAACGGAATACCCAGAGAGCCGCAAATTTCACGCAGCACATCGGGTGCCAGTCCCTTTAATTCTCCCCCTTCCTCATAATTCAGAGGTTTATAGTTTTCTGTTATAAATTGAAACTTAAATCTGTAAGTTTCCGGGTCAGTGAGAGATTCCTTCTTGCAACCCGAAAAAAGCACAAGAACTGAAATAATCAAAAACAAACTTTTCTTCATAATGTTTCCTTGAAATAATTGCTGCTGTTTAATGAATAACTTAAAAAATATCTTATTCTTATTTATAAAATAGATAAATATTTCTAATTTGCCAAAAATAATAAATTGTTGGGGAACTATACAAATTCTTTCGTGATTTTCTCCCCGGGTCTTAGCCACAAAAACAAGCAGAATTTTATAAGGATATCCTTTAATTTTAATCTCTTTTCAGGGATGGTTTATAAAATAGCAAAGCTGTTCATGAAACAGATATATGCCGTTAATGATTCTTAACGAAGCAGGCAATCCTGTTATTGATCTCGAACTCCCCCGACAGCCAAAAGGAGAGGAGTGGGAAATCCGCACTTATCTCCATTTCAGCATTTAAGAATTGTATAAATATTTAAGAGAATTAAAATACAAGGTGTTGCAACACCTTACATTTGTTCTTAAATTTAAACTTTAAATTAAGATTAAAAGGATGAAAGATGAACATCCCGTCAGACACGGAAAAACGCATTGACGATTTACTGAAACAGATGACCCTGAAAGAAAAAATCGGGCAGCTCTGCGTTATGCCCAACTGGGAAGGGAATGCAACAGAAACATTAAAAGAAAAAATCGTAAGCGGAGAAATCGGATCGCTTATAAATGAAGTAGATGTCAATACTGTAAATGAACTGCAGCGCCTTGCCGTTAAGGAAAGCCGGATGGGTATTCCTTTAATGATCGGCAGGGACGTTATTCACGGTTTTAAAACTGTTTTCCCGATTCCTCTTGGCCAGGCCGCAAGCTGGAATCCTGATCTCATCAGAGACTGCGCTCATAAATCCGCCGTTGAAGCTGCTTCTGCTGGTGTAAACTGGACTTTCGCACCAATGCTTGATATCGGCCGTGATCCCCGCTGGGGAAGAGTAGCGGAGACTCTGGGAGAAGATCCCTTTTTAACCGGAAAGCTTGCCACAGCTATGGTAGAGGGGTTTCAGGGAGATGATCTTTCACACCCCGGCAGTATTGCCGCCTGCGCAAAACATTTTGCCGGCTATGGTGCAAGCGAAAGCGGACGCGACTATAACACAACCAATATACCTGAAATAGAATTGAGAAGCTCTCATCTTCCTCCTTTCAAAGCTGTGGTGGATGCTGGCGTTGCTACTTTTATGTCTTCCTTCAGTGATCTTAACGGAGTCCCTGCTTCGGCAAATGAGTTTTTGCTTAAGAATATTCTCAGGGAAGAATGGAAATTCGATGGGTTTGTCGTAAGCGACTGGGAATCAATTCGCGAGCTGATTCCGCATGGATTGGCTGCTAACGGTAAAGAAGCCGCCTTTGAAGCTTCAAATGCGGGGCTCGATATGGAAATGGCAAGCAATTTTTACCGTAAATATCTTGAAGAACTTCTTGCTGAGGGACGAATTACCATCAAGCATATTGATGCGATGGTTGCAAATGTTCTCAGGATAAAATTAAGGTTGGGTCTTTTTGAAAATCCGTTCACAAATCCTGCTGACTATCCTGAAATTGCTAATCCGGAACATCTTCACCTTGCAAAGGAAGCTGCTATACAAAGTATCGTTCTTTTGAAAAATGAAAATAAAACATTACCGTTGTCCCCTGATAAAATAAAATCGATAGCTGTTATTGGTCCCATGGCAGATGACAAATATGAACAACTCGGAACATGGATACTGGACGGAGATACTCAATACAGTCAGACTCCGTTACAGGCTATAAGGGAATTTGTTGGTTGTGATGTTGAAGTCCGTTATGTCCGAGCTATGGAAACTACTCGAAGCAAAAACCGTAATCACTTTGATGAAACGCTTGAAGCCGTCCGGAATTCCGATGTCACCGTTTTGTTTTTGGGTGAAGAATCAATACTTACCGGCGAAGCATACTGCCGCGCTGATATAAAGCTACCGGGAAATCAGGAACATCTGATAAAGGATATTTCTGCTGTTGGCAAACCGGTCGTGCTCGTAGTTATGGCAGGAAGGCCGATTGCATTGGAAAATATAGTAAACAGAGTTGACGCAATACTTTACGCATGGCATCCTGGAACCATGGGAGGTCCTGCTATAACCGATATATTGTTCGGAAAAAGAAATCCGTCAGGAAAACTCCCCGTTACTTTCCCCCGCGTTACTGGACAAATCCCTATCTATTATTCTCACAAGAATACTGGAAGACCTGTAACCCCCAAGTCGTTCTGTCACATAGATGATATACCTGCCCGTGCAGGACAAACTACTCTCGGCAATACTTCGTTCCACCTTGACGTAAATTACACCCCTCTCTTTCCGTTTGGATTTGGACTCTCATTTTCAGAAATTCATTACAGTAATACTGAAGTTGACAAAAACAAGATTTCACTTGGTGAAAAGCTGACGGTAAGCGCTGAAGTAAGTAACACCGGTCATTATGAAGTTGAAGAAATTGTACAATTATATGTGAGAGATCTCGTCGGGAACACAACACGACCGGTTAAAGAACTCAAAGGATTTAATAAAATTAAATTGCTGCCGGGAGAGAGCACTAAAGTAACTTTCGAAATTCACACTGATGATCTCGCTTACTACAACAGGAAGATGGAATTCAAAGCAGATCCCGGAAAGTTTCACGTCTGGATCGGCGGTAGTTCCGATACAGACCTGCGTTCAGAATTTGAAATAGTGTGAGATACACTTTGGTCACATAAAGGATCTGCGCAGGATAGTTAGTATTTGTAATTTTTTTGTCATCCAATTAAACAAATTAGTTTCACTTTTTGAAATGAAAGGACCTGATATGAAATCTTTTTCTCTGTTCGCATTTGTTATCTTCTTAATATTTCTTTCCGGCTGTCAACAACAGCCTGCTTTCACAGATGCCGATAAAGAAACCATTAAGAAAGAAGTAAAAGACCGGTTCAATCGGTTTGTTTCCTCACTAAACGAACTGGACGCAGCTAAATGGTCCGGGTTTTATAGCAAGGATGAGTTTTTGTCTGCAATCATTAGCACTGATTATTATGCTAAGAGAAGCGAATGGGTCGGTTTAATAACAAATTATTTCTCCATGAGGAAGCAGCAGAAAATTGAAATAGTAGTAGTACGCATAACCCCGCTTGCTCCGGATCTTGCTCTTATGACAAGTGAAGATAAGTCGGAGTTTTTATTGAAAGATGATCAAAGTACCGTAGCTAAACATCTGTTCACCATGATCTGGAAAAAAGAGAAAGAAGGCTGGAAAATTCTCCATTCTCATGAATCATGGATAGAAACAAAGACCGAATAGACAAAATATCCTGCTGAAATTTTGTAACAAATAAAGTTTTGTCTGGAAAAGTGGTCGCTTCTGGTAAGCATCGCTTACGCTTCAGAAGATATGTCCCTGATTAGCTCGTCTCATTCCTCGTAATCACCCCATGTATTTTTCGGTATGGCAGTTTATAGAACTGAACAAAGTTAGGCGAAAGCTTTTTAAGAAGCGCATAAAACTTAAGGAATATATTTTTTGTGATTAATTCCTCAACTCCGTAAAAAATAACCCTTTCCCTTATTCCCTGCTGCTTTATTATTGCCGGGATGTCAAGAACTTCCTGGTAACCGGCAGATATAACCAACCCTGACAGCCCCTCTCCAAGATTTTCAACAGACTCAACCGTAACAGAATATGGAGAATCTGTTCTTTGAATTGAAATTAATATATTCTTATCATAAATTATACCCGTCCTGAGCGTGCAATGAACCAGATACGGGGGAATGCTGTCTAAAGTTCTCGTAAAATACAATGCAGTCCCTTCCAATCGTTTTCCGGTATTGCATAATTGTTCGTAACTGTGCTTATAGACATCTAATGGGAGGGCTCTGAATGTCTTTGCTGCACGTCTGTTTCCTGCCGTCCATATTATGATAGTTGAAAAGGGAATGAAAGCAATAATAATTGACCAGTAACCACCGTTAGGGATTTTAGTCATCACTGCGCCTAAGAACAGCAAATCAACGACCAGAACAATTAGCGCAAAAGTCAGTTTGATATATTCCCTTTTATATTTAAAAATCCATATCATAAAAATTGCGCTTATGGTCATTGTTGCAGTAACTGCCAAACCGTATGCAGCAGCCAGATTTGTTGACCTTTGAAATAACAGTATCATAAATATTACCGAGACTAAAAGACCTGTGTTCACGGCTCCAATGTATATCTGCGATTTAATGTTCGTTGATGTATACTTGATCCTCATCAAAGGGAAAATCCTCGTGGTAATCCCCTGATATACAAGTGAATATACTGCGCTTATCATCGCCTGTGAGGCAATTATTGTAGCAAGGATGGTAAGCACAATGAACGGCACATAAAGAATTTCCGACTGATGCTTTACCATGGCAAACAGGTAAGAGCCTGTAGCCTCATGACCTATCGCGAAGGCCCCCTGGCCAAGGTAATTTACCGTTAACGCCACAAAGATCATAACCCACGAACTGCGGATAGGGTCGGCGCCCAGGTGCCCCATATCAGCGTAAAGAGCTTCTCCTCCGGTTGCGCATAAAATAACTTCTGAAAGAACAATATAACCGACAAAGCCGTTATGCAGAAGAAAATCAACTCCATAAGCTGGATTAATTGCGTTTATAATAGAAGGATGATGTAGAACTGATATCAGACCGGTAATAAATAAAACCACAAACCAAATAAACATTATGGGACCGAAAAATTTGGCGATTTTTTCCGTCCCCTTAAACTGTATCGAAAATAAAGCAATTGTTATTACAAGTGTTATTATAATAATTGTAACATGGGATATCTCCCCAAAACCCGGGATCAGGGGAATACCTTCCACCGCGGAAAGGATACTTACTGCAGGCGTTATTACACCGTCACCGAACAAAAGGGAAATACCAATAAAACCAAGGAAGGACGCAAAACCGACCTTTCGTCCCTTTTTAAGAAACTTATGAATAATCTCCTTGAGCACAATTATTCCCCCCTCTCCCTTTATACTCAGACTCATAGCTAACCACCAATATTCTATTGTAACCAGAATAATTAGTGTCCAGAAAATTAGTGATAAAATTCCGAGTATGTGAAGCTCATCGGGTTCGAGGAGTGTGAATACAACAGCCAGGGTATATATTGGACTGGTTCCAATATCACCGAAAACCAAGCCCATTGCTTTGATGTTATCTGAAAAAGAAGTAAACCGGAATCCCGGATATTTAAACATTGCTAATCATTATATATATTGAGGCGAAAAATAGACAATTCTTTCTTAATATCAAAAATCATTTTGCATTTCTAAAGAGTTACACATCAGTTGAAAACGGACTTTAGAAATAATTTCACAGCAGCTTGGTTTTTTTCACCCGGCTCTTATTACTAAAAGACCCTTTCCGGTTGAAGCGCTACATGTTTTATCCGCGGGAATCTGTCCGATCTGTGTCATCTGTGTGCTATTGTCTTTCTGCTTCTCCCCCCTTCACTTTGTCCCTCCCTCCCGAAATGGCAACCGTGCAAAACAACTTTTAACGGCATCGTTCCTCATAACCCCCCTTCTAAGCCTCCTAATACGGTACAAATACGGTACAAGTACGGTAGAAATACGGTAGAAATACGGTATTAACCCCTCAAATTACCTTGCAATTTTCCCCCCGCTTCACCATATTGCATCTTCTGTTTCACTAAAATATAGAGGTCATCATGGCAGTCGTAAAACAATCCATTCAGGTACTTTCCGGAAAAATTGGCACAGTAGTCTATAAAAGGAGGGGAAATATCAACTATGTCGCAGCTATGCCCGTTAAATATAAGAAAAGCGAATCCCCAGCCGCCCTCACCGCGCGCGACCGGTTTAAAGTTCTCGGGGCGCTCTCAAAATATCTCATTTCATCTCCACGGCTTAAAGAAATCTGGAACTCCTCCGAACTCGATGGCATTTACGCTTACCACAAAATCCTGAAGGCAAACTCCCCACTCCTCCGGGAACATACTCTTTCCGTTTATAACATGATCGCTCCCAAAACCCCCGAGGATCCCGTTGACTCCCTCTCCCTAACCAAAACGGAACTTTCTCTTACCCTCACCGATTACGTCTTCCCCTCCAAAGCCACAGCTTTTCAACTGAATCTCATCCTCGCCTTCCTTCAACCCAAAAGTCCTCAGACATCCTCCCTTGCATTCGCCTTCCTTAAAGGCGATGTTCAGCCTGGTACTCTCAATTATACTTTCCAACTCTCCCCCACGGCAGTTAAATACATTGACGACTTTGAAAAAGTGATTATTTACACAGCCCTCTCCTTCACAGAATCAAAGAAACTATCCTGGTATTCTAAAAAGGGCGCTCTCTTCCTCACTTCCGAAATTAT
>Ga0247841_10000844_pt1 | contig 75533 bp, 53 predicted proteins | sample LaCruzMarch2015__2_FD_192410 | JGI IMG/M metagenome (GOLD analysis project Ga0247841, IMG submission 192410) | Freshwater microbial communities from meromictic Lake La Cruz, Castile-La Mancha, Spain - LaCruzMarch2015_18m | ecosystem: Environmental > Aquatic > Freshwater > Lake | place: Spain... | reverse complement strand
TCAATCATTGAACCACTTGAATGATTAACACTTAAATAACCACATTTTATAGAAAAACACTCTCAGAATCTACTGGTTATAAAAATTTCTAGCAACTATTTTTTACTATTATGCCCGCAATGACATGGTAATAAAGAAGGGAGAGCGTTGCGCTCTCCCTTCTTAAATGTCGATAGTGTCTATATAAGGCTGGGCAAGCCCTTGGCGGCGTCTTCCATGTCGCGCAGGCGGCCCGTGGTTTCCTTGAGGCGGTCCTTCTGGGTCATGGCGAAGGCCGAGGCCCTGTCGTAGTAGTCGCGTATCTTCTGCACGAATGCGAGCTGCGAGAAGAGGATGGTGACATCCACCGATCCGCGGTCTCTGGGGAAGTCGCCGGCGCGTATGACCGCGTTCTCGGCCAGCTCACGCAGGTAGTCGCCCAGGCCTTTGGCGATATCCATGCTCATCTCCTTGGTAGGAGCGGCCAGAAGGTAAAGTGCGCGCCCGGCATCTTCCGGATTGAGCGCAATGGAAAGCTCGCTGACCGCGGCGTCCATGGCCTGCATGGCGCGCAGCGTCTCGCCGCTCTTCTCACGGAAGCTGGTCTTGCTGAGCTCCCAGGGGAAGCGGAATCCGCGCGGGATATCGGTCTTGCCTACCCCGATGGCGGTCCAGCCGTCGACGGATTGCATGATGTCGCCCGCGTCCATGGTCTTGGCGCCCACGTGGCGCACATTGGTCACCTCTCCCGCGCACATCAGGTCGTAGAAAGGCTCCACGATCTGGCGATTGATGCGTTGCAGGTTCATGGCCAGGCTGGCATCCTTGCGTACGTAGCGCTGGTTGTCTGCCAGGAATACACCGTCCGCCACGGAGTGAATGGATTTAAGGCAGGTGGCGGTGTTGTAGACACTGCGCAGCTCGGCCACCTCTTCATGTTCGAAGGGCAGCACGCAGAGGGCATAAACCGGTTTGCCGATGTAGCGCTCCTTGAGCATCTGTGCGATGATCGAGATCGCGCCCGAGCCGGTGCCGCCGGCCGTTCCGGCGATCAGCAGGAAAGCATGGGTCTGGTAGAAGAGGGGAGATGTACGCACGGCGTCGATGACCTTGTCGCCGTCCTCGCGGGCCAGCTCGGCGCCCATCTCGTTGACCTTGCCTACTCCGTGTCCCCAGGTCTTGCGTCCGCCGATCAGAATGCGGTGCATGTAGTCTGAGCCGATATGAGATAAACCGGTCAGGTCAGTCTGGTCGGTGTTGACAGCAAAGGTCCCTGTAACAATGGTTGTACCGCGTTCACCGTGAGCCCTCTGGCCCAGGCGGGCAAACTCGTCGGCTACACGGGAGCCGCACTGCCCCAGCCCGATAACCATTAATTTCATTCTGTAATACCTCGCTTAACTATTTAGTTTTATATTTAGCTGAACGCATTAATACTGTTAGATTTAACCCATATTAAAGCCGCATGGTCATTTTGTCAAGGTTGTTAAGTTACGATGACGACCAGCCGCCCTTGCTGCTGATGGCCCTTATACGCCAGATGATCAGTCCCACAACGGCCAGGCCGACTATGATGCCCACCAGGGGCCAGATGAAGTCGATGCCGCTGAAGGCGATAAATTGCGACTGGCTCCATTCACCGGCGTTGCCGGCCAGGTCGACCGCCTTCACGCGCCAGAAGTACTCTCCCGCCTGCGGCTTCTCGTTGGCGGGCATGAGGTACCCGGGTTTGTCCAGGCCTTCCTTGCGAACCACGGAACCCGAGAAATCGGCCTTCTGGCTCATCTCGAAGGAATAGGTGACGCCGCTGGGATCCTCGACCACGGACCATGTGAAGTCTATGGGCTTATTTTCGAAGAAGCCTATTTTGGCGCCGGCGGCTGGAGATACCGGGGATGGCGCCGCCGGTGCGATAGATTCGATGGTGAACGTTGCTGAAGCCACGGCCTGTGTGCCGTCGCTCACAGTCACCAGGTGGCTGCCCGCGCCGCTGGCCGGCGGTTTGAAGCTGGTGCTGAAGCTTCCCTTGCCGTCCGTGGTGGTGGCGCTTTCCACCTTCTTCGCGTCATAGGTTATGGTCAGCGGCTGGTTGGCGCCGAACCCGCTGCCCGTCAGCAGCGTGTTTTCGCCTACCGAGCCGCCCTGCGGATTTATGGACGCTTCGGGTGTCACGACAACGATGTAGTCCGAGACATCATCGGCCCTGGTGGCGTCGCCGAACGAATCGACTACGTGCTCCCCCTTCGTGGCGGCGGGCACGGTGAACTGGGTCGACCATGAGCCGTGCGCATCGGCGGCGATATTGCCCACGACCTGCGTAGTGTCGAAGGTGACCTTAATGTTAGTCTCGTTCTCCTGGAATCCCACGCCGTTTACAAAAAGCGTGTCGCCCGTATTAATGATGTCTCCCAGTCTTCCGCTGGCCTGCTCGACCTTTATGCCCGGCGATACTGTAAACAGGGCGTCCGGCACATCCTCGATGGTGGTGGTTGCGCCCCTGGCGTCCACCTTGTGCGGACCCTTGGATGATGCCGGGATGGAGAAAGAGGACTGCCACGAGCCGTTGAGATCGGCTGAGACATTGGTCTTGACCACGATGTCATCGTAGACCACGGCGATGTTGGTCTCGCCGCTGCCGAAGCCGGCGCCCGACACGGTGACCACGCGGCCTACCCAGCCCGAGTTGGGATTTACGGCGAAGGATGGGGTAACCGTGAAGATCTGCTCCTTGATCTCTGTTGCGGGTGTGGTGGCCCCGCTGGCCGCGATGGAGTGGTTCCCCTTACTGCTGGGGGGGATTTTGAGGGTATAGAGCCAGCTTCCGCCGGCGGTCGCCTCGATGCCCGAGGCAACGTCGCTGCTGTTGTAGATTATTTTAATGCCCGTTTCACGGGCGTCGAAACCATTGCCCTGGACGGCCACCTCGGCGCCCACCATGCCCTTTTTAACGCCTATGGAGATGGTGCCCTGAACGTTGAACTCTTTCTGGAAGGACTTACTGCCCACCTTCAGCGTGACCAGTTGTTTGCCGCGCGGCGATTGGGGTATCTTGAAGACCAGAGGTTGGCAGCCGGATTTGGAGATGGCGCCCTGCTGGATAAGCTGGTTGGTATCGCCCCAGTAGAGGAAGTACTCACCTTCGCCGTACTGGCAGAAAGCGGGTATTTTAACGTCCAAGCCGACCGGCCCCGATGTCGGGTCCAGCACAAGCGATTCTGCGTGCGCCGCGGCCGGCAGTACAAGGGCCGTTAAAAAGGAAAGTGCAAGTAAAGCCGCCAGGATCTTTACTTTCATCTCTTAATCCTCCGCGAAGCTTTTGAATGTATCATAACATAAATCATGTAATAAAGTAGGGGGCTGATTCTGTTTTTACAGCTGATCAACGGTAGTCATTGCGAGCGAAGCGAAGCAATCTTGTGAGTCCGATAGCTTCATACTCAGGATTGCCGCGTCGCCTGCGGCTCCTCGCAATGACATCGTGGTGCCGTCCTTACCCGTCCTTGCTGGTGAGCTTGTCCAGGAACTCGGCGTTGTTCTGAGATTTGGAAAGCCGCTCGATCACCCGCTCCGAGGCATCGGTGGGATTGTTGGAATCCTCGGCAAGCATGCTGACCATGCGACGAAACAGCCACACTTTGGCCACAGTGGCCTCACCCAGCAGCAATTCTTCGCGGCGCGTGCCGCTGCGCATGATGTCGATTGCAGGGAAAACACGTTTTTCCGCCAGCCTCCGGTCAAGATGTAGTTCCATATTGCCCGTGCCCTTGAACTCCTCGTAGATGAGGTCGTCCATGCGGCTGCCGGTATCCACCAGGCAGGTGGCCAGTATTGTGAGGCTGCCGCCCTCCTCGATGTTGCGGGCGGCGCCGAAGAACCGCTTGGGAGGGTAGAGGGCCACTGAGTCGATGCCACCGGAGAGTGTGCGGCCGCTGGGGGGCATGGCCAGGTTGTAGGAGCGGGTCAACCGGGTGATACCGTCAAGCAAGATGACCACGTCCTTGCCTATCTCGGCCAGGCGCTTGGCTCTCTCCAGTGCAAGCTCCGCCACGCGCGTGTGGTTCTCCACCGGCTCATCGAATGTAGCCGAGACCACCTCGCCCTTGACGGAACGCTTCATGTCGGTGACCTCCTCGGGGCGCTCACCGATCAGGCAGACCATGAGGTGCACCTCGGGGTAGTTAGTGGAAATGGCGGTGGCGATATTTTTCAGCAGCAGCGTCTTGCCGGCTTTGGGTGGAGATACGATCAGTCCGCGCTGGCCGCGCCCGATGGGCGCCACCAGGTTGATCAGCCGGGCGGACAGGTTTTTCGGGTTGCCCTCCAGGTCGAACATATCGTCCGGGAAGATTGGTGTGAGCTGGCCGAAGTGGGGGCGTCCCTTGGACTGGTCGGAATCCAGGCCGTTGACCGTCTCCACGCGCAGCAGGCTGCAGTATTTCTCGCCCTCCTTGGGTGGACGCGCCTGGCCGATCACCGTGTCGCCGTTGCGCAGGCCGAAGCGCCTGATCTGCGAGTTGGAGATGTATACATCGTTGGGACCCGGCAGCAGGCTCTCCTGTCTGAGGAAGCCGTAGCCCTCGTCCATGATCTCCAGTATGCCGCCCAGGCTCATGTAAAAGCCCGCCTGGGGCTCGGGCGGGGTGGAGAGGGGCTGGAGTTTGGCGATCAGCTCCTCCCTGGTGAGCACATCGAAGTTCTCGATGTTTTGTGCTTTGGCCAGGGCCATCAGTTCCTCAAGCGGCTTGTTTTCAAGGTCCGGTAAATTCATCATAATGACACCTCGGGTAAAAGATTTTTCCTATCTGTAGGGGCGTACCTTCAGGTGCGCCCGAACGTTGTATCCAATTTCGCCTGCTGCGGGCGGGTTTAAAAACCCGCCCCTACATAGGGGCGTACCTTCAGGTGCGCCCGGGCGGTTCATATATTTTTCACGTCTCCCATGACCTTCTTCCAGTCGTCCGCGAAGCGGCTGATGCCGGCATCGGTCAGCGGGTGCCTGGCCATCTGCAGCAGCACGGCGTAGGGCACGGTGGCTATATGCGACCCGGCCCTTGCCGCAGCCAGGCAGTGCTGAGGGTGGCGGATGCTGGCCGCGATGACCTCGGTCTTGATCTCGGGGTACTGGCGATAGATCTGAATGATATCGCGGATCAGCGACATGCCGTCCTCGCCGATGTCGTCCAGCCTGCCCACGAATGGGCTGACGTAGGCTGCGCCCGCGCGGGCAGCCAGCAGGGCCTGGTTGACCGAGAAGCATAGCGTATAGTTGACCCTGATGCCCTCCCGGGCCAGCGCGGAGGTAGCCTCTGTGCCCTCCAGGCCGGCGGGTATCTTGACCACCACATTTTTAGCCCAGGTGGCGATTTCGCGCGCCTCCGCCACCATGCCCGCCGTGTCCTGGCTGATGACCTCAGTCGAGACTGGGCCGGGTATGATTGAGCATATCTCCTGCACCAGTTTTTTATAGTTGACCTTGCCTTCCTTCGAGACCAGGCTGGGGTTGGTGGTAACGCCGCTTATGGCGCCCAGCCTGGCGCCGTGCCTGATGTGTTCCAGATTGGCCGTATCAAGAAAGAGGCGCATGTACTTCTCCCTTTATTGATTTCATTATTATAGAGGCGTCTCCCTGCCGCATTATTTTATGGGCAGGGTGACCTGGGTGCCCTCGACGAGGGTCTCCCTGGCGGCGCCGATGAAACTCACAAACAGCGGGTGGGGCCGGTTGGGGCGCGAGCGGAACTCCGGGTGGAACTGGCAGGCCACCATCCAGGGGTGGTCCCTGACCTCCGTTATCTCCACCAGCCTCTGATCAGGCGAGAGACCGCTTAGTACCAGGCCTTTTTTCTCGAAAATATCGCGGTAATCGTTATTGAACTCGTAGCGGTGGCGGTGGCGCTCGTAAACAATCTTCTCTGTATAGGCCTGCGCGGCGAGCGTGCCCTCCACCAGGGTGCAGGGATAGGAGCCCAGGCGCATGGTGCCTCCCATGTTGTTGATCTTGCGCTGTTCCGGCAGCAGGTCGATAACCGGGTAGGGCGTGCCGCTGTCGAACTCCGTGGAGTTGGCGCGCTTGTTGCCCAGGGCGAAGCGGCCGAACTCGATGACCATGACCTGCATGCCCAGGCACAGCCCCAGGTAAGGGATATTATTGAGCCGCGCGTACGATGCGCTGGTGATCATGCCCTCGATGCCGCGGTTGCCGAAGCCGCCCGGCACGATGATGCCGTGTACCGACCCCAGCACGTCCTGGTGGAGCCCCTTCTCCAGGTCCTCGGACTGCACCCAGATGATATTGACCGTACGGTTATGGTACAGCGCGGCGTGGCAGAGCGATTCGCGCACCGAGTAGTAGGCGTCCTCCAGCTCGACGTACTTGCCCACCAGGGCGATGTTGATGCTCTCCCTGGGCTCTTTCATGCGGACTACCATCTGTCGCCATTCCGCCAGGTCGGCCCTGGTGGCGTTAAGCCTCAGGCGGCTGATGATGAAATTGCTCATGCCGAACTCTTCCAGGATGAGCGGGACCTCGTAGATGGTCTCCGCCGTGACCATGGGTATGACGGCTTCGATATCCACGTCGCAGAAGAGCGAGATCTTGTCACGCAGGCCCTGCGAGATGGGATAATCCGAGCGGCAGAGTATCACGTCGGGCTGGATGCCGATGCGGCGCAGCTCGTTCACGCTGTGTTGCGTGGGCTTGGTCTTGAGCTCCTTGGTGGTGGCGATGTAGGGCAGGTAGGTGACGTGTATATAGAGGGCGTTGTCGCGGCCCACCTCGTTGCGCATCTGCCTGATGGCCTCCAGGAACGGCTGGCTCTCGATGTCGCCTACCGTGCCGCCCACCTCCACGATGATCACCTGCGCCTTGGATATCTGCGCCACCTCGCGTATGCGCCGCTTGATCTCGTTAGTAACGTGCGGGATGACCTGAATGGTGCCGCCCAGGTAGTCGCCCCGCCTCTCCCCTGCGATAACCGAGGAGTAGATCTGGCCCGAGGTCACGTTGGAGGCCGCCGTGAGGTTGGTATCGATGAAGCGCTCGTAGTGACCCAGGTCCAGGTCGGTCTCGGCGCCGTCGGTGGTCACGAAGACCTCGCCGTGCTGGTAGGGCGACATGGTGCCGGGGTCCACGTTCAGGTAGGGATCGAGCTTCTGCACCGAGACGGAGACGTCGCGGCTTTTCAGGATGCGCCCGATGGAAGCCGTGGCGATGCCCTTGCCCACCGAGGAAACAACGCCGCCTGTTACGAAAATGTATTTAGTCATAGCTATAAAAGGCTGCGATTATATATGTCTGCGATTGCATAATAAATCACGGGTTAAATTGTGTCTGCGGGAGATTTGAGCTTGCCGGGAAAGCAGGGTTTTTTTAAACCCTGTAGTCATTATAGATACACGTATTTCGGTATGTCAAGTTTGGTGCAGGGGAAATAAAAATGTCATTGCGAGCGCGCCCCCAAAAATGTCATTTAATCAATGACGAGGTGGAAATAGGGCCCGCCGTGACGTGTATAACCGGGAAGATTGAAACTCACCGGCCGTTTGGTTATCATCTAAGCGGAATTTGTATGGAAAAAACAAGGGTCCCGGGATGGCTCCTCACCGTTGTGGTGCTCATTGCCGCCATGGCGGTGGCCTGCTACTTCCGTGTGGCGCTGCCGTATGATACGGTCTTCGACGGGTCGTGGATCAAGCTGACAGGCATCGACGCCTATTACTATATGCGCCTGGTGGACAACCTGGTGCGCAATTTCCCGCACCTGATCGGCTTCGATCCGTATTTCATTTACCCGGGCGGCGGCCACCCGGGCGACATCCGCTTTTTCGCCTACCTGATGGCCGGCATTGTCAGGCTGCTGGGCGGCGCCGCGCCCTCCCAGCAGGTGGTAGACACCATCGCCGTATACGTGCCGGCCGTGATGGGCGCGCTGGTGGTGATACCTGTTTTTTTCATAGCCCGGGCGCTGGCAGGCCGCTGGGCCGGGTTGATAGCGGCTGCTGCTGCGGCCGTCCTGCCGGGCGAATTCCTCAACCGCTCCATGCTGGGCTTTACCGACCACCATATAACCGAGGTTTTCTTCACCACGTTCTTCGTCATGTTCTTTATCCTGGCCCTTCAGCACAGCAGGCAATTCAGCTACCGGTTATTGAAGGAAGGACGTTTTCCCCCGCTCAGCCGCCATATACCCTACAGTTTTATCGCCGGCCTCTTCATGGGGCTGTATCTTATCTCGTGGCGCGGCTCTCTCATTTTCATATTCATGGTGTTCGTCTTTTTTGTCATTCAGTTCGTCAGCGACCACCTGCGCGGCCTCCCCACCGATTACCTGAGCAAGACCGCGATAACCTGTTTCCTGATCGCCCTGCTGATATATCTGCCGGTTTCGCGTGATAAGGCGGCGCTGCTGTCGCTGGGCGCGGTCATCCTGGCGCCCATCGCGCTCAACATCATCTCGGTGGTCATGAATGCGCTCAAAATCAGGCCGGTTTACTATCTTGCCGTGGTAGGCGGTTTGCTGGGGCTGGGATTGCTGGGCGCCTGGCTAATCTTTCCCGATTTTCTCAAGCTGGTGGTAACCGATCTCGCGCGTGTCTTCTCCTGGAAGTTCACCCAGCTTGCGGAGAGCGAGATGAAGTCCTTGTTCCTGCCCGGCGGCGTCTTTTCGCTTGAGTCGGCCTGGGGCCAGTTCGCCCTGGCCCTCTATCTTGGCCTGGCCGGGCTGGCCGTATTGCTCTACCGCGCTGTGCGGCGGGGCGCGCCCGAGCTTATATTCACCGCTGTGTGGAGCATTGTGATGATGCTGGCCGCCTTCGGGCTGGCACGCCTGTCGGCCTATTTCTCCGTTTGCCTGGCCGTGCTGACCGGGTACCTTGCGGGCGTGATCATCGAGGCGGTATACGCCGGCCGCAGGCAGGCTGCGGCGAGGCCCTCCAAGAAAAAGCGCAAGGCGTCGCCGGAAGGGCGTATCAATGCAGGCAGGCTTGCGCTGGCTGTGGCCGGTGTTGTGTGCATCCTTGCCATGCTCGTGCCCGGGGCCACCATGGCCGCCGCGCAGGCTAAAAACCCCTCCCATGCGCCTCCGGATGAATGGATGGAGGCGCTGGACTGGTTGAAAGCCAATTCGCCCGAGCCCTTCGGCGACGCGGACTATTACTACGCCCTGTACAGCGATCCCCGGGCCGGCAAACCCTATGCCTATCCCGCCACGGCCTATAGCGTGATCACCTGGTGCGATTACGGGTACTGGCTTACACGCGCCGGCCGGCGCGTGCCGATGTCCAATCCCGGAGGCGCCAAAGCCCGCTCGGCCGGTTACTTCACCGCGCAGGACGTCAAGGCTTCGTCCGCCATGATCAATAAATGGCGCGCCCGCTACGTTATCATCGATAACCGCGTGGCCAATCCCAACGACAAGTTCTATGCGCTGGCCGGGCTGAGCGGCAGGCAGGAAAGCGATTTTTACGAGCTGTGCTGGCAGCAGAAGGAAGGGAGATACGCGCCGCTGCTGGTCTTTTACCCGGAGTACTACCGTACCATGGTCGCGCGCCTGTACAATTTCGACGCTAAAGCGGTTACGCCGGCCTCGACCATGGTGATGTCCTGGCAGGAAAGGCAGATGCCGGACGGGCGTAAATTCAAGGAGATCACCGGGCTTAAGAGCTTCCGCAGCTACGCAGAGGCCGGAGCCTTTATCGAGGGTCAGAAGCAGGGCGATTACCGTATCATCGGCTTCGACCCGCTGGTCAGCCCCGTGCCGCTGGAATTTCTAAGCGCCTATCAAATAGTTTATCGATCAAAAGAGATGGCCGGTGTCGGCTCAGCGACGCAGCTACCGGCCATCAAGATCTTCGAGATACATTAGTCCTAAAATGTAGGGCGGGTTTTTAAACCCGCCCGAAAACGGGCGCGCCTGAAGGTACGCCCCTACACTGGTTCGCTCTTTGCCGGCCTGGCGAGTCGTTTCTTCTCGAAATACTCGGCCACGAAAGCTACGATCACGCCCAGTATCAGACCTAAAACAAGTGCGATGCCGATATTCATCAGCCTGTTGGAGGGGACCGGGTTTGTCGGTGGTGTGGCTTCATTCACCAGCCGCACCGGCGCCAGCATCACCGTGCGCGTGATATTTATACTTTCGGCGGTTTTTAGTGCGTCAAGGTAGGCATTCCAGCTGGTATCCCTGGAACCGCGCAGCTCGGCGGAGCGCTGGTTTTCCTGCTCCAGCCTGGCCGTCAGGGTATTGATCTCCATCAGGACCTGGGTGGCCGTTTTGCCATGTATGCCGGACCTGTCCTCAAGTTCGCGTACCAGGGTGTCCACATCGGCCAGGCTTACCGGCGCCGCGCTGCCGGGCGTAAACTGTGTGCCATCCGGGACGGAAGCGCCGTAAGCTTTCAGCTTGAGCAGGAGGAAAGCCAGGTTGGCCGCATCGCCGGATACCGCCGACCCCTGGCCCTGCTTCAGACTCTCCTGTAATTGCAATGCCTGGTACAGCAGGTTGGCGTCGGCTATCTGCCTGTTGATCTCTGAGGCCTGGCTGGTCCTCTGGAATGATTCGTAGGAGGCCTGCGCTTCCTGGTAAAAGTTGTAGGTGGCCTCGATCTGTCCCTGCAGTTCTGCCGGCGGCAGCATCGATTTAAGAGATACATCGGTGGTGTATTTAATGAAGGCGCCGGCCCAGGCGTTGGCCAGGTACGTGGCTTTTTGAGCGTCCGGGTTGCGGACGGTACACGAAATGTATATATCGCCGGCCTTGATATCGCCGGTATTGACCTCGAAAGGAATACCTGCGCTCCCCAGGTTACGCCCCGCGGGCGTGGTGTTGTCCGCCAGCTCCTTCAGCACGAACTGGTCCATCCCGTGGGATTTGGCAAGCAAGGCCATCCGTTGTGCGTTAGCTGCGTCGCCGGTGGGCTGTAACAGCACCGTGGCCTCATAGACAGGCGGCGTTGCGACGCTGACGATGCCCGCCGTGACCACGGCCGCCAGTGTTATGCCCAGAGCCAGCTTCCAGTGTTTGAAGACTATTTTTACATATTGCGCCAGGTCTATCTCATCTTCCATCTACGATCTCCGTAAGCGGCTTCACGGCCCGCACATTGTGTGTCATAATACTGTTTGTATTTTAGCATACACTGCGTGCTTTCTGCATAATAATCGATGACGATATTACACGGCCTGTTATTGGGCGCGGTCCAGGGGGTTGCCGAGTGGCTGCCCGTCAGCAGCAAGGGTATCGTCACGCTGATACTGGTCAACGCCTTCGGCATGCAGTTCAAAGAGGCCTTTTTCCTGGCCATCTGGCTGCACATCGGCACCCTGCTGGCCGCCGTCTTCTACTTCCGCCGCGAGCTGTGGGAGATGATCAAATACCTGCCCGCCTATGTCCGCCATATACGGCATCCGGGCGCCACGGAGCAGGGCAGGCTGATCACCTTCCTCATTATCGGCACGGCCGTCACCGCGGCAATCGGCGGCCCGCTCATCCTATTCAGCCTTGATAATTTAAATCTGGGCAGCGCCCTGCTGACCGCCCTCATCGGCCTTTTCCTCATCGTCACCGGTTTAGTGCAGAGGTTCGCCCTCAAATCCAGGGGCGTCGAGGATAAGCCGCTGCGCATCAGGGATGCCGTCTGGGTGGGTCTGGCGCAGGCGCTGTCGGCCTTCCCCGGCTTCAGCCGCAGCGGCATGAGCGTGTCGGCGCTGCTGTTTTTACGTTACAGTGGAAGGCAGTCGCTCAGGCTGTGTTTCCTGATGAGCATCCCCATCGTGCTGGTGGCCGAGGTCGGCCTGGGGTTGATACAGGGGATGGTTATAACCGAAGCCTCCGTTGCAGGGCTGCTCTCGGCGGCGGTCGTCGGCTTCCTCACCATCAGGGCGCTGATGAAGGTAGCCATAGCGCTGCCCTTCTGGATATTCTGCATAGCGCTGGGGTTGCTCAGCCTTGTGCCGTGGCTGATCGGTTTATAGATCACTTGATCGTGAAGTTCAGGTCATTCAGCCTGGGCTGACAGAGCAGGCCATTGATCTTCACGCCGGTAAATCACCACCCCGCCGGTTATCATTTTTTGTATAGTGTCCTTCATCGTCAGGTAGTCGTTTTCTGCATACACGTGCGGTTCAAGGTGCGGGATACTCAGCGCTTGTTTTACGGTGGCGTACGCCTGATCATTTTCTTCGCCCTGGTAGACCACCATCAGGTCCACGTCGCTGGCTACCGTGTAATTTCCTCTGGCATAGGAACCGAAAAGCACGACCAGCAGGCAGGGCAATTGTTTTTGCAGGTCATCCAGCTTATGCCTGAGGGACTGGATCACCTCATCCCGGTTAAATCCCGGGTAAAAGATCTGAACAGAACTTGTAGATTTTTTCGGCATGTTCTATAAGCCTTTTGGCCTCGTCCTCCGTATACCGGCTTCCGGGTGAGCCTGACGGATGGGCATTCGGGTATCTTGACGGGATATAAGTTTTGTCCAATTCCAGTGCTCCCTTGATTAGCGCGTCAGGAACCGCTACTTTGGCGGATAGCCCCTGCAGCAAATCAGCCACGGAATGTCCCCAGGCCTCTGCACCCATCTTTTGCAGGACTGCCTTCACTGCCTTTTCTGCTGATTGCTGGGCAGAAAAGCAAGCCCAGTTATAAAAGCCGGTTACAGTATCGCTTTTCGCGTGCTCCAGGTCACCTGCTGCCTGGTCCAGCCAGTCTTTGCTCCTTTCCATTGTCTTGAATTTAATCTACCTCATTGTAGTCCAAACGTCAAAAGCAGGGATGATAGTATCACTTGATCGTGAAGTTCAGGTGAACCGCCGCCATGCGGCGCAGGCAGTCCCCGGTCAGGATTTCGTTGCAGGCGCCCGCCGCCTTTTCCAGCTCCTCCAGGTCCTGCTGCAGCCGGGCCCTGTCCGGCCCGGCGTTGCGCACCATGAATATCTTGGCGTGCATCGTAGGTAGTCTCTCCTCGTGGTCCCAGGTCAGCTTCTCGTAGAGCTTCTCGCCCGGCCTGACGCCGATGAACTCGATGGGTATGTCTTTTTCGGGCTCCAGGCCCGAGAGCCGGATCATGTTCCTGGCCAGCTCGACGATGGGCACCTGCTCGCCCATATCCAGCACGAAGATCTCGCCCTTCTCCCCCAGCGCCCCGGCCTGGATCACCAGTTGTACCGCCTCGGGTATGGTCATGAAGAACCTTATCATATCGGGGTGGGTCACGGTCACCGGGCCACCCTGTGCTATCTGCCGGCGGAAGATGGGCACTACGCTGCCGCTGGAATTCAGCACATTGCCGAAACGCACCGCCATGAAGCGCGTGGCTGAGGCATCTGCGTAGGACTGGACCACCTTCTCGCAAATGGCCTTGGAGAGCCCCATCATGCTGGCCGGCTCCACCGCCTTATCCGTGGAGATGAAGACGAAGCGCTCGGCCCCGTTCTGCACGGCCAGCCCGCACAGTATTGCGGTACCGAAGATGTTGTTGTCCACCGCCTCTATCAGGTTGGCCTCCATCAGCGGCACATGTTTATAGGCTGCCGAATGAAATATTATGGCGGGCTTGTGTTCTGCAAATATGGCCCCGGCCCTGTCGCGGTTGGTGATATCAGCGATCACCGCCGCCGTCTTGAAGGCGGGCTTACGGGAGGCCAGCTCCTGCTCGATCGAATAGAGGCCTTCTTCATCCTGGTCCAGCAGCACCAGGGAAGCCGGATTCATGCGGCTTAGCTGGCGGGAAAGCTCCGAGCCGATGGAGCCGCCTGCGCCTGTGACCATCACGGCCCTGCCGCTGATATATTCAGATAGACGCGTCAGGTCCACCTGCACCGGCTCGCGTCCCAGTATGTCGTCCACGCCCACTTCCCTGATCTGCTCCACACCCACCGTGCCGTCGATGATCTGGTAGATGCCCGGCAGGGTACGGCACTTGACACCGGCGGCCTGGCACTGGAAGAAAATATCGCGAATGACTTCACGTGAGACGTGGGGCATGCAGATGATCACTTCCTGAATGGCATAATCGCCCAGTATCTTGCCCAGGTCATGTCGCGTGCCCAGCACACTGACGCCGTTTACCTGGAGCCCTCGCTTGGAGGTATCGTCGTCTATAATGCCCACCGGCTGGAAGGCCAGTTCGGGCCGGCCCTGCATCTCGCGGATGATGGCGGCGCCCGTGTCGCCGGCGCCGGCGATGAGGATGGGCCGTGTTCTGCTGGACCACAGGGAGCGTGATCCCATGGTGCGCAGCCCGCGCACGCCGAACCTGACGCCGGTCGTCAACGCCAGCGTCAGCAGGCCGTCCAGCACCAGCACGCCCCGCGCAACCGATAAGCGGAAGACGAAATAGAACAATACGACCATCAGGGTTGAGGCGATGACATTGGCCACGGCCAGTAAAAAGAAATCCTTCACGCTGGCGTAGCGCCACAGCCGGCGATAGATGCGAATGAAGTAGAATACGGCCAGTTTGATAATTATAATCGGCAGCAGCCAGGTTTTGAGTATTTCAAGTTGGTCCGCCGGTATATGGATATCGAATCTCAGGTAGAAGGCGCCGGCGAATGCCACGGCAAAGAACAGTATGTCCAAAGGTATCTTGATGTAGTTATACAGGCCTAATCCGATTTTGAATTTCATCTCATTTACTGTAGGGGCGTACCTTCAGGTGCGCCCGTAAGACCTGTTAAACTCCGCCATTTCAACCAGTTGAACATGTATACCATATGCGATTGTATATTGAAACTTTTGGATAATCAAGTTTCATTTAGTTAACGCGCTCCTCTTCCTGTGACTAAAACCACCCACAGGGTGGCAAAAAGGATCTTTAAGTCCAGCCGGAACGAGCAGTGCTCTATATAATAGATGTCCCAGTCCAGGGTTTGCTGGATGGTCAGGTCACCCCTGCCTTTGATTATGGCCATACCTGTTATGCCGGGTTTAACCTTAAGCCTGCTTTTTTCCCTTTCGGAATACAGCTGTACGACGTCAGGAACCTCAGGCCGTGGACCTACCAGGCTCATGTCACCTTTTAACACGTTTAATAAGCCGGGCAGTTCATCGAAACCGCGCCTGAGGAACTTACCTATCCTCGTTATACGCGGATCGTGTTTCTTCTGAAAGCTCGATGAGGATAATTCCGATTTTGAGATTGGTCTTCTAAGCATATCTGCTTCAGAAATCATTGTACGGAATTTGTATATTGAAAACAGCTTACCGTCTTTTCCAACCCTTGTCTGTAAGAACATGATAGGTCCACTGGAATCAAGCTTGATCAGCAGGGCAATGATGAGGAAAAATGGCGACAACAGGACAAGTCCGATCAGCGATACCGTGATGTCGAGCGCGCGCTTCAGCATAACGACCAATAAGGCTACCGGGCGTATTTATCTGCTATATATTTGACCGATTTTACGACGTCGGCTACATCATCCTCGGTCATGGCGGGATAGAGGGGAAGCGAGATAGCCCTCTCGTAGACATACTTGGCGTTGGGGAAATCTTCGGGTTTATAGCCGAAGGTCCTGGCATAGTAAGGATGCATATGAAGGGGAATAAAGTGGACGCTTGCCCCGATATTCATCTGTCTGAGGGCTTCTATGAATTCAGCCCTGTCGATCGAGAGTCGTTCCAGCTTCAACTGGATGATATATAGATGCCGGTTGTGTTCAACTTCCCTTTTAACATATGGTATGCCGATGGCATCCAGACCTCTGAAATCGCGGTTATAGATGTCAGCGTATTTTTGCCGTATTGCCTGAAACTCATCCAGTCGCTTCAACTGGTGGATGCCCAGTGAGGCCATGATATCAGACATGTTGTCTTTGAAGCCGGGCTCTTCGACCTCATAATACCAGGAACCGGTCGCTCCATACCGTTTCCAGGCGTCCTTGCTCAGGCCGTGCAGGCTTAGTCTACGTACCCTATCGGAGAATCCGCTGTTATCCGTGGTCAGCATGCCACCCTCTCCCGTAGTGATATTCTTGGTGGCATAGAAGCTGAAGGCAGTCATATCCCCGATCGAGCCGATCGGTTTGCCTTTGTACTTTGAGGCGAGGGCATGGGCCGCATCTTCAATAACGGTCAAACTGTTTTTCCTGGATAGCTGCATGATCTTATCCATATCACACGGATGGCCACCGATATGCACCGGTATTATTGCCCGGGTCTTTTTCGTTATGGCGTTCTGGATGCCCTCACAATCTATGTTAAAGGTATGCCTGTCAATATCGACAAACACCGGCCTGGCTTTGAGCCAGATTGCCACGGCGGCCGTCGCAGCGAATGTATAGGGAGTTGTTATAACCTCGTCCCCTTCCTTGATCCCCGCTGCAACAAGAGCAAGGTGCATAGCAGCAGTACAGGAATTAAGGGCAACTGCGTACCTGGTGCCTGTATAGCGGGCAAATTCAGTTTCAAATCTGTGGGTCTTTTCACCCGTAGTAATCCAGCCTGATTTCAAGGTATCTACGACCTCGGCTATCTCGTCTTCCCCGATTGACGGAAGGTGAAACGGTAAGAAATCATTACGCATACTTCAACTCAATATGTTTGCGAACTTGTGGATCGTAACTTTGTTAGATGATGTGAATAACATATTCATTCATCCATCTGCCTTCGGCAGTTACATAAGTGCGTGATATCTTGAAGCCATTATTCTGATAAAACGCGTTTACTTTCTGATTGCCGTCCCGGTCTGTTGTCAAGGTTATCGTGTTTATTCCTTTTCTAATAGCACAATTAATGAAACCCTTCAGCAGTATCTTGCCAAAACCATTTCCTTCCCATCCGGGATGCACGCATATTGATAGCAGTTCCGCCTTTTTCACACTGAATTCGGTTTTTCGAGGCCTTTTGAAAACTTCCCTCGCCAGACGTATAAAAATGGAGGGTTGCCTTATCATAGCGGGGATGCTGGCGATGGCTAAGGGAAGCCATTTTTTCTTGATCAGTACCCTGTAAAAATCCGGTGGGCTGGTAGTCCCGCAGGCAAATCCACGTATTTGACTGTCCTTGCTTAAAACAAGGCCTGTTCCGGATTCAGATTCTATTAAGCAACTGTAATAATGATATAGAAAAGACGGGCCCAGAAAGGACAGGAAAAACCCTTTAAAACTTTGCAGGTGAATATCGACTATACGTTTAACTTCGTTCTTATTTAGTTCCTTTATATCACGCTGAATCAGTGAACCATTAACATTCATAGTAGCCTTAATCAATGTATGGTATCATTTTCTGACTATATTCTAACTTAAAACTGATATACCGTCAGCGTGGCAACTCAGTGGCGCTGGGCCTCTTCCAGGACTTCGAGCAACCGCAAGGCCAGAACCGGCACTGAATTGTATTTCATAACGTAGTCATGACCGCGCAGTCCCATCCTTTGGCGTTCCTCACTACTCAGATTGCATATTTGTATAATAGCCGCTGCCATCGCTGCAGGGTCTTCAGGTGGCACGGTTATGCCACAATGGGAATCAGCCACCGGGTCGTTAGCCGAATCTATTGCCCAGACGATTGGTTTTGCACACATCATATAATCCCAAAGTTTATTAGTACTCATACCATATTGAGTATATAGGTCAGACTTCTTCCAGGTTAATACCCCTATATCACTTTTTCTGATAAGTTCCGGTATTGCATTTTTTGGTATTGGTTTGAAAAAGCTTATATTAGCCAGTCGTAATTGATGTGCTGTATCTATTAAACGTTGTTTTTCTGTGCCCTCTCCTATTAATAAGAAATGAATTATCATTGCTTCTTGACTTTGTAGCAGTTTGGCTGTTTCAAGAATGGTATCCAGGGCGTTTACTATGGTATGAGTGCCTGTATACACAGCAATTAATTTCTGCCTCGCTTTCAATTCTGCGATAATCTCATCAAGCTCCGCAGGAAGTGAAACTCCGGTCTTTGCGAATAGTTCAGGGCTGACACCATTAGGTATATGAACAATCTTAGCAGCGGGTATGCCCATGGTGGCAATGTATTTGGTAGCCTGGGGATGAAATATAATAATTTTCCTTGCTCTCTGATAGAGAAATTTCTCCAGTATTTTTAATAGTATTACGATTGGGCTCCTGTTATCATAACCGCCTATATCAACGAGCGTTTGCGGCCATAAATCATGGACTTGAAGGATGAAGGCTGCTTTCCGTAACTTAGCCAGCAGCCATCCGGCCAGACCGGTAAAGGGATGTGGCGTTGACGCCAGGATAACCTCCGGCTTTTCATTAAGCTTTAGCCCAAACGTAATAACACGCATGGTATAGCTCAGCATATTTACAACGCGGCGCCAATCGTTACCAAGATAACGAGGGGAGGTCTTCAGCCAGACGAATTTTACCTCATCTATATTCTCAATCAGGTAGCCATGCTTTCCGATACACCTTTCTTCTCTAAGGGCGCGGTGGTTAAAGCTGGAGGTGAAGATGGTAACCTTATGCCCATGCTTAATAAACTCCCTGGCGAAGTCATAGTTCCTGGTGCTGCCTGGAATATCCGGTGGTGTGGCGTAATTGTTAAGCATCCAGATATTCATAGTTTCTTATTATAATAGTAACCAACAACTAAACACTAAGCAGTCTCTCATATATTTCAAGTAGCTTCTTACTCTCCGCCTCCCAGTTATACTTTTCCAGCACTGACTTACGGCCATTCTCGCCCATTTGCCGGGCGTCGTCGGGATGATCCAGCAGGTATTCAATTGCTCTTGCAATATCCGCTGGGTCCAGTGGGTTTACGGTTAGACCGCAGTTATTCCCCTCGGCAATCTCCTTCCATCGGGGAAAATTGGAGGCGATTACCGGGATCCCCGCCAGCATGTATTCAAAGAGCTTGGTTGGCATGGCGTTTATGTGGTTTGGCTCAGGACGATAACAGACGATTCCAATTGTTGCTTCAGATATCTTCTGGCACATCTGCTCCGGCTCAATCCAGCCCCGATATTCCACCCTGTCAAACCCTTTCACCCCCTGCATAATCTCCTGATAGCTCTCTATCTTGAACTTACCGTATAGTACCAGTCTGGCGTTCCTGGAAGAATCCAGATATGCCATGGCCTGGATTATTTCGTCTATACCTCTACCTTGGGAAATGCCGCCAGCATAAATCAATGTCGGCTGTTCTGTGTCATGCATAGGGCTGAGCTCAATTCTCTCTAGGACCGGATAGTTTTTGATAGTGGCGACTTTTCTCGTGCTTTCAAAGTTCCTAGCGATGTCGTCGGTGGTTACGATTGTATAATCGAGCCTTGAAGCCGCCCATTTTTCCAGGAAGTTAAAGAGCAGAGCCACAGGCATTCTAACTGACGAAGGTAGCCAGTGCTTGGTTAAAATGGCCTTGGGATAATCCTCGTGCACATCGTAGATAACCTTGCCCTTTATTATTAATTTCAATAGCAAGCCTGCAGGCAAAAGCTCCGGGTCATGGAAGTGATAGACGTCAGCCTTTTGCCTGAGCGCCAGCCTGAGCACCCGCCATGTCGCCAGCATCCGCCATAACCTATTCTTCGGCCTGGGCAGGGCGACTATCTTGATTCCGTCCACCACCTCATCCCTGTCATGCTGGGCAATTAGAGTTACCTCGTAGCCTGCCTTAGCCAGTGTTTTCGCCTGCTTGTGGAATATGCGCCTATTAAACGGTGGGTGAGCCGAAGTTAGGATGCAGACTTTTATTTCTATGCCATTAATATGCTGGGTTTGCTTTGTTACCATTAACTATAGACTCCTGATATAAAGAAAACATCACATCGCCAAAAACGATCAACATCGTATGCCGATTATACTCATGCTGAGAAGATCGGAAATAAGAAAAATAATTAAGGCCACAACGATTACCAAACCTAATTGGTGAAATGAGGGGGCTTTAAAATCACTCCGAAAGAAATACGATAAAGCGATAACGAAAATCATACACATACTATGTCTTTTCCAGGAATAGACCATATGCTCTGGGAGATAACAGAATATGACGAGTAACTTCGCTATTAATAATCTGTTCAAGCGGTTGATTACACTCGATTACTGTTTCCGGAGGAAGGGGGTCACCGAAGAAGCACCTCCTTATCGAGAAGGGCACTCTATCTTTACTAACCAGGAAGCCAACGGTAAAATCTAACTTTGCTAGAGCTCGCAGCATTTCTTCAACACTTTTACCCATATCATTAATTCGAGCGGGATGTACCTCGATGAACATTTTTAATTTTTTTTCTTGAAGTATGCTGTGCATTCCCTGCAGTATATAATATTCAAAACCCTCTACGTCCATTCTAACAAAATCAACGTGCTCATTCTTGAAAAAGTGGTCTAGAGTAATCATCTGAACCTTAATACAATTTTTCTTGCTTTTATGCCCTGGTTTTTCAAGCATGATTTTGTGGAGGTTAAACTGGTCTGTAACTTCTAGTAAACTATCGCCAATGTAGTTACCTACTGCCAAATTATGGAGCTCTACCCTGTTACTGTAAGAATTTAGCTCAACATTGTGCGTTAGTAATTCGAAGTTCTTGGGGTCTGGTTCAAAAGCATAAACCTTGCCGCTATTACCAACAAGGCTCGCCTCTATAAGTGCGTAGTATCCAATATTAGCGCCAATATCAATTACGCGCATCCCATCTGCTAACATTCTCTTAATTGTTTTCGTGCATCCGGGTTCGCGACACCCGCGCAGGAAAAGGTCACGATTAATTCCTTTATCTGAAAGGTCTAGCAGCATCTCAAAACCTTGTACTTGTTTGATAATCTTGCGAGATGGGTGTAAATAATAATTGAGTTTATGCCAGACGGTATCTCCGATTGGGTAATGTATAAGTAAATACTGAATTATAGCGCGGAAATAACCTGTGATGCCCTCGCCTTTGAGTATTTCCACCGATCTATTGAACAATCTGCTTTCCATATTAAATGTCCTACAGGGGATATGTGCGATGAGCCAAGACAAGGCATTGCCGTTTTCTGCGGGAATTATGACTCGGATCGCTACTCAATGAGTATACCACAAGGGTCACATAGCTAACCAGTAATTCCTTTCCATAAGCACAAGCTGCTAATCATGTCACGCATCTAATTTAATTCGATTTCAATATAATAGAACGCTATTATCATCCTCCGCGCCGCAACTATTTATCATGTTCAATGAGCTCTTTGAAAATCGCTATGTACTGGCGGGCATTTTTCTCCCAGGTGTAGTTCTCGAGGACAAGCCGCCTTGCCCGCTCTCCGATATCACGCGCCTTGACAGGGTTGGCGAGCAGGAAGTCAATGGTTGATGCAAGGGAATCAACATCTTTTGGTTTAACAGTGAATCCGGTTTCTCCGCTTACGATAAGGCCATCTATACCTTGCCCTTGACAACCAATAATTGGCATACCATGAGCCATTGCCTCGAGATAAACCAGCCCCAGACTCTCGCGCCAGCTTGGGAGTGAGAAAATATCACATATAGACATATATTCCATTACTTTATCATGTGGTAAATGCTCCAGAAATTCAACACTATCCTGAATGTTCAAACTGCGTGTCAGTTCGATTAACTTATCCTTGGATTCTCCCTTACCAACGATTAAATAATGAAGTGAGGGATACTTGGTTTTAAGCTTTGCTAATGCCCTTATATTTAGGTCTATTCCTTTTGTTGGAATTAGCTGAGACACACTCAATAATGTAGTATGATCCTTATATGTTTGGTATAAATTTGACTTGCCAGTAAACACGTTCTTTGTGTATATTCCCCAAGGTATCATGTCCGCGTTTATATTTATTTTTTCAAGCAACTTAGCTTTAATTTGGGCACTTGGTGAAATTACCGCGCTAGAATTATGGAGAACACTGTAAATAGCATTAGAGCATGTGCGACCTCGTAACATTGTATTATCGATATCTGTAATTCTGGGCGTGATAACTAGTGGTTTGTCATATTTTTTTGCGATTAACATAGCGGCAAAACCATCTGGAAATGCTAAATGAGCATGAATTATATCGAACTCAAAATCTTTATAAATTCTATCAATTAGTCTTCTGATACCCCAATACATCCTTTTCCCGGAGTGCGCACTGCAAACGTTACGTGGGAATTGCAGGAAACGAGGATAGTAAACCTCTATACCATCACACATTGTTCGTGGAGGTATCTGTGAGTAGGCTTTCCATCTTTCGTGAAGGTATTTTACCGGGAAAGGCACCCATGGTTTCGGTGATATGACATTCACGTGACAACCCAGCTTTTGAAGTTCCTTTACTTGTTGAAAGACAACTATTCCATAGCTTTCACTAAAAGAGGAGGGATACATATGGGATATGACCAGGACTTTCATGACTGTCTGACCATTTTTGTAGGCTGCCTCTGGGTATAGGCTAATCCCAGGAATATCAACAGGATTGGCATTAAATGCAAACTGTGATAGACATTTGAAGGAATCATGTAGATAGCATATGCGATCAGTGTGGCCTGCAGAGCAGTACAAAAGATTTCGGTATAATCGTTCTTGGTTGCACACCCTATCTGGGACAACGTTCGGTAAATGCTGGCAAACCACAGGATAAAAACCAGGACTCCAAGGACGCCATAGCGTTTGAGAAATAATAACCATTCATTATCGGTGACGGTGGTCAGGGTCTCTTTTGCCGGTCCCCAACCCAGGAGAGGAGACTGTTTCCAGATATCCACTTCGCTCTCCCACTTTACCAGCCGGTTCTGCCAGCTGGTATCGTCACTCAGGTCAAGTGCCGTTGGAATACGGACTGAAAAAAAATCGGGCGCGACCTGGAACAGGCACAATCCCAGGATAAGCAGCAGCGGGACTGCCCAAAGAAGCATTCGTATTGTTCTACCGGAACCAAAGAGAACGAACGACTTGAAAAATATGATGTACGCGGCTGCCGCAATCACGCCCACTGCAGCGGCGCGTGAGCGGTTAAACATGAGGGCAAGCAGGAATATGCCCAGCGCCGCCCACGAGAACAATTTGATACCCCTGCCCTTAAGCCACAGGGCTCCCGTTAGAGCTAAAGAGGCAGGCAAGAACATCAAGGCGCCAAATTCGTTGGGGTTGCCGCTGGTCCCGAGAAACCAATAGCCTGTGAACGTACCATATTTGTCGGGGTCTGCATAGTATGGCGTCAGCCAGGAATTGATATCGAACAGATTAAAAAACTGTGCGAAGCCAAAAGCTGCCGAGCACAGGAAGACAATCAGCGTGATGATATAGTATTTCCGCATGTGCTCCGGGGGAATATCCAGGCTGGCCACCAGGGCGAAAATGAGGAAGTATTCGATGAGCTTGACAAACTCCCAGAAATCACGGGCAATTGGATAAGACCCCATTACGAGCGCGGCGTAGGCGATGGATGCCAGGATACACGCACCAAACAGGAAAAACCACTTGTTGATGGGGTTCCACCTCAGCCGCAGAGGCTTACCGGCGGCAAGCTGGCCTAATACGAAGAGCGCCCAGGCTATGACGATAATAACCAGCTCAAGCCTCACCGCCGGAAGCTTATCAGAAAGTCTGATAGGTGGTAAAAGCACTGCTACTATAAGGAGTGGGATAACGATTCTGTCAAGCGATAGCCTGCCGTCCTTAAAAAATATATAAACCAGCGCAATACATCCCAGGACCAGCAGGGCTAGTAACAGGCTATAAAGCACATTCTTGGCCGCCAGATAACCAAGGAGGATGGCTATGGCAACAAGCAGCGCAACTATTAGAACGCCGCGATACCTTTGCCAGCGGCAAGTTATAAATTCAATCAATATGCTCTCCGCTCCATCTACAGATGCGCCCTGGCCATTTCCTGGAATTTGGTATTGGACTCCATCAACTGGTCGTAGGTGCCCGAGGCAATAATGCGGCCGTCCTCGATCATGTAGATCATATCGCACTTGCGCACCGTGGTGAGCCGGTGGGCAATGATGACCAGGGTCTTCACCCTGGCTATATTCTCGATTGCGGTGAAGACCGCTTTCTCGGTGGCCCCATCCAGGGCGCTGGTGGCCTCGTCCAGCACCAGCACCGCCGGGTCGTGATATAGCGCACGGGCGAGGCCCACCCGCTGGCGCTCGCCTCCGCTTAAGCGCACGCCGCGCTCACCGACCATGGTCTTATAACCGGCCGGCAACTCGCCCACGATAAAGTCGTGGATGTTGGCAATTTTCGCCGCCCGTTCCACTGCTGCCATATCAATCTTTCCCTCTGCTATACCGAAGGCTATGTTTGAGGCGACCGTGTCATCCTGCAGGTAGATGTCCTGTGGCACATAGCCCAGGTTACGCTGCCAATTATGCAGGTTCTCCGGGCCAATCTCCACCCCGTCAACCCGCATGCTGCCCTCGCGGGGCGGCAGTAGCCCCAGTATGATATCGGAAATAGTGGTCTTGCCTGAGCCGGTCTTACCGGCAAAGGCTATCGAGGAGCCCGCCCTTATTGTCAGCGACAGGTCATTTATCACTGGCTCTGCGGCCACAGGATATCGGAAGGTGATTCCCTGGAGCTCCAGCCTGTCTTTGAAGAGGAGGGGCTGGTTATCACCGGAGTGACGGTGTCCGGTCAGGGCTTCGTCGGTCTGGAGTGTTTCATGCAGCGTGTCCAAGGTAGCCAGATTAAAGCGCAACTGGGTCGCCCCTTGAAAAATCTGCTGTATGGCCGGCATCATCCGGTAGCCGGCGAAAGTGAACAGGCCGGCCAGTGGCAGCACCGTTGCCAGGTCGCCACCCGTGGCCAGGAGATAGAGTACAATCAGTATGATTCCACCGAAGGCCACCGTTTCCAGCGCGTAGCGGGGGATACTGGCTATCACTGCCGCGGTTGCCGTATGGCTTGAAAATTGATAGGAGTGGGCAGAGTAGCGGCGCACGAATATTTCTTCGCTGCCCATTAGCTTGATTGCCTTGATGCCGCCAAACGCCTCGCTGGCCACCTTGAAGCGACGAGCATTCGCCTCCAGCCGTTCTCTTCCGATCCGCTCCAGCTTGCGCCGTAGCAATATATAGATTGTCCCGTATATTGCCCCAATCACTATGGCAACTATCAGGGCAAGTACTGGGTTTACCACAAGCAAGAGGGCTATAAGGAAGAGTAGCACCACAGCCCTGGCAACCATATCGAGGGATGGAATCAGCACACCATTGATTGCCTGGGTCGTTTCCATGAGGATATTGCGTCCCAAAGTAGACGTGTTCTCGTTCAGGAAAAAGGTGTACGGCCTGTGCAGGTAACTGTCCAACAGGCGCAGGGAGAGGCTATGGTTGCGCATCCAACTGAAACGCAGCATGCCCCAGGTGACCAGTGCCCGCATCGCGTTGCTGAGCACCAGCGCCCCCAGTGCCAGAAACCCCAGGAACACCAGGAACCAGTTCGCGCTGGTGAATCCCAGGGTGGTGAAGAACCAGTGAAGCACGTCATTATCCTGGACGGCATTCGGATTTGCAACCACGGTGAGGAACGGCAGCACGGATATTACCCCGGCGGTCTCCAGAAATGCGGAGGCCAGCACCCCGGCAAACATCAGCCACAGGCGGCGGCGCTCCGCCGGCGTGAAGAGTTCAAGGACTTTGCGTAACGTGCCCATCACAGTGCCCGCCCGGGCGGTCTGCACATACGCCGTAACTTAGGCAGGTTGGTCGTAATCATATGGCCGATAGTATAACATAGGATGCAAAGCACAGGGAACTGGAAACCAATCACCAGTCACCAATCACTATTTACTAATCGCTAATAATAATCAACCAGTTGCAATTATGATAAATAGGTCCTCACGAAGTTGCGGATATTCTCCTGGTAGTTTGGGGCAAAGAAGTCCTCATGCAGATTACAGACGACCTCACGATCAAGTCTTGGGAAGCTGTTTACGATAGCCACATATTCCTCCGGCGTGTCAGCGAAACGAGTAACACGACTATCACACAGTACCATCCCATAATAGGCTTTAGCCTCGCCATCAATGTCCACGAGAATATTTTGCACTCCCAGGGCAGGCGCTTCAAGCGCGCAGGTCGAATTCACAGTGGAATGAAAGTCTGTGTAGGCCATTAGCTCGTAGAAGTTCTTGTCCCTGATAACTTCTACGTTTGGGGGGGGCTCCAGGGTGGAGTAAGCCGGGTTCTGTGGCCACCGGGGAATCAATATGTAGAAAATACTGCCGTCCAGTTTTGCCGCTTCACAGATAAAAGAGAGCACACGTTTCTCGTTGGTCCACTGAAGCGTCACGCCGACAACCCTCTTAAAGCCCACGAAGCGTTCAGATAGTTGTGGCTCCGGCCTGTATGTAGCCTTTACGTAATCGATGTAGAAACTGCCGACTGGGTGAACATTGGCCGGGTCAATGAAACGCAGGTTATCGAAAGTTGTCAATTCCTGTTCACCGAATACCAGCAAATGGTCAGGGAAGCATGACCTGTCGATATCACAATACACGTTATATGCCATGTGCTCTTTGCCTATTAACCCGTGCTGCACTTCAATAACCTTAATTCCAAGGCTTTTGGCAGCTTTGACAACGGGTTCGCGCCCGTAGTAGCAGGTTAACAGAACAGCCTTCGGGCGAAGTAGCCGGAACAGGTAGGTAAAGGCTTTCCGCGTTGCCGCATAATTCTCAATCTGGGCAGCAGCATCGACATTCAACCCGTAGTCCGCATCAATCATATCCAGCACCCGTTTATTTACGATTTTATATCTTATTCGAAGCACTTTTCTTAACTTCACAATGAGCTGCATCAATAACCACAATAAGCTTGTAGATACCATATGCCTGGTGTATATCCAGTCCACCGGGTAAGCAGGAAACGGAGAAGTGTCTTCCATGCAGAGGACCCTATCCGGGCCAAGCTCATCAATTAGGGGGTCGAGAAATCGATTTATATATTGACCCGCCACCTGCCTTCTGTAACTATTACTGGTAAGTGCTATATATTCATATCTCCCGAACCAATTCCCAAAGCCGTACGGTATGCCACGGAGCATCTGCATCAGTACCTGTAGTATACGGATAGGTCTCCGGCTACTAAGGGAATTTACATTAAAGTGTTCTTCATCAACAGAAGCAGTTATTTCATTTAGATAGCGAATAAAATAGTGGATACGCAGGTATGGCCAAACCTGCTCACCGTTCACCAGTATTTGATCAACCGGATAATTAGACTCGATATTTTTTAATATGTTCTCCATCTTCTTAAGGAGACAACGCTTTTATACACCCTGATAGCGCATCACAAACGCAGCTGATGTCTTCCAATTTCAGGTCGTTGAAAAAGGGAAGGGCGATGGTCCGGCGGCTAATGTCCTCTGCAACCCGGAAATCACCTTCTTTGTATCCGAACTGCTTCTGGTAGAAGGGCTGTAAATGGATAGGTGGAAAGTAATTGCCGCAGGCGATCCCCTGCCTTTGAAGGTCTGCGATAATTTCATCTCGTTCCCTGATCCCACCTATTTGCGGGTCGATCTGAATGACGTACACAAACCAACTCATTTTCACATTGCCTGCGACAAGGGGAACATGAATCCCCTTTATATGACTGAGCTGCCTGCTATAAATGTCAGCTACAGACTCCCGTTTGCATAGAAGCCCTTCAATTCGTTCGAGCTGTACAATTCCCAGGGCGCACTGAAGGTCGCTCAAGCGATAGTTGTAGCCTATACGCTCATGTTTGAGCCACCCGGTGCCCTCGCCTCGCCCCTGATTGCGGTATGAGCGGCAAAGCTGGGCGATCTCCAGGTCATCAGTTACGATGATACCACCCTCCGCTGTCGTCATCTGTTTGTTGGGATAGAAGGAAAATACGCTGCAGGCCCCGTAAGTACCCACCTTTCTCCCTTCATATTCTGCGCCGATAGCTTCGCAAGCATCTTCAATGACCGTAAGATTGTATCTTGAGGCCAGGTCCATCAGGGGTTTCATGTCACAGGGCTGTCCGAATACATGGACAGGCAGGATTGCCTTGGTCCGGGATGTTATTTTTGCCTCGATCTTGCTGACATCGATGTTGCGCGTCAGCGGATCAATATCCACAAAAACCGGTGTAGCAAGTTCAAAAAGTAAGCAGTTGGCTGATGCAATGAAACTAAATGGAGTAGTTATTACCTCATCACCTTTACCGATACCCAATGATTTTATACATAGATGTAATCCACTGGTGCCGCTATTTACTGCTATAGCATACTTTGTTCCAATATATGCAGAGAATTTCTCCTCAAACTCAAATACCTTTGGCCCCAGGCTCAAGTTTGGAGTAGAAAGTACGTCGAGTACAGCTTGAGTTTCTAAATATGTGATGTCAGGGTGTGATAAAGGAATACGAAGCAACGCAGACATCAATACGATATCTAATACCCGCCCCTCCTCATCAAGTATGGGAATTTGTTTAAGACTGGATTTCAGCATAAGCTGCCGGATTTCCTGGATATCTGCTCCTCGCGGCACTGTAACCGGGCTTGTGTTCATAATTGTGGAGATAGGCTTATCAAGATCTATACCATTGAGGATAGCTCTTCTGATGTCCCCATCGGTCGCTGTTCCTTTTAGAAGCCGGTTTTCATCAATTATTAACGCAATTCCCAGAGCCCCCTGGTTTATTACCTCTATGGTCTCTCTGATGGAAAGATTTGGCTGTATCAGCACACTTTGTTTTTGAGTATCCATTATTCCAAGTCCCTAATTAAGATGATTGTAAAAATAATAGTGCCGAAGCTCCGATGTCATTGTATTATGTGATCGGTTATCATTCTATTAAAGACATGGGGATGCCTTATTCTATGACACAAATTTGGTTTATTCAACGGGGCTTTTATCATTTCTGTTAAGCCCTTCTCTCTTTTATCTCCGATAACCGGGGAAATAATCGGATTGCACGCTCACCTCCCCCTTTAATTCGGCATATCGCTCTCGTGATTGACATAGTTTCTCATAAATGGCTGCATTATGCACTTTGCTAAAAGTATAAAAGTCGGCAGTTGTTGTGGAGAAAAATGATTTGAAGTGAAACAGACTATCGTTTGGTGAATACCCGCCACCCAGGTTAAATATCTTATAACCCTGTTCTTTTGCCCGTTGTATCACTTCCCACAGCATAAGATTGTTTGGGCATACAGATAGATAGCTGACATCTGAGCCGGACAAATAATAATGTGCCAGATTACCAAAAAAGAGAAACAATGAAGCCGCGATTATCTTATCATCATACAAAGCGCAATATAGTTTGACTTTACCTTCTAATAATTGGACAGTATCATTAATAAACTCCCTGGAAAAGAAATACGCGTCTTTGGCCCTATTTCTCTCCATTGTAGCCGTGTAAAGCTGGTAAAAAGCATTAATTTGGTCAGTGGTGTCATAGCTGCGAATCTCCACTCCGCTTCGCCGCGCTTTGGATATTGAAGATTTGTGACCTTTGGTCAAATTTTTCCATATCAGCGCCTCATCTTGCTCCAGGTCAACATAGACTACCTCAGATCTTTTTATTAGATTACTGCTGTCAGAATAATCCTGCAGACTTAAATGGTTCTTAATATAGGGGTGGAGTCGTACAAATTCAGCAACAATATCATTATTAACACAGTAATTATGAAATTCTTCCAGAAACCCGGTCCAAAGGAGATGCTCCAGACCGGTCTCGGTAACATAAGACAGAGGTCCGCTATAACCATAGGGTGAAATGATATCAAACCAAATTCTTGATTCCAGTGGGAGGAGCTCAGAAAAAGGCAGCTCGCTTATCGGCCTTTTGAAGAAGGGATAAATAATATTGTTTTGCTGGTTTCCATAGAAAAAAAGTAGTGCTTCACCACCGAAGTCCTGTCTTGTTGTCCCTGTGCTTCTTTCAAAGGTCATAGCAAATTCGGGAGTAAAGTAAATGTCCGCCCGGGGGTTACTGGTTACCAGGCCTCGCCATTTTGCTATGTCTGGCTCTCGAGTTGTTAAAACCTGTGTATTAAAATTCATTTTCCTTTTTAATGAGCCAGTCCACAGCTTCCTACTATAGGCACAGTATTCCAATTAACGATTACCTCAATTTGCCTTAGGATGTATTCCATATCTGTCAGATTATACCTCTGATCTATGGGTATAGTCAGGATCGCCCGCGAGACTTCCCAGGAAGTTTTAAATTCCTCCTTATCAATATCTGGAGGCAGATTCCAATGAACAGGCGGATAGATCCTCCGCTTAATTAGCTCATGTCTAATATGATCTCTTTTATTATCATTGACAAGCACCGGGAACCCTAAAGGGCAAACGCCAGCCGGCAGCTCATGGAACAAGGGCTGGACCATATCGGAGTGCCAGTTGTCAAGCAAATATTGGAAATTCGCCCTTCGTTTCAGGATTATATCACCAAAATCAAGCCGGCATAATAGGCTTTTTGATGAATTCGACATCTTGGCTGGCTTGGGATATTTGTTAAGCGCCTTGTCCGACAAGGCAAAAAACCATAAGAACAGAGGTTTGGGCACTATACGGGTTTTAAGGTACAGGTTCTTGGAACTCATTCCCAGATAACGAAGACAAAGGTAAAGAAGATGTGTTAATGATGGATTTGCCCATTTGAGGTTGTTACTGTTTATATTTTCTGTGTTAATTAACAACAGTGAGCCATCCAATACGGGCAAGAATTTCCTAAAGCTATTAAAAGACAAGTCCCCAACCGAGCCTGAGAATTGTCCATCACATCTGGTTAGGAACGATTGAACCGTATCTTCTATCAAATATAGGGAGTGCTCTTCAGACAGCTTACGCAGCTCCTCGATAAGTTGCGGGTAGCCAAAATAGTGTATGACTAAGAGGACTTTGGTCTCTTTCGTTATTCTTTTTCTGATGTCGTCAATATCGACGCTCAAATCAGCATTTATCTTGTAGAACGTAAAAGTTAAACTTTCTTCCTTGAAGGGTATTAATAGATCACCACATAGATAGGAAGGGAGAAGCACTTCATCCCCATCTGTCAGATTCAGGGACCTGATTATTAGCCTTAAGGAATCTCTGCCACTGGATGTTAGGAAGCCAGGACTATTCGGTATGAAGCTATTAAACTGATTTAACCGCTTTTTGAACAAGTATGAAAGTGGGAGGTGAAACTCGCCCCCTATTTCCCTTTTCAGACTCTCTTTCATATGACTTTCTTTACCGCCAGTAATAAAGTCCACTGCTGAAAATATGGACCTTATTCCTTGTGATAGCTACTGCTTATAAAGATCAGTCCCAATAATGGTTTTTATCAACAAGATCAAAGTAGTCCTTTCGTGTTATCCCAATAACTATTTTGTCCCAATATCTATTCTTCCGCCAATACCAATTGCGCAATCTCCCTTCTTCTCTCCAGCCGCATTTTTCACAGTAGAATTTTTTAGAACTGTCATTATACTCAATTATTGAACTATCAAGTCTCTCAAAATGTAGCTCTTCAAATGCATATTTCATTATTGTCATTATAGTATCTGTGCCATATCCCTTTCCGCGATCCTTCGCGTATCCCAGCATCATCCCGTGGAACGCATTATTGTTTTTCCAGTCTATGTTTACAAGATTTGCAGTCCCTATCAACCTATGGTCAGCAACTTCAATGGCAAATCTCTGGTTTAGTTGATCAGTTTGCAAAGATTCAAACCAATGAATTTGGAATGCCATTGAACCAGGAAAGTGCCATCCACCTAATAGGTACCAAATTTCAGGATCATTTGCCCACTTATGGAGCAATTCAAGATCACTACTCTCGATTGCTCTAAGTAGAACTTTCTTACCCACGATATTCATAAACTTCACCCCGCTTTCTCTAAATTCTATTCGTACTGACCCCACCCCTGTAAACGAAGCCGTTGTACAATTAGGGTCTTCCGGTCATGAGATCAACAAATGGTTTTGGCCTTCTCGCCGCATCAAGATCAAGATTGCGCAGAAAGCTTACGACTGACTCAGGAGTGTTCGAGCTGATCATAGCAGATACAAATTTTTTCAACTTCCGACGGTATTTAGAATCGTGCAATGCCATTTGAATGGCCTGCCGAATATCTACCCTGTCATAGCCGACATTCAGCAAGCAAGCATGGTGCTCGCGCCCCCGCTGTCGGTCGCCGATATTCACCACTGGCAGGCCGACGCTCATTGCCTCTACAATCCCGGAACTGGAGTTGCCAATCAGGGCGCCAGCGTGTGCCATTATACTGGCAAACCGCTCTCGGCCCTGTGGCGGCAGAATGAGCAAATGCTCGTAACGCTCATTATATTCTTGCATCTTTGCCAGAATTGCCCGACCTCCGGCATCGTCATTCGGGTTAGCCAGCAGGGTTGGGTAATCGAGAGCAGCCACTGCTTCAAGCGTCTCGGTAATCTGCTTGCCGGATAGGGCCTGCGACTGCGTCGTAGAGTGTTGTATGACCAGCAGATAGGGCTGGTCAGCTGCCAGGCCGAATTCCGTGCATATATCGTCACGCGAGAACGTCACGTCAGGCCGGATGTCGCCACCAGGCAGGCCTACCACGCATACCGTTGCTGGATCCTCACCCATCTGTATGATGCGGCGAGCGTGTTCTTCGTACGCAGGTAAATGATAGTGAGCGAACTTGGTAATTGCATGCCGAATAGAATCATCGATCGAGCCCGAAAGGCTACCCCCACACAAATGGACGACGACGATATTGAGAAAAGCACCGGCGATCGCCCCGGCAAGCTGCTCGCCCCGATCACCAAGAACCAGCACGATATCAGGCCTGATGCGGTCCATGGCCTGAATCATGCCATAGAGGTACAGCCCAACCGATGCCCCCATCGCTGCTAAAGAATCGCCGGTCACGCGTCCATATACGCGCTCCCTGATAAGAAAGCCATCGGCAGCGACTTCCCGCCAGGTTTCGCCGTGCACCGGGTCCAAATGCATCGCAGACACCAGGACGCTAAGTGTCAGGTCCCGGTCAGCCCGGATAGCTTGAAGGACACGCCTGGCCGGTCCGTAGTCCGCCCGCGAGCCGCTAATATAGAGCACTTGCCTCATATCAATACCTCCCAGGTGATAGGTGTGTCAGCAGGGATATCGATTGCCGCCCTCCGACCACAGAGGGCATTCCTGAACTGAGGTTCAATCCCTGTACCCGGTCTCTTTATATCCAGCATATCTTTGGTGATGACTGCTCCCACACGGATATCTACCCTGGCAACCAGGCTCCGCCTGACTACCTTTTTGTTCTCCTCCTCTTCCGTTGCAGGTATCTTTATTCCACTGCCCATAGCCCTCTCGACATCTCTAATAGCCCTTATCATCTGTTTCAACTCATCTGGCTCCAGCGATGCCCTGTGGTCAGGGCCGGGTAGATTCTTATCCAGGGTAAAGTGTTTCTCAATAACACAAGCTCCTAAAGCTGCGGCAGCTACGGGTACAGTGATTCCCATAGAATGGTCGGAGAGGCCCACAGGTAGCTTAAACTTATATCGCAGGGTCTCCATAGCTTTAAGGTTCATATCTTCGATCTTTGCAGGATAGCAGGAAACACATTGAAGCAGGATAATCTCCTCTACTCCTTCATGCCGGATAATCTTTAAGGCATATTCAATCTCGCCAAGGGTAGACATTCCGGTGGAGAGGATTATAGGTTTTTGTTTTCTGGCGATATATCCCAGCATAGGGGAATTGGTCAACTCACCCGAGCCGATCTTAAATAAGGGCACACCTATTTCATCAAGCAAATCAACGCTTTCCCTGCCTGATGATGACGAGATAAATAGAATGCCTTTTTCTTTTGCATAGCCGGATAATTCCCTGAAGCTATCCGGGGAAAGCTCCAGTTTTTTTATCATGTCAAACTGGGATTCTTCCGCCCCTGTTGTTATCTTCTGGTAAGCAGCCTTTTCAGCAGTCTTGGTAACTATCTCTTCTGCCTTGAAAGTCTGGAACTTCACCGCGTCCGCTCCCGCTTCTCGGGCAATATCTATCAGCTTTTTTGCCAGATTAATATCGCCATTATGGTTGACCCCTGCCTCGGCAATGAGGAAACAGGGCTCTTCCCGTCCTATAAAGCGATCTCCGAACTGTATCTTTTGCATCGACCTCATCTTAACAAGTATTACTATTTGTCAACCGGCCCCGGTGGCCCTACTAAATTAACTCAGGGATATTTATATTATGAATATATTAAGAACATTTTACACATGTGTAACGAAATCGCCGTGCTTCAGAAGTTTTCGCGGCCGGCATCCGGCAAATCCTTGAACCTCACAGGCGCCGATTTTTTCAAGTGCTTCATATAAGCTACCTGAGCGTCCCCGTTTATCTCCATGAGCTCTGGGTTGGCCAGCAGCAGCGATACTGCTTCCCGCAAGGTGAAGGCCTTGCCCGGGCTGTGCAGCCTGTTAAAAACCGCACGGAAGAACTCGTAGTCCTCCGGGTAATCGAGGGTCATGCGCATTTCGGGGTGCCTGAGCCCTTCATCGGCCTCCAGGTAGTCCACCTTGAAACGGCCGCTGTCCGTAAAGTAGCCCTCCCACACTTCAGTGTCCGTCTCTGCCTTAATCCTGCATACCGTCTCCAGCGCAGAGAGCTTGAGGCCATGGGGAGCAGTGCCTATAGGCAGGCCCCTGCAGGCGATGTAGTCCGCCCCTGTCTTCCGGTACAGCCTGCTGACCGCATCGATGATCTGCGGGTCATAGATCACGCTGTCCCCGTGGGTAATGATCATAAAGTCCACGCCGTATTTTTTCGCCGCGTTAAGGTACCTGTCCAGCTTGTCGTCCTCGCTTCCCCTGAAACATTCGATGCTATTATCGCGCGCTATGTCCGCCAGGACAGCGTCATCGGGGTGTGTGGAGGTGCACAGAACTATCAGGTTTGTGGACCTGGCCAGTTTGAGGTAATCGATAAGGTGTCCGATGGCCGGCTTGCCTTTGATATCGAGCAGGGCCTTGTCCGGCAGCCTGGTTGATTTCATACGCACGGTGATAAAGATCGCTGACTTCATCTTAGTGTCTCTTCAAGTAATTTTGTCCCATGTTATCGGTTCATCCTTCCTGACCTGCGTGTTCACGGTCCGGCCTATTAAATACTGGCTTTCGCCGGGGTATACGCCGTCATCAGCACGTTTAAAGGCGATTTTGTCCACGGTTATACGCTCCCCCGCCTCCATGGTTGTACGGGCCACGGTCCGCTTCTTGGATACCTTCCTGTAGTCCTCTTCTGCTTTGGAGAAAGGCCTGGCCGAAGAAGAGCCAAAGGCCTTTTGGATCTCCCTCAAATTATGTACAAGTTTTGCCAGTCCCCCGGGGTCGAGCGCCGATTCAAAATCTATGCCCTTCAGGCTTCTGTCGTGAGTGATGTGCTTCTCGATTACGTTGGCCCCAAAGGCCAGGGCCACCGGTGGGACCATCATGGCAAGCTCAGAGCCGCCGTCGGTGTGGTCGGCAAATCCCACCGGCAGGGAAAATAACTGCTTGAGGGACTGGATGTAGCGCAGGTGCATATCCTCCAGTACGGTTGGATAACTCTGTATGCCGTGCATCAGTACAATATCGAGGTTGCCTGTTTCCCGTACCAGCCGGACGGCCTTTTCGATCTCGCCTAAATACGTGCCGCCCACCTTCATAAAGACCGGCTTTTGCTTTACGGCTATATCTTTCAATAGATCTTCCTCGCCGAGGCAGGCGGAATGGATCCCGTACATGTCAGGACCTAATTGGGCAGCAAATTCAGCGCTGCTGCGGTCGTTGCACATTGCGCTGATGAGCAGGTGCTGTTCCCTGGCGTAGTCAAATAACTCCCGCCAGGCCTTTTGCCCGAGGTTAAGTTCGCAGTGCCGATCATAGATACGTTTTGTCTCAGGGCCCTCCATAATCCTTCCCTGCCCTCCTGTGTATTGCGGCACCATGTAATCTGCCATGGAGGTGATGTGGAAATTGATGGCATCGGCTTTCGCCTGTGCAGCCCCCCTGATGATTATCCTTGCTTTGTCGACCAAGCCGTCATGGCTACAGGCCATTTCGGCAATGATGAATGCCGGGTGGCCGTCACCTATCACCCTGTCCCCCAGCTTGACCTGTCTCATATAGCCCTTTTACACTTTTGCGCTGATGCAGCCATCATAAATTTCATGAGCGTTACCATCCTTAGTCTATTCCAATTGCACCTTTAAATAAATTATTAGAATAGCTTTGACTCGCAGTTATGTATCATTACAATCTGACGGATCTGTTCAAAATCATCGCAGTATTCAGAAGAAGGGGGAATATCCATGAAAGCCGACGATCTGCTATTGCGCCCTGGGACAAACAATTTTCTGTACAATATCCTGATACACTCATACATCCAATGAGGCATGTGATGTAGTACAGCTGCGATTCTGCTGATTAATGCCTGCTTGCGACCATAGTAAGATTTCTTCATATAAGCGGCCATGGCATCGTCTATGATCTTTACGGATGCCTCTTTATCCAGCCCGGACTCAGCGCTTAAACGCATGGCCAAACAAGCTTTAAATTTGGCATATTCTTCATTATATTCCGCAGCAGTGTAGTCTTTCAGCGGGCGCAAATGGAAGGTTCTAACAGAAGAAGCATCCCGTGCACCGTAAAGCACATCCAGGCATTTCATTTTGCCGTGTATTAATGTGAGCATCGATGGCAGTAATTCACCAAACCGGTAATCGCACGTATTCTTCAGTGTTTCCTCCCAGATATATTTTAACAAATCAGTTCTATGTACGGCATAAAAAGTGGGGATATAATAATTCGACATATGGTAATGAAACCTTTCCAGCGCGCCTGGAAATATTATGGAAGGCCCCATGCCAACATGGTTTAGGGTGGACGCAGGTTTAAAGGACGGTTTGATTACCGGCGGAAGATAAGTATTTCGCCAACAAAATCTTTTATCCTCCCCATCGCCTTCCAGCCTGAAGCTGATATAGCGGCCATGGGCAACGGTAAAATCCGGGTTATGCTCGAGAAAATCCACCGATAGTTTTATGCCATTCAGGGTGATAAAATCGTCGTCAGCGCATAGCACGCAATATTTAGTGCTTACCTGCTGTAGAGCGTCAGCGATCTTGTGATGGGGAGTAGTGTTTGGGTCGTATTTGTCTGTATATGAAAAGCATGATTCGTTAAATGAGGATACGGTCTCCCGGTTAAGCTTTTTATTTTCCTCTGAACTGGAATCGGCGATTAATACAGGCAGATCTTTCCCATATTGGTGATAATAACTTAAAATCCTTTTCAAACAAGCGTGGCGGTTATAAGTGGGAATTACCACAGTGCATTTCATCTCTATTCTCAGAAGAATTTTAATCTAAGATGCGATCTATGTCCACCACAGGGGCGCAGCGGGCAATCGCTTAATGTATTATAACTAACCGACCCTCTTCAAATAGCCATCAGGAGCAACCGTGATTAGCAATTTGTGTTCGACGCCCTTGTCAATTATAAACTCCGGGTGGGTTTTCAGGTATTCCCGGACGGCTGTTTTGGGGTTATTCCCCGGCCCCCAGGGGCGATCGGGAAAGAGATCTGCAGATATGTCCTCGATAATGGTATCGAAGACCACGCAGTAACTGCCGACGGTTGTCAGTGGCGCATAAGCTTCCAGTTCAGAGAGCACATGGGCGTGAGTATGATTTGAATCAAGGCAGACCAGCACCCGTTCCTTGCCACTGGCTTTCTTCTTCATTGCTGCAACGACATCGGGGGCAATGCTGGAGCCTTCGATCATGGATATGCGGCGGAACATGGGGTGTTCTTCTATGGCCTTGCGATTATGGGAACGGATTTCGATGTCGATGCCCAGCACCTCGGCGTCTTTCGGACCGCCGCAGGCGGAGTTCAGCTCCAGCATGGATGCGTATAAGATTAGCGAGCCACCGTGAGCGATACCCGTTTCGATAATTAAATCCGGTTGTACCTGCCAGATGATCTCCTGCATGGCAATGATATCCTGCGGGTACTGAATGATCGGCCGCCCCAGCCAGGAAAAGTTATAGGAATACCCGGTCTTTATAGAAGCAATCAAGAATCCCCTGGCACTGGCTTTGAGTTCTTCATTTTTTTCATAAGCATTGATTCTCTGCTGCACTTCGTCTTCAAAACTCATGTACTATACCGTCCTGTATTTAAATCGGTCACCACCCTGAGCCACGATTTCGTTTAGATAATTTGGATTCATTACAAATATGTCCGACCCGGGCTTCAGCAATGCAAGCGCCTGATCCGGCTTTGAAATGCGTAAGCCGGTGGCCGCAATATATTTGTCCCGTTTGGCCGGATTAATATCTATGACCATATCGATAACGGCGCCAGCCCGTTTCATGTAGAGGGCAAAGATCACGCCCTTTGATGCACCACCCCAAATAGCACGCTGCACTCCTTGCTTCGAGATGCTGACATACCCCTGGATACTGGCAAGAAAGTCCTGCGGGAATTCGACCGCGTCCCTCTCTGACGCGTGCAGCTTGCGGAGCGAGGCAAGATCAGCAACAACATATAGATATTGTCCCCCGAACAGATGCCCGCATTCAAGTACTTTTCCAAACATCCGCTCAAAATCAGCCGGACTGAAATAGTTGACATGTTCGTAATACACGTCGAACCAGGAGCGGCTGCGGCAAATCCAATCAAAACAGGGTACTTCAATGTAAATATTGCCTTTATTACCGTTGGCTCGGGCAATAGCCGCCAGGAATTCGACCGGATCAGGCATGTGTTCAAGGACATGTCTTAACACGACACCCTCGGCCGAAAGCCCAAGCCCGGGCTCAAAACACGCTTTAACTATATGGCTGCTTGTTCCATCGTAGGCGGGGTCTATGCCGGTAATCTGATAACCAAGCTGTTGAAGATGCTCGAGAAAATAGCCCTTACCGCAACCGACTTCGATGAGAGTTTTTCCGCGGAAGTGCCGATCGATGATGGCCGTCACAGCGGAAAGATGCTGTCTAAAGACATCTGAATACGCCTGTTCATTCTGGTAATCGGCGTCGTAGACCAGCAAGTCCTGATCGAATGCGGCGTTATACACCAGGCCTGTTTTCATATCCTGAACCAGGACAACATCGCCTTTCCGGCAGGCTATCGCTTTCGCTTCAGTAGCAAACACCTTATTTTGGAATACCGGCAGCTGCTCGACCCTGAATAGTTCTCGATAGCTCATGGTTGCTCTAATATTGTATTCAAGCGTCTGCGACATCCCCAGAAAGCCATCGGCTCATAATCCAGGTACTCGTAATAACCAGGGTTGAGATCAATGGCCCAGCCGTTATCTTTCAGCCATCCTTCAACCAGATCGCGCACTGAGATCGGTTTGCCGGAGCAGACGTTGACCACTCCTGTGTCCTTTTGCCGAAGGGCCAGGTTCACAAGAACAGCGGCTACCTCCGTCACAGGCAGGTAATCCCGCAGTTGTTCGCCGCCGGACATGTTGAAAACCGGCTCACCACGAGCAACGGCCTCTTGCAACTGGGGCAGCAAAGAGTTTTTCGGTTGCCCATCCCCATACAGATAAAAAAGTCGTGCCCATGTCAATGCAAAGGGATGTTTTCCGCGCAGGAATTCAAGCTGTCGTCTCAGTGCATCCTTGGCATAGCCGTAAGGATTGCTTGGCAACGGGATAAAATCTTCCGATAGTGCCCCGGATTGCATACCGTACTCGAAGCACGTCCCGGTTACAAGTAAGGCAGGTAAACCTGCCTGTACGAGCCCATGAAGAAAGAGATACTGCCGCGGCAATTCCGTTTCAAAGTGGTGTAACGACTTGTAGTTCGGCAGACCAGCCCAGGCCAGATGGATGAGGACGTCAGGCTTATGCAGCCGCTGGTAGTCGTCCGGCTGCGGGTTGGCAAGATCTAACTCCACGACATGGACGTTTTTTGCAACATCCGCCAGCTTCGTGGTATCGCGCGTTGCGGCGATGACTTCCACGGGATGGCGGACGAGTTCTGCCAGCACATGCCTTCCGATGAACCCGCTGGCGCCGGTGACCGCGACTTTCATCACAGTAGTGTCGCCCATAATACTTTTGGCTCCGGTAAGTATAACCTTTTCATCGGATAAAATCGGGGAACTGGCGATCCTTTAGCGCGATTATTGATTTATTAATCGGCCACTTAACACCAAAGGCGGGGTCGTCCCACTTCACTCCCCGGGCACATTCCGGATGATAAAATTCGGACATCTGGTAATAAACCACCGTGTTATCCTCTAAGGTCTGAAAGCCATGCGCTAAACCAACGGGAACATAAAGCATTCTGCAGTTATCACTGCTCAACTCCACCGCAAACCACTGGCAGTATGTGGCAGAATCCCGGCGCAAATCGATAATTACATCGTATATGGCCCCACTGATACAACTAACGATCTTGACTTCCTCGTAAGGAGATGCCTGGTAATGCATGCCGCGCAGCGTGCCCTGCTTTTTGTTATAAGATATGTTGCACTGGACAATAAGGGGATTTAAACCATGCTCGTCAAACTCCTTCTGACACCACGACCGGGCAAAAAATCCCCTCGCATCTTCCATTCTTTCCAGATCTATTACACAGGCGCCTTTTAGCTTTGTTTCCTTGAAAATCATCTCAGTATTTTACACCACCCTTGGCTCAGGGACCGGGATAATAAAGCGGCCGCCCTTTTGGTGATACTCGGCCTGCTGCCGCTGTATTTCATCAGCGAAGTTCCAGGCCAGCAGCAAAGTATAGTCCGGCATCGCCTCCAGAAGACGGGAGGGGGGTAAAATAGGCAAGTGAACGCCGGGCATGCATTTACCCTGTTTGTATGTGCTCCGGTCAACCACGAAGTCGATCAAATTATGATCTATGCCGGCATAATTCAATAGTGTTGACCCCTTGGCCGCCGCACCGTAGGCAGCTATGCTCTTTCCGCTTTTCTTGAGCTCTTTTAGCAACTGAACTAATCCAACTTTGAGCCTTTCCACTCTTTCAGCGAAATAATCATATAGTTTCCTGCCTGTGATTCCATAGTTTGCTTCCTCTATCAGCATCTTGTCCACGTTGTTGTCTATATCATGATGATTTTTCTTTTGCAGAAAGACCCGTATCGAGCCGCCATGGATATCCTGTCTGCTTACATCGTACAATGACAGTCCTGCGCGTTCAGCCAGTATCTTAATAGCAGTTAAAGAATAATAGAAGACATGCTCGTGATAGATGGTGTCAAATTCCGTATGTTCCAATAAATCTTTCAAGTAGGGGAATTCAAAGACCGCGCTGCCGCCCGGCTTCAAGCATTTATTTACGCAAAGCATAAAATCGTTAATCAGGGGAACATGCGCCAGCACATTATTACCAATAATAATATCAGCCTGCCCTTTTCCACGCAGGATTTCATTAACGGAATCAGGGCCGAAGAAAACCTCCATAGTAGGGATACCCTTTTCGTTGGCGACACGGGAAATATTTCCGGCCGGTTCAATGCCAAGGACCGGGACCCCCTTCTTCTGGAAGAAGTTTAACAGGTAGCCGTCATTGCTCCCAACTTCCATGACAAGGCTGCTTGAACCCAGGGAAAATCTCGCGGCCAGGCTTTCTGCCATGGCTTCGGCGTGTTTCAAAAATGCGCTGGAAAATGAGGTGAAGTACAAGTAGTCACTGAACATGTCCTGCGGGGGAACTCTATGGGTGATCTGCACCAGGTGGCATACCGGGCAATAGGCGACGGCGAGCTTATATAATGCTTCTTTCTTATCTTTGTTTTCCGGTTCAATATAGCTATTTGCCAGCGGCATTGCTCCTAAATCCAGGAAGGCATCGGGTAATTGATTGCCGCATCCCAGGCATTTTCCTGTTGTGTGAGGTAGATAATACTCAGTTTCCATTGCTGTTCAACTTATGACTTCTGCGGTAGTAAGGCCGCATAATCGTTAATCTGGCCTGCGCAAAAGTCATAATCCACCTGAGATGCTTTATACCAGTTCACCGTGTATTCTATAGCTTCACTCACGTTCAAAACGGGCGCCCAATTCAATTGATGAATTGCTTTGGAGATATCCAGCGTCAATAAACCGGCTTCATGAGGCTCCTGTGATGATTGCCCTGATAAATCCTTATACTGTCCGCTCCCCCAATAACCGATGATTTTCTTTGTCAGTTCTTCTACTGTAATAATTGACCCGTAGTAGGGTCCAAAATTCCATGCCCCCGAATATTTTTCGCCATTTTCATGCATCCTGGAGGCCAGACTTAAATATCCGCTGAGAGGTTCAAGCACATGTTGCCAGGGACGCACTGAGCGGGGAGAACGGATACCAACAGGCTCACTTTTTTTCAGTGCCCGGATACAATCGGGGACCAGCCTGTCCTCCCGCCAATCTCCGCCTCCTATAACATTCCCCGCCCTTACCGAAGAAAGAAATTTATTGCCCGCATTAAAAAAAGAGCCTCTATAGGCTGCTGTTATAATCTCTGAACATGCCTTGCTTGAACTGTAAGGATCGTATCCACCCAGCGTGTCATTTTCCCTGTATCCCCACATCCATTCTTTATTGTCATAGCATTTATCACTGGTGACGTTGATGATTACTTTTACCGAGTCACCGGCCCGGCAGCATTCCAGTAAATTTACCGTTCCCCCTACGTTTGTATCGTAAGTCAGCCTTGGCTGCGCATAGGATAACCTGACCAGGGGTTGGGCCGCCAGGTGAAATACGATTTCCGGCCGGTATTTATCAAAGGTTTCCTTTAGTTTATCGAAATCCCTGATATCTCCAATATTGCTTTTAATTTTTCTATCAACGCCCGCCACCACAAAAATATCGTTCTCTGTGTAAGGCTCCAATGCATACCCTATGACATTGGCCCCCAATTCCCTTAACCATATAGAAAGCCAGGAACCCTTGAAACCGGTGTGGCCTGTGACCAGGACAGTTTTGCCCTCAAAGACATTGTTGAATAGTTTTCTCATTCCCAGGCTTTCCATTCCGCCTTATTCTCAGCCCACAATTTATTCAGGTATTCCATATCCCGAATGGTATCCATGCAGGCCCAGAATTTATCATGCTTGTAAACCATGAGCTGGCCTTCAGCGGCGATCTGTTCCAAACAGGTATATTCCAGGTCGCAATCATCCCTGTCTTCCAGGCAATCGAAAATGGCCCGGTTGAAAACGAAGAAACCCCCGCTGACCCAGTTGCCCGCTGCCGCCGGTTTCTCAGAAAAACTTGTCACCCGTTCTCCCTCGACACTGAGCTCACCGAATCGCGACAGTGGATTGACGCCCGTAACCGTTGCCAGTTTACCATGGGATTTATGGTAGGCGAGTAAATCATTTATATCGATGTTGGCTACCCCATCGCCGTAGGTGACCATAAAAGTGTCGCCCACCACATATTTCTCCACCCTTTTCAAGCGCGCGCCTTTGAGCGCGTCATCACCGGTGTCTGCCAGTGTGATATTCCAGCCGCGCTCAGGGAGATGCGAGTTAAAATTCAGGTTATTCCTGTCCCCCAGCTTCAGTGTGAAATCACCGCTCATCAGCTCGTAATTGTAGAAGTACTCCTTGATCTGCTCACCCTTGTAACCAAGGCACAGGATGAAATCTGTATGGCCATAGTGCGCATAAGTTTTCATTATATGCCAGAGAATGGGCCTGTTGCCTATCTTGACCATCGGCTTGGGTTTAAACTCTGTTTCCTCTTTGAGTCTTGCACCGATACCGCCGCAGAGAATAACTACATTCATTTTTGTCTAAACCACGCTTTGGATTTTATTATTCTTGGGGCATATTATAACAGTTTTGCGATTACCTCTTTGAGGATCCCGCATAGATATCCCGTCTCGGCAACCGTTCCCACGTGCATCAGGTTTTCGGTTATCAGGTGTTACAGCACAGCAAGGGGGTAACCGGTATCACAAGCCATACCAGGCAGCTGTCACAGGAGTCATGGAGGCGTCCCCGAAGGAATACTGCTTGTCCTTGCCTGTACCCGTCCCATCCCAGTGACCATTATAGATAGATGGCACCGGGTAGTTTCCATTATAATCCAGGTACCAGGTGCCGGCCTTGTACGCGCCTATCTCCGTTCCCTCTGTGCTGTTCCAGTTCCCGGTTACGGGAGTCATGGTGCCGTCCCCGAAGGAATACTGCCTGTCACCGCCAGCCACACCGTCCCAGTGACCATTAACACCAGATGCTATTGCGTAGTTACCATTGTAATCCAGGTACCAGGTGCCGTTAAGGTATGCCCCTATCTCTGTACCACCGGCGCCGTTCCAGTTCCCGGTTACGGGCTTCATGGAGGCGCTGCCGAAGGAATACTGCCTGTCACCGCCCGCAACACCGTTCCAGGCGCCGTTGCCGTTGTAATCCAGGTACCAGGTGCCGTTAAGGTATGCGCCTATCTCTGTTCTCCCATCGCCGTTCCAGTCCCCGGTTACAGGGGTCATGGCGGCACTCCCAAAGGAATACTGCGTGTCACCACCCAACACGGTATTCCAGGCCCCGTTACCGTTGGTATCCAGGTACCAGGTGCCGTTAAGGTATGCGCCTATCTCAGTTATCCCGTTGTTACCCCAATCCCCGGTTACCGGCTTCATGGAGGCGGAACCGAAAGAATACCGCGTGTCTTTGCCTGTACCCGTCCCGTTCCAGGCCCCGTTACCGTTGGTATCCAGGTACCAGGTGCCGGCCTGATATGCGCCTATGCTGGCCGGCGCCATCCCGTTCTTGTATATGCTGACATAGGGACTGTTAAGATGAGCTACTGCCATGTAAGTAGAGTCGTGGCTGAAGGCTACTCCCCGCCCATCCCCGGCGGGCAGGCCACCCGTCGGGTTGGGTAGCTCGGTGAAGTTGTCGACGTACCTCTTGTATCGGGTCACATAGGGGCTGTTGTCATGAGCTACTGCAATGTAGGTGGAGTCGTGGCTGAAGGATACGCCAAACCCGGTGCCGCCGAGCCAGGTGAAGCTCCAGTTGTCAATAACGTCGAAGTCGTCGCCGTTCCTCTTGTATATGGTGACATAGGGGCTGAGAGCATGAGCTACCGCCAGGTAGGTGGAGTCGTGGCTGAAGGCTACTCCATTCCCAACAATGTCCGACAGGCCAGCCGTGCTCTGATTGGCGAAGGCGTCGTTGGTCCTCTTGTACATCGTGATACAGGGGCTGTCGCTATGAGCTACCGCCAGGTAGGTGGAGTCGTGGCTGAAGGCTACTCCATTCCCGCTGCTGGCGGGCAGACCGCCCGTCGGGTTGGCCAGCCTGGCGAAGGCGTCATTGGTCCTCTTGTAAATACTGATAAAGGGACTGGTACTATGAGCTACCGCCAGGTAGGTGGAGTCGTGGCTGAAGGCTACTCCATACCCGGTGCCGGCGGGCAGGCCGCCCGTCGGATCGGCCAGCCTGGCGAAGGTGTCGTTGGTCCTCTTGTATATACTGACATAGGGACTGTTAAGATGAGCTACCGCCAGGTAGGTGGAGTCGTGGCTGAAGGCTACTCCCCACCCGGTGCCGGTGGGCAGGCCGCCCGTCGGATCGGCCAGCCTGGCGAAGGTGTCGCCGTTCCTCTTGTATATGCTGACATAGGGGCTGGTACTATGGGCTACCGCCAGGTAGGTGGAGTCGTGACTAAAAGCTACTCCGCGCCCATCGCCGGCGGGCAGGCCGCCCGTCGGATTGGCCAGCTTGGTGATGGCATCATCCGCGTAGACAGCCCCGGGAATAACCAGCATCGGCAGGAAGGAGGATAATACCAGCAAGGCCAATACCAGTACGCTGGGGGATGTGAAAATAATACTTTTTATCATGCCACCAACCTCCCGGGCAGTTTAGTCATATACATTATACCTCTTTGAGGATCTCGCCAACCACGGGCGATGCAACCGTTAGCAGTATGGGCTCTTGCTTTAATGTCAGGCTGCAGTATTGGCGGTTATCAATACGCACCACCGCCAGCCGGGGTCATGGAGGCGGAACCGAAGGTATATTGCCTGTTGTTGCCAGATCCCGCCATAGACCCGCTCCCGCTGCAGTCAACTAACCGGTAGTTGACCATCCGGTAGCCAGATGAAAGGGTGCCTACCCCAGGCTTCGTACTGCTAATTCCCGAAGGAATACTGCCTGTCTATGATTGACCCGTTCCAGGCCCCGTTCCCGTTATAATCAAGGTACCAGGTGCCGGCCAGGTCTGCCCCTATTTCTGTACCCCCGGTGCCGTTCCAGTTCCCGCTTACGGGAGTCATGGAGGCGTTCCCGAAGGAATACTGCCTGTCGATGACGGCGCCGTTCCAGGCCCCGTTACCGTTGTAATCTAAGTACCAGGTGCCGTTAGAGTATGCTCCTATCTCCGTTCCACCTGTGCCGTTCCAGTTCCCGCTTACGGGGGTCATAGAGGCGCTGCCGAAGGAATACTGCCTGTCGATGACGGCGCCGTTCCAGGCGCCGTTACCGTTGTAATCTAAGTACCAGGTGCCGTTGTAGTATGCGCCTATCTCCGTTTTTCCATCGTTGTTCCAGTCGCCGGTTACGGGAGTCATGGAGGCGCTACCGAAGGAATACTGCCTGTCGATGACGGCGCCGTTCCAGGCGCCGTTACCGTTGTAATCCAGGTACCAGGTGCCGTTAAGGTATGCGCCTATCTCCGTTTTTCCATCGTTGTTCCAGTCACCGGTTACGGGAGTCATGGAGGCGGAACCGAAGGAATACTGCCTGTCTATGATTGACCCGTTCCAGGCCCCGTTCCCATTGTAATCCAGGTACCAGGTGCCGTTGTAGTATGCGCCTATCTCCGTCCCCCCTGTGCCGTTCCAGTTCCCGCTTACGGGAGTCATGGATATGGTAATGCTGAGGTTTTTGTAGGCAACACCACCTGAAACCACCTTTGCCCGGAAGCTGGTTGTACCGGAAGCTGTCGGTGTTCCCGTGATCGCCCCGGTGCTGGCGTTCAGCACAAGGCCGTGCGGCCATGATCCAGAGTATATCGACCAGGCATAGGTACCGGTACCGCCGGTGGCTGTGAGGTTTTCTAAATAGGCATGGTTGACTCGCCCGCTGGGAAGCGAGGTGGTGGTGATTACAGGCAGTTGCCCGATATACACGGGCAGCTCAAAGGCTTTATATGCTCCCTGGAAGGCGTCTTTCACCTGGATGCCGAATATGAACCCGGCGGAGGTTTCGGTCGGTGTGCCATAAATCTCACCGGCAGGTCTGATGGAAAGCCCGGGCGGGGTCTTGCCAAGGCTACCCGGGCCATAATATGCCCATGTCTTTGTACCGGCGCCACCACTGGAAGTCAGATTTTCAGAGTAATACACAGTTGTCTCGCCATCGGGCAGCGGTGAAGCATTGGTTACCGAAATATCGCCACCTGTAGGCGCTGTTGTATATGCTGCTATCAGCCACGGCTGGAAAGTGACAGTGCCAGTGACAGGATCGCCGTAGGTCACCGCTCCCAGTGTGGCGTCGGTGTGGCTTGGACCGAAAGCATGGCCCCAGAAGTTATACTTGGCGGTCACACCATAAGTAGCGTTGGCATTCTGCAGGCCGGAGGTAACATTGTTACCGCTGAAGTTATTGTGCCGTATGGTGAACTGGTCGGCTTTGATGCTGGCGGCATTGTCAACAAAAAGGCCAACTGTATTAGTCGATAGGGTGTTATTCTCAGCCGTCACCCGGGTCATCTCCAGCGTATTCGAAGAATGACCCAGGCGAATGCCTTTAGTGCAACCGCTTATAGTGTTGCCGCTGATAGTCACGTTATCAACAACCGTTGTTCCGCTGTCCGGGGCGACGCCACTATAGATGAATATCCCGGAGCCATACCCGCTGATGGTGTTCCCGCTGATCGTAGATGTGGTTGCGCTGGTGGCGCCGGCTATATTCACAGCACTAGTAATAGTGGTGCTGCCCGGGCCGGTGAATTGATTGTTGGAAACGTTCACGTTAACAACATCGGGCCCCCAAATAGAAATTTCACCGGCGCCGGAGATGGTTGCTGCGATGAAGTTATTGTTGCTGACGGTCAAACCGGTGGCGCCGGCAGCGCCTACGCTTATGCCCTGTGCGGCGCTGCCTGTGGTGTCGATGGTATTATGAGAGATTGTCACCCCGGATGGGGCGTTTACTAACTGTATATTACGCATGTCAACACCAGTGCCGCCTTTTATATTGAAGCCCTGGTTGGCTGCGCCGCCCAGCTTAAAGTCGCTGGCAGTGCCCTGAATTCGTATACCCGCATTGTCCACACCAGTCTTGAGCTGTATTATGGTGCTATCCCTGCCGCTTGCCGACTTAAGGGTGAGGTTGTCCGTGGTTACATTGAGGTCTTCGCTGAATGTGCCGGCCTGGCAGGTAATGATATCGCCCGATGCCGCAGCAGTAAGAGCAGCCTGTATGGAAGAATAATAGGTGGTGGCGCTGTTTTTCGTCACTGGGGCAAAGGATGTGCCACTGGGATAAGCAGCATTCAGCCAGCGCACGTAGCCAACACTGTCAGAAACTATGTCACCCTGGGAGCCGACATTGAATGTATTCCCCGAGTGCTCCGGGCCATTGGCTGAGCCCCACCAGTTGTCTTGCGCGGTCACGCCGTAAGTAGCGTTGGCATTCTGCAGGCCGTAGGTAACATTATTCCCGCTGAAGTTGTTGTGCCGTATTGTGAACTGGTCGGCTTTGATGCTGGCGGCATTGGCAACATAAAGGCCAATTGTATTTGTCGATAGGGTGTTATTCTCAGCCGTCACCCGGGTCATCTCCAGCGTATTCGAAGAATGGCCCAGGCGAATGCCTTTACCACAATCGCTTATGGTATTGTCGCTGATAGTTACGTTATCAACAACCGTTGTTCCGCTGTCCGGGGCGACGCCACTATAGATGAATATCCCGGAGCCATACCCGCTGATGGTGTTCCCGCTGATCGTAGATGTGGTTGCGCTGGTGGCGCCGGCTATATTCACAGCACTAGTAATAGTGGTGCTGCCCGGGCCGGTGAATTGATTGTTGGAAACGTTCACGTTAACAACATCGGGCCCCCAAATAGAAATTTCACCGGCGCCGGAGATGGTTGCTGCGATGAAGTTATTGTTGCTGACGGTCAAACCGGTGGCGCCGGCAGCGCCTACGCTTATGCCCTGTGCGGCGCTGCCTGTGGTGTCGATGGTATTATGAGAGATTGTCACCCCGGATGGGGCGTTTACTAACTGTATATTACGCATGTCAACACCAGTGCCGCCTTTTATATTGAAGCCCTGGTTGGCTGCGCCGCCCAGCTTAAAGTCGCTGGCAGTGCCCTGAATTCGTATACCCGCATTGTCCACACCAGTCTTGAGCTGTATTATGGTGCTATCCCTGCCGCTTGCCGACTTAAGGGTGAGGTTGTCCGTGGTTACATTGAGGTCTTCGCTGAATGTGCCGGCCTGGCAGGTAATGATATCGCCCGATGCCGCAGCAGTAAGAGCAGCCTGTATGGAAGAATAATAGGTGGTGGCGCTGTTTTTCGTCACTGGGGCAAAGGATGTGCCACTGGGATAAGCAGCATTCAGCCAGCGCACGTAGCCAACACTGTCAGAAACTATGTCACCCTGGGAGCCGACATTGAATGTATTCCCCGAGTGTTCCGGGCCATTGGTTGAGTCCCACCAGTTGCTGGTAGCATCAACCGCAGTACCGCTGGTGTTGTAAAGGCCATAGGTTGTATTAGTAATAATGTTACAGTTGTTGATCTTGTTGCCGGTTCCCGAGGTAACGGCAACTCCGGTAGGCCCGTTCTGTATGGTCAGGCCTGTCAGGGTGACATTGCTGTCGGCGACGGTTACAGTCGTGCCGCCTGCGCCTCCATCGATCACAGGTACCGTGGCACCCGTCCCCTGCAGGGTCAGCTCTTTATTGACGTTTACATTCTCGGTGAAAGTGGCGCTGTAGATCAGGACGGTATCTCCGTCCAGCGTGCCTGCGTTATCGATGGCCGCCTGGATGGTAACATATGTGGCTACCCAAACGCCGCCGCGCTTTACCTCCACGCCACCGATGGTATAGTTGTTCGATGTAACATGTAGGGTCTCGCGGTTGGTCCAGGCTACCACAGTCTTGTCAGCGCCGGGTGTGGTCGGATTTTTCAGGCCGGCCCCCAGGGCGAAGGTGAGTGTAAATGCTTCGTTGTGGGCCACCAGGCAGCCGGATGCCAGGGTCACGGTTACCTGGCGCGCCGATACGCTGACGGCCTGGGCGGCAACCGTCTTAACGAATACCTGGCCGGTTGATATTGAAGTGGGCACGGTAGTGCCGATGGGGAATTCTACTGTGACCGTATCACCCGGCGCCAGGCCTCCGGCAGCGCCTACCGTCATCTGAATATCATATCCAGTGCTCAGCCCGACTATCTGGCTATCCCGCGGTGTTACGGTTATACTTGATAAATCTGCCTGCACCGGGCTGGCCGGGAAAATGGCAGGCACAACCCCTATAAGTATCACCAGGATCACAAACATCGAAAATGGTTTCCAGATTTTAGCCATTTCTTACCTCCCTCAACCTATATTGCCAGGCCAATAAACTGGTACTGCGGTAGAAAATCGTTATAACATAGTTAGAGTATATCTAATAAGATTATCAATCCGGCTCTGATTATATGGGCATCCGTATTGTATGTCAAACACGTATCTACCATGATGCTCATCTTTTACGAGTATTTTCTATTGCGCCGGGCAATTATCAACTGCGCAAAATGGTTATTGACTTAAGAGCCGACCATTCGGCCCGGGCAGACTGCTGTTTTCTTCTATCGGTCTGTTCTGGTAAGATAGTTCTATGCAACAGATATTCCAGTGTTACAGGTGTGGCGCCCAGAATTACATGGGGCAGCCATTCTGCTGGAATTGTAACGAGAGATTTCAATATTACTGCCCCTGGTGCAATGCGTCAGTAAACGCTACATTAACGAACTGTCCCAATTGCCGGGCAATGCTGCCGTGGCATTCACAGCAGCCCGCCGGTTATCCGCAGAGTCAGAACGGATATCAGTACGAAGAGGAAGCGGACAGGCCGGCTAAACGGGCGCCCTGGATAATAGCCATTGCATGCCTGGCGCTGATAACGGTGGTAACGCTGTCAGTAGTTTACCTGCCCGGCATGTTTAAACAGTCAGATCAGCAGCCACCCGCCTCACAGTCCCAACTTAGCCAGCCCACCCCACAACCTCAACATCAATCCCGGACCGTGGCTCCAACGGACAACGAATTTTAATTAAATCCCTGCTCTTTGGTTCCAGAGATCAGATACAGCCCCATTGACAGGCGTCATGGGGGGGTCCTAAAGAACGCTGCCTGCCCATGGCCAGACCCGTAATAAACCCGTTCTCGTTGTAGCCAACTAACCGGTGGTTGACTACAGCGGGATCAATAGGCGAGGCTGCCCATCCCGGGCTTCGTATCGCCGTTTTAGTTCCCGAAGGAGTACTGCCTGTCCGTGACGGCGCCGTTCCATGCGCCGTTGCCGTTATAATCCAGGTACCAGGTGCCGTTGAGGTATGCGCCTATCTCTGTACCCCCAATGCCGTTCCAGTTCCCACTTACGGGAGTCATGGCGGCGGAACCGAAGGAGTACTGCCTGTCCGTGAGCGAGCCGTTCCAGGCCCCGTTCCCGTTATAATCCAGGTACCAGGTGCCGTTGTAGTATGCGCCTATCTCTGTACCCCCGGCGCCGTTCCAGTTCCCGCTTACAGGTTTCATGGAGGCGGAACCGAAGGAATACTGCCTGTCGGTGACCGCGCCGTTCCAGGCCCCGTTGCCGTTATAATCCAGGTACCAGGTGCCATTGTGGTATGCGCCTATCTCCGTTCCACCGGTGCCGTTCCAGTTCCCGGTTACGGGAGTCATGGCGGCGCTGCCGAAGGAATACTGCCTGTCGGTGACCGCGCCGTTCCAGGCCCCGTTCCCGTTATAATCCAGGTACCAGGTGCCATTGTAGTAGGCGCCTATCTCTGTTTTTCCATCGTTGTTCCAGTCCCCGGTTACGGGAGTCATGGAGGCGGAACCGAAGGAGTACTGCCTGTCGGTGACGGCGCCGTTCCAGGCCCCGTTCCCGTTATAATCCAGGTACCAGGTGCCGTTGTAGTATGCGCCTATCTCTGTACCCCCTGTGCCGTTCCAGTTCCCGCTAACGGGAGTCATTGAGGATGCAATTTTGGCGGCGAAGGCATCCTGACCTGATCCATAATAGGCCCGCCGCGGGGAGCCCCAGGTGGCGTTGCTGTCACCGGCCACATAGGCATTCCCGCTGCCGTCAACCGCGATGGCCTGACCGTAGTCATCCCCGCTGCCCCCCAGGAAGGTGTTCCAGATGAGGCTGCCAGTGGAGCTGTTGAGCCTGACGACGGAGGCATCAAAAACATCTAAATCCGGTGTATGGGCCCACAGCGGGTAGCCCCAGGTGTTATCGCTATAACCAGCCACATAAATATTCCCGCTGCTATCTACCGCTATGCCAGTACCGTAGTCATCATCGCTGCCGCCCAGGAAGGTGTTCCAGGTAAGGACGCCGGTGGCGCTGTTGAGCCTGGCGACGAAGGCATCCCTACCTCCTGAAAAGGCCCGCACTGGGGTGGTGGCGCCTTGCCAGGTGTAGCCGCCGAAACCAGCCACGTAAACATTCCCGCTGCCATCTACCGCTATGCCAGTACCGTAGTCATCATAGCTGCCTCCCAGGAAGGTGTTCCAGGTAAGGACGCCGGAGCTATCAAGCCCGACGGCGAAGGCGTCCCAAACTCCTGCAACTGTATAATCCCGCACCGGGGCGCCCCAGGTGGCATCGCTGGTACCAGCCACATAGACATTCCCACTGCCGCCCACCGCTATGGCATTACCCTGGTCTTCCCCGCTGCCTCCCAGGAAGGTGTGCCAGGTGAGGACACCGGTGGTGCTGTTGAGCTTGGCGACGAAGGCATCCATATCTCCTGAAAAGGCCCGCACCGGGTCGCCCCAGGAGGAGTATTGGCTATTTCCTGCGACATAAACATTCCCACTGCCATCTACCGCGATGGCTTTACCGGAGTCAGTCCCGTCGCCGCCCAGGAAGGTGTTCCAGGTAAGGACGCCGGTGGTGCTATTGAGCCTGGCGACGAAGGCATCACCTCCACCTGTATAATCCCGCACCGGGGCGCCCCAGGTGGCATCGCTGGTACCAGCCACATAGACATTCCCACTGCCGCCCACCGCTATAGCATCACTATAGTCAGGCCCGCTGCTCCCCAGGAAGGTGTTCCAGATGAGGGTGCCGTTTTTGTCGAGCCTGGCGGCGAAGACATCAGTAATTCCTCCTTCATATTCCCGCACCGGGGCGCCCCATGTAGCGTTGCTGTAACCAGCTACATAGACGTTCCCGCTGCCGTCTACCGCGATGGCACGGCCAAAGTCATCATCGCTGCCTCCCAGGAAGGTGTTCCAGGCCAGGGCAGGGTCGATGACAACAGGGATGCCGGGCGCATAATCGCCCAGGGTAAACCCGGCCTCGCGCTCACCGTAAAGGACAAAAGACGCGCCTACCGGCGCCCTCTTTCCATCGATTTCCTGCCAGGCTGCCGGGGCGCTCTCCAACATCGTCCCGCTTTCATAGGCGATAACCAGGTTACCCTTATCGTCAATGGATAGCAGGCGGTTGTAACCCAGGCGGATGCGCTCAACCGGGACCCCCTTTTCCGTGGCGTTGATATAATAGGTGCTCTCGACGATAGCCCCGGGAGTGGCTTCATAGACCACCGTCACATCATCCCAGACATTGTGATACGTTACCCTGCTGAGGGGAGAGGCTATGGCGGCGCTGTTTTCCTCTGCGACCGCGGCGTCCGCTTGCGGAGCCACTGCCCTGGAACCGATGAACTCGGTCTTCAGCATGTGGTCGCCTGAAGCGATCATGACGCCGTCTTCACTGAAACCGAGCACATGGCCGGCAGAGGTGAATTGGAGCAGCTTGTCACTGTCATTGGTACCCGCAAAAGCAGGTGCGTTGCCCGTCGTTCCCGTTTGGTTAATGACGTTGCTGACAGGACTGGAAACAGCGCCTGCCGGCATGGCGGTTGACAACATCATGGAAATCAGCAATACCGCTGCCAGGCTTGCTCTCAGGACCGGTTTGAATCCAACTCTTTGAAACTTCATCCCCATTCTCCCCCTTAGATAAAATTTAGATCAGATATTTCTGTTGTTATTTAGCGGTAATTAACCCATAACTGCCTATCACCCCTGCCACACCGATCCAGATTTTAGCCAGTTTTTACCTCCGACAACCTAAACTTCCAGGCCAACAACCTTAAACTGCGATAAAAAGTTTTTTGTTACCGCATCAGAGCGTATCTAATATGAATATCGATTTGGCACTGATTATAGGAGCATCCGTATTGCATGTCAAACGCTTATCTATTACGATGCTCATTTTATACAGGCGTTTTCAACTACAGTGTGCAATTATCATCTGCGCAAAAATGTTATTGACTTCAGGACTGGCCATACGTACGAAGAGGAAGCGGGCAAGCCGGCTAAAAAGCACCCTGGATAATAGCACTGGTAGCAGTGATAACATTGGCAGTAGTCAGCCTGCCCGGCATATTAAAACAGTCATCTTGATCACCGCCCATCGCTCCCCCCCGACTCAGCCAGGGCTCAAACGGATAACGAATTTTAATTGAATACCGGACCTTTGGTTGTCCGGGATCAGTAGGCAGCACCATTAACCGGGGTCATGGAGGCGCTGCCGAATTTATACTGGCGATCCATGCCTGGCCCATCCCAGTGTCCGGTATGATTGTAGTCCAGGTACCAGGTGCCGTTATAGTATGAACCTATATCCGTATAGCCGTCACCGTTCCAGTCACCGGTCACGGGCTTCATAGAGGCATCACCAAAATTGAACAAGACATCACCCTTGCCACTCGCCCCGTTCCAGGCGCCGTTACCGTTGTAATCCAGGTACCAGGTGCCGTTATAGTAGCAGCCAATCTCCGTTATGCCGTCCTTGTCCCAGTCACCGGTCACGGGCGTCATAGCGGCGCTGCCGAAGGAATATTGCCTGTCGTTGCCTACACCCGTCCCGTTCCCATTCCAGGCGCCGTTGCCATTGTAATCCAGGTACCACATGCCGTTATAGTAGCAGCCAATCTCTGTTTTGCCGTCGCTGTTCCAGTCCCCTGTTACTGGCTTCATGGAGGCGTTACCAAAGGAGTATTGCCTGTCCGTCGAGGGCCCGTTCCAGACGCCATTGCCGTTGTAGTCCAGGTACCAGGTGCCATTGTAGTATGCGCCTATCTCCGTTCCACCGGTGCCGTTCCAGTTCCCGCTTACGGGCTTCATGGAGGCATTCCCGAAGGAGTACTGCTTGTCCGTGACGGCGCCGTTCCAGGCGCCAGTGCCGTTGTAATCCAGGTACCAGGTGCCGTTGTAATACGCGGCTATTTTGGATGCCCCGGATTGAATATTACTTACATTGACCTGTATGGACGTCTGTTCTGTGGCCCAATATGTATTGTTAGTGACATGAAGTCCATACCAATAGGTGCCTGTAGAAGACAATGTATCTGCAAATTGTCCGCTATGAGATAACCCTGAAATTGGTGTGGTTTGTATAGGATTTGGTGGGGAAGACCAATTTGACTGATTTGTTGTTCGCCAAAGCTCGACCTGCTGTAAACTTGATCCACTTGGAGTGGATACTGAATATGTTATAACCACCTGTTGCCCTGCAGAACAGGATCGAGGCTGCACATCGAAGGAATTGACGGAGGGGAATACTGAATCTACGACAATCGCTTCAGATGTACCAGATACATCCCACATAGCAGCCGCAAACTGAGATTTGGGTGATTTGTAACCCTGTCCTTTCCATTTGCCGTTGACCAGTGAGCTCTTATAGCCCGGATCATTCAGGTAAAAATAGTCATCATCGTATCCATAAACAACAACCCAATGTGTCATACTTTTCCAGTCTGGGTTATCTGTCTTCCAGTTCGTCCAATTCTGTGAGCCGGGCGCATAGTCAGACTGATATTCACGAAGGACAACCGTTACTATACAGATCTTCTTCTGATCGATAGCCGCTTGGATGTTATTTATACCCGTTCCACTTGCATTATTCTCTAACTGATAGCCGGTCAAGAAGTGAGATTGAATACCTTCAGATGACAGTGCAGCCTGCATTTCTTCTTTATAGGCACCCGGACTCGACCAGTCAGAATTAGCAAATCCATTCGTTACACCATTGCCCTTGCAATAGTTCCACCTTGCATAGCAGTGAACGTTCGGATAGCTAGTTGAAATGCTATCGTGGAACGTGGTGGTCACTGCATTGGAGGCCGGATGCTTGAAGTAATTGATTACCATAGCTGCACATGCCGGCCCACAGTTCGTATTTTTATTTGCAGCATGTCCATCATGAGATGTCTGATAACCCGAGCCCTCGAACTGGTATTGCCACCAGAGAGTATTATCACCTGGATAATGAGGGGAAAATGTGACCTGATGCAGTATGCCCGCTGCCTCAGCGGAATATGAGTATGTAAGCAGTGGAGATAGTGGAAATAAGAGAAAGAGGAAACTAAAAATCAGCAGTTTTAACATTGTCGACTGTTTTTGCACGTATACACCTCCTGCCGACTTTATTTATCTAAAAACCACGCATACCTATGAATATGTCTCTATTCTTACAATAGACAGATATGAAATTGTAAACTAAATCGTTAACGAATGCAATAGCCGGAATAGTTGTGAATGTGAGTTAAAATGGGAGCCGACCATCTCAGCCGACTGAATTATATACGTGTCCAGATTGTGCAATACCCGGTTGTGTCATCATTCTTTCACGAAGGACAAATAAAGAAAGGGAGGCAAGCATTTGCCTCCCTTTCTTACCAGATTATATAAATAGCTGTGAAACCGTGGACCGCATCAATAGGCTGCACCACCGACAGGAGTCATAGCGGAGTTCCCGAATGAGCGCTGCCTGTTGAAACACGGGCCGTTCGAGGCCCCGTTACCGTTGTAATCCAGGTACCAGGTGCCGTTCCGGGAACCATAAAAAAGGGTGTCTATCCCGGTCTTAGTATCACTAATTCCCGAAGGAATACTGCCTGTCTTTGCCCGTGCCCGTCCCGTTCCATGCGCCGGTACCGTTGTAGTCCAGGTACCAGGTGCCGTTGAGGTATGCGCCTATCTCCGTTCCACCGGCTCCGTTCCAATTGCCGGTTACGGGGGTCATGGCGGCGCTGCCGAAGGAATACTGCCTGTCACCGCCCGCAACACCGTTCCATGCGCCGTTGCCGTTGTAATCTAAGTACCAGGTGCCGTTAAGGTATGCGCCTATCTCCGTTTTTCCATCGTTGTTCCAGTCCCCGGTTACGGGAGTCATGGAGGCGGAACCGAATGAATACTGCCTGTCCGTGACGGCGCCGTTCCATGCGCCGTTGCCGTTGTAATCGATGTACCAGGTGCCGTTTAGGTATGCGCCTATCTCTGTTCCGCCGGCGCCGTCCCAGTTCCCGGTCACAGGCTTCATGGAGGCGGAACCGAATGAATACTGCCTGTCCGTGACGGCGCCGTTCCATGCGCCGTTGCCGTTATAATCTAAGTACCAGGTGCCGTTCAGGTATGCGCCTATCTCTGTTCTCCCATCATTGTTCCAGTCCCCGGTTACAGGGGTCATGGAAGCGCTCCCGAAGGAGTACTGCTTGTCACCGCCCGCCATACCGTTCCAGGCCCCGTTGCCGTTGTAATCTAAGTACCAGGCGCCGTTAAGGTATGCGCCTATCTCCGTTACCCCGGCGCCGTTCCAGTTCCCGCTAACGGGCGTCATGTGCCCGCTTCCTGAAGAGTAGTTATTGGTGACAAAAACGTCGCGGACAAAATTGGTATCGTCGGCAACAAGGTTAGTTGCCCCGGAGACGAAGGCAACATAGCATCCGTCACCGCTTATAGAGGTAAGCAAGCTGTCGCCATTTGCCTGGGCGCCGGCGGATGAGACGCTGACCCTGGTGGTGATACCTGCAGTACGGTCGCGTACAAAAATATCCGTGGCACCATTGTTGTCGTTGCTGGCCAGGTTGGATGCACCGGATCGAAAGGCAACATAGCGTCCGTCGCCGCTTATGGAGGGATCGCTGTTGTAGTCATTTGCCTGGGCGCCGGCGGATGAGACGCTGACCCTGGTGGTGGTGCCTGCGGTAAGGTCGCGGACAAATACGTCCATTAGACCATTGGTGTCGCCGCTGACCAGGTTGTATGCATTGGATTCAAAGGCGACGTATCTGCCATCGTTGCTTATGGCGGAATAAAAACTACCGGCGTTGCCCTTGTCGCCGGAAGATGAGACGCTGACCATGGTGGTTACTCCGCTGATGCAGTCGCGTACAAAAACATCGGAGGCACCATTGTTGTCGTTGCTGACCAGATTGCTTGCATAGGACGAAAAGGTAGCATACCGTCCATTGCTGCTTATGGATGGATGGGAGCTGGCGCCGTTGCCCTCGGCGCCGCCAGCGCCGACGCTGATCCTGGTGGTTATGCCGGTGTTGCGTTCGCGTACAAAAACATCAGTGGCACCATTGTTGTCGTTGCTGACCAGGTTGGATGCATTGGATTGAAAGGCTGCGTATCTGCCATCGCTGCTTAATGAAGGTTCTCCACTGGCATCGTTACTGTCGATGCCGCCAGCGCCGATGCTGATCCTGGTGGTGGTGCCTGATGTTCGGTCACGGACAAAAACGTCGTCGTAACCATTGCCATCACCGCTGACCATGTTACTGGCAGAGGATTCAAAGGCGACGTAGCGCCCATCACCGCTAATGGAGGCAAAGGAACTATGACCATTGCTAATGCCACCCTCGGAGGGGATACTGACCCTGGTGGTGGTGTTTACGTTACGGTCACGTACGAAAACATCATTGACATTAATGGTTTCACTGTCGATCAGGTTGTTTGCAAGGGAGTCAAAGGCGACGTAGCGGCCATCGCTGCTTAATGAGGGATACCAGCTGCTATTGTTGCCCTGGACACCCGCGGAGGAGACACTGACTCGCTGTATGGTTCCTGAATCAGCCAGCGCAAGGGGCTCCTGAATGATACCACCAAACATGAGTGGAACCAGGAGGATAATCAACGCTAAAATACTCCGATACTTTGTAACCATGTCGCCTTTTAGTTCCCGAAGGAATACTGCCTGTCCGTGACGGCGCCGTTCCATGCGCCGGTACCGTTGTAGTCCAGGTACCAGGTGCCGTTAAGATATGCGCCTATCTCTGTTCCACCGGCGCCGTTCCAATTGCCGGTTACGGGGGTCATGGTGGAGCTGCCGAAGGAATACTGCCTGTCGGTGACGGCGCCGTTCCAGGCGCCGTTGCCGTTGTAATCCAGGTACCAGGTGCCGTTCAGGTATGCGCCTATCTCCGTTCCCCCGGCGCCGTCCCAGTTCCCGCTTACGGGGGTCATAGAGGCGCTACCGAAGGAATACTGCCTGTCTTTGCCCGTGCCCGTCCCGTTCCATGCGCCGTTACCGTTATAATCTAAGTACCAGGTGCCGTTTAGGTATGCGCCTATTTCTGTTTTTCCGTCGTTGTTCCAGTCCCCTGTTACGGGCTTCATGGAGGCGCTGCCGAAGGAATACTGCCTGTCGGTGACGGCGCCGTTCCAGGCCCCGTTGCCGTTGTAATCCAGGTACCAGGTGCCGTTTAGGTATGCGCCTATCTCCGTTCCACCGGCTCCGTTCCAATTGCCGGTTACGGGGGTCATAGAGGCGGAACCAAAGGAATACTGCCTGTCTTTGCCCGTGCCCGTCCCGTTCCATGCGCCGTTGCCGTTATAATCTAAGTACCATGCGCCGTTTAGGTATGCGCCTATCTCTGTTCCCCCTGTGCCGTTCCAGTTCCCGCTTACGGGAGTCATGTGCCCGCTTGCTGAAGAGTACTTATTGGTGATAAAAACGTCCCGTTTAAGGTTGGTGTCGCCGGCAACAAGCATGGCTGTATCAGATTCAAAGGCGACATAGCGTCCATCGCCGCTTATGTAAGGACGGAAGCTGTCACTATCAGTTACCTGGGCGCCGGCGGAGGAGAGGTTGGCCCTGCTGGTGGTGCTTAAGGTTCGGTCACGCACGAAAACGTCCTCGTTACCATTGGTGTCGTCGGCAACAAGGTTGCCTGGCCAGGAGTCAAAAGCAACATAGCGTCCATCTCCGCTTATAGAGGGATTCTGGCTGTCGCCATCTGCCTGGACACCGGTGGAGGAGACGCTGACCCTGGCGGTGGTGCCTGCGGTACGGTCGCGGACAAAAATGTCCAGGTAGCCATCGGTGTCGCCGGTAACAAGGTTGCTTGCATAAGAATCAAAGGCAACGTAGCGTCCATCGCTGCTTATAGAGGGACTATGGCTGTGGCCATCTCCAGCGGTGCCGGCGGAGGAGAGGCTGACCCTGGTTGTGATGCCTGTAATACGGTCGTGGACAAAGATGTCGGACAAAGCATTGGTGTCGCCGTCAACAAGGTTAGTTGCAATAGATGCGAAGGCGATGTAGTGTCCATCGCTGCTTATGGAGGGATCACCGCTGTCGTCATTTCCCTGGACACCTGCGGAATCGACGCTGACCATGGTGGTGGTGCCTTCGGTGCGGTCTCGGACAAAAACGTCCCTGTGGTCACCGGTGTCGCCGATAACAAGGTTAGTTGCATAGGATTCAAAGGCGACATAGCGCCCATCGCTGCTTATAGAGGGATTATGGCTGCTGCTATCTGCCTCGGCTTCGTCGTTGGCGATGCTGACCCTGGTAGTTGTGCCTGCGGTACGATCGCGGACAAAGATGTCGTAATCACCATTGATGTCGCCGGCAACAAGGTTGCTTGCAAAAGAATCAAAAGCAACGTATTGCCCATTGCCGCTTATAGAGGACATGTAGCTGTCGCTATCTGCCTCGGCTTCGTCGTCGGCGATGCTGACCCTGGTAGTTGTGCCTGCGGTACGGTCGCGCACAAAAATATCCTGGTAGCCATTGGTGTCGCCGGCGAAAAGGTTGGTTGCATAGGAATGAAAAGCGACGTACCGGCCATCGCTGCTTACAGATGGATCGTCGCTATTGTTATTTCCCTGTTCGCCGGCGGAGGAAATGCTGACCCGCTCTGTGGTTCCTGAGTCAGCCAGCGCAGGGGGCGACTGAAAGATACCGCCAAGAATGATTGGAACCAGGAGTATAATCAGCGCTAAAATACTTCGGTACTTTGCTACCATGTCAATTCTTTCCTCCCTGCTTTGTAGTGATCCCGGTTTAAGAGCCTGCGCTGCGGGATCCATCCTGGTATATTACATTCTGTAGCCAGCTAACCGGTAGTTGACTACAGCGGAATCAATAGACGAGGCTGCCCATCCCGGGCTTCGTATCGCCGTTTTAGTTCCCGAAGGAATACTGCCTGTCCGTGAGCGAGCCGTTCCAGGCGCCGCTACCGTTGTAATCCAGGTACCAGGTGCCGTTGTAGTATGCGCCTATCTCCGTTCCACCGGCGCCGTTCCAGTTCCCGCTTACGGGGCTCATGGAGGCGCTGCCGAAGGAATACTGTCTGTCCGTGACGGCGCCGTTCCAGGCGCCGTTGCCGTTGTAATCCAGGTACCAGGTGCCGTTGTAGTATGAGCCTATCTCTGTTCCACCGGCGCCGTTCCAGTTCCCGCTTACGGGGCTCATGGAGGCGCTGCCGAAGGAATACTGTCTGTCCGTGACGGCGCCGTTCCAGGCGCCGTTGCCGTTGTAATCCAGGTACCAGGTGCCGTTGTAGTATGAGCCTATCTCTGTTCCACCGGTGCCGTTCCAGTTACCGCTTACAGGGGTCATGGAGGCGTTGCCGAAGGAATACTGCCTGTCGGTGACGGCGCCGTTCCAGGCCCCGTTGCCGTTATAATCCAGGTACCAGGCGCCGTTGTAGTATGCGCCTATCTCGGTTTTTCCGTCGTTGTTCCAGTCGCCGGTTACGGGAGTCATGGAGGCGGAACCGAAGGAATACTGCCTGTCGGTGACAGCGCCGTTCCAGGCGCCGTTGCCGTTGTAATCCAGGTACCACGTGCCGTTGTAGTATGCGCCTATCTCCGTCCCCCCGGCGCCGTTCCAGTTCCCGCTTACGGGAGTCATAGATCGTGTAATTTTGGCGGCGAAGGCGTCAAAATTTCCTCCAGCAGTATAGGCCCGCACCGGGGAGCCCCAGGTGCCGTTGCTGTCACCGGCAACGTAGGCATTCCCGCTGCCGTCAACCGCGATGGCATTACCGTTGTCAGTCCCGCCGCCTCCCAGGAAGGTGTTCCAGGTCAGGGCGCCTGAGCTGTTGAGCCTGGCGGCGAAGGCGTCATAACCTGCAGTATAGGACCGCAGCGGGGAGCCCCAGGTGCCGATGCCGTAACCAGCCACATAGGCATTCCCGCTGCCATCTACCGCGATTCCATTACCGTAATCAAGATTGCTGCCGCCCAGGAAGGTGTTCCATGTGAGATAGCCTGAGCTGTTGAGCCTGGCGGCGAAGGCATCCCAACCTGATGCAGTATAGGCCCGCAGCGGGGAGCCCCAGGTGGCGCCGCTCTGACCAGCCACATAGACATAGCTGCCGTCTACCGCGATGGCATTACCGTAGTCAGTCCCGCTACCGCCCAGGAAGGTGTTCCAGGTCAGGGCGCCCGAGCTGTCGAGCCTGGCGGCGAAGGCGTCATTATCTGATCCATAATGGGCCCGCCGCGGGTCAGTGGCGCCTTTCCAAGTGGCGGAACTGTAACCAGCTACATAGACATTGTCGCTGCCGTCTAACGCGATGCCACGGCCGCCGTCATTCCCGTCGCCGCCCAAGAAGGTGTTCCAGGTGAGGGCGCCGGTGGAGCTGTTGAGCCTTGCGGCGAAGGCGTCATAACCTGACCCATAGTAGGCCCGCACCGTGGTGGTGCCCCAGGCGCCGCCGCTGTAACCAGCCACATAGACATAGCTGCCGCCTACCGCGATGGCCTTACCGCCGTCATCCCCGCCGCTGCCCAGGAAGGTGTTCCAGATGAGATTGCCGGAGCTGTCGAGCCGGGCGGCGAAGGCATCATTATTTCCTGAATAGCCCCGCACCGGGGTGGCGCCCCAGGTGTTCCAGCTTTCACCGGCCACATAGACATTCCCGCTGCCGTCAACCGCGATGGCACGGCCAAAGTCAGCATCGCTACCGCCCAGGAAGGTGTTCCAGGTCAGGGCGCCGGAGGGGCTGAGCTTGGCGGCGAAGGCATCAGAAACTCCTCCTTCATATACCCGCCGCGGGGAGCCCCAGGTGACCTCGCTGTCACCAGCTATATAGACATTGCCGCTGCCGTCAACCGCGATGGCACGGCCAAAGTCATCATCGCTGCCTCCCATGAAGGTGTTCCAGGCCAGGGCAGGGTCTATCACCACCGGGACGCCGGGCGCATAATCGCCCAGGGTAAACCCGGCCTCGCGCTCACCGTAAAGGACAAAAGACGCATCTACCGGCGCCCTCTGTCCATCGATTTCCTGCCAGGCTGCCGGAGCGCTCTCCACCATTGTCCCGCTCTCATAGGCGATAACCAGGTTACCCTGATCGTCAATGGATAGCGGTCGGTTGTAACCCAGGCGGATGCGCTCAACCGGGACTCCCTTGTCCGTGGCATTGATATAATAGGTGCTCTCGACGATAGACCCCTGGCTGGCTTCATAGACCACGGTCACATCATCCCAGACATCGTGATACGTTACCCGGCTGAGGGGAGAGGCTATGGCGGCGCTGTTTTCCGCTACGACCGCGGCGTCCGCTTGCGGAGCCACTGCCCTGGAACCGATGAATTCGGTCTTCAGCATGTGGTCGCCTGAAGCGATCATGACGCCGTCAGTGCTGAAACCGAGCACATGGCCGGCAGAGGTGAATTGGAGCAACGTGTTATTCAGGTTGGCGCCTGAAGATAGGTCAGTATCGGAAAGGACAGGCGATTGCAGGGGAAGCTTATGGCAGGGGAGTCCGGTTGGCTGTGCCTGCCCGTGGGCCTGCACAATTGCAGCAGGTGAACCTACCAGTGACAGCAGGCATGTAAGGATTACCAGTGAAGCCAGTCGAACCAGCTTTTTCAAATTAACTACCCTATATTTCATAACGCTCCTCCCTATGTCGACAGCTCTGTAAAACTTACTTATACATAACCATCTCTATCATACATGAACAGGCCTGTCAGCCAACCGGCTAACCGGTAGTTGACCGTCCCGTGGCCGCAGGAAAGAGTGCCCATCCCGGGCTTCTTGTTTCTATTATGTGCCGAAGGAATACTGCCTGTCGGTGACGGCGCCGTTCCAGGCCCCGTTGCCGTTGTAATCCAGGTACCAGGTGCCGTTAGAGTATGCGCCTATCTCCGTTCCACCTGTGCCGTTCCAGTTCCCGCTTACGGGGCTCATGGAGGCGCTGCCGAAGGAATACTGCCTGTCGGTGACGGCGCCGTTCCAGGCCCCGTTACCGTTGTAATCCAGGTACCAGGTGCCGTTAGAGTATGCGCCTATCTCCGTTCCACCTGTGCCGTTCCAGTTCCCGCTTACGGGGGTCATGGAGGCGCTCCCGAAGGAATACTGCCTGTCGGTGACGGCGCCGTTCCAGGCGCCGTTGCCGTTGTAATCCAGGTACCAGGTGCCGTTAGAGTATGCGCCTATCTCCGTTCCACCTGTGCCGTTCCAGTTCCCGCTTACGGGGGTCATGGAGGCGGAACCGAAGGAATACTGCCTGTCGGTGACGGCGCCGTTCCAGGCGCCGTTGCCGTTGTAATCCAGGTACCAGGTGCCGTTGCAGTATGCGCCTATCTCGGTTTTTCCGTCGTTGTTCCAGTCCCCGGTTACGGGGGTCATGGATGCGCTCCCGAAGGAATACTGCCTGTCGGTGACGGCGCCGTTCCAAGCGCCGTTGCCGTTGTAATCCAGGTACCAGGTGCCGTTGTAGTATGCGCCTATTTTTGTTCCCCCGGTGCCGCTCCAGTTCCCGGTTACAGGAGTCATATGGGTCGTAGTTCCGCCGCTTGTTACCCGTGCCCGCAGGCAGACATTCTCGTAATAGGTTGCTCCCGCGTCGGTCCAGGCATTGCCCTCCGAATGCTTTTCGTAGCTCCTCCCCGTCTGGATAGCGGGGCTGCAGCCGGTATAGGCAACCTCGATGGGTATCGGCATATTATAGCCAGGAGTGGTCATATGGGCGACCACAATAAAATCCTGGCCGTTGCTGAGCGCCACAGGGGTGCTCAGCGGTATGGAGTAGTAGCCGGGGGCATTCCCGCATGTGCCTGTCTTTTGGGACTTGAGAGTGCCCAGGCTGTTGATATCGCCGCTCTTATATACCCTTATATCGTATAGCGTGCTGACCCCGCCGGTATAGAAATCCACATGAGTGAGGCTGCCCGCCGCGGAGGCTGTGAACTTGTTTGCCATCCAGGCTGTTGTATCGCCCCAGCCAGTATTACCAACCCAGCCGGCCTCATCCAGGTAATACAGCTTCTCGTTGCTGTTGTAGGCCTTGACGGCCCGCAGCGAGCCGAAATCGGTGGCCATTGCCTTGCCGTAGCACATCCAGAAGAAGCCCGCGTAGCCATAGGTTGAGCCCCAGCTGTTTTTCACCAGCCAGGCGCCGCTGCCACCACCTAAAGGATGGGTGACCGTATCGTCCCAGCCGATGATGTTGACCAGGTGGTCGGCACCGGTGGTTCCCGTGTAATAGTACTTGGCTCCTGAATAAGTCGTTCCACCAGAATAATAGGAAACGGTCACCGGCCCGTAGGTCTGGATGGCGGTTTTGATGGCGTCCCTGGCCGCTGTGGTGGTATCAGTCGTGGCCACCCAGACAAAATTGGTGGTCACGTAAGCAGGTGTGCAGGTCAGGCAGGCCTGCGAGTTGATAGTGCCGGTATTATACGGTTGGCAGGTCTCCAGCCTGGCTCCTTTTTTGATGAATGTGTCCTGCGCCTTGTAATCATTGCCCCCGGCATTGCATCGGTTGGCAGCTAATGTTGTCCAGCAGGGGTCGGTGCAGCAGTTCAACGCCTGTTCCGAGTAATCCTGGTTGGCGGGGCCGCCACTTATCCATACCTTGGACTCCATGACGCTGGTATTGCCGAAGGTCCAGCAGGTGCCGCAGGGGGACTGGTTCTTGGCGTCTGTGACATACCCGGGCGGGTCCGCCCAGCTGAAGCGGGAGGGCAAACCATAGTCCGCAGCAGCCTGCATATCTAAATTAGACTGCTTCCTGAGCGACTCTATGTGGCTGAGGTCCACGGTCGGCGGTATATAGCCGTAGTCAGGCTCCGGCGTGAAGGCTGTGCCCTTCTGCATCGCAGCCTGCTGCGTCTTCAGCGCATTTTGTTGCCGCTGCAGGTATTCTACAAAGGCCGGATTGAGCGGCGCCGTTTGATGGCCTTCAGGGCCGTCTGCTGATAAGGCGGAGGGCATGGCCGGTACCGCGATAACCGACAGGCTTAAAACCAGCAAAAGAAGAAATAACAATCCCCTTCTGTTTTTGCTCCACATAATAAACCTCCCTATTCAATTAGAATACCTGCCGGCAAACATGCACCGGCTTAAAGCCAGCTCAGTTTTGCGGTGTGCGCAGCCTTTCTATATGGCTGAGGTCCACGGTCGGCGGGACATAGCCGTAGTTTGGCTCCAGTGAGGCGCCTTTTTGCAGGTCACCCTGCTTCTGCATATACTCGACAAAGGCCGGGTTCAGGGGCGCAGCCCGGTGTGCATCTGATTCGTTTACAGCTGCGGACACCGCTGAGTTTACCCAGACCGCCGCTATTATCGCCAGAACAGGTAGAAGTAAGAGGAGAAAGAGCCAGTAACTATTTTTAGAGTTTTTCAGTGCAAGCATATTTCCTCCCGCTGTAGTATACAACTGCATATGTATCCGACATGATTTTTATCATCATAGCCTTACCTCATATATAACCGCGTCACTCTATTTAACTGTGACTGTAAGTTTATATGTCCACTCACCTTTTTCACCGCCTTCCCAGGGACGGCCGTATTCCAGCGACACGGTGGCGGCGCCTTGCTTAAGCGCTTTAAAAGTCCATGTTTCCATGCCGGGAACCCCCACGGCATTACTGGCCACTGGTTCCAGGAATTTATGATCAAGCTGCTGGATTACAGTGCTATCGCTGATGCCGGCATCTTTAGACCATTGGAAGCCGGTTGAGGGATTGGAACACAGTTTCAGCGTGATTGTACTGCCGGCAGCCACCTCTACCTGCTGGCTGATATGCTTGAGCTTCATAAACTCGTCGCAGGAAACCACCAGGGGTGCCCCGGTTGTACCCGTAGAGCAGGCAGGCGCACAAATGGATAGAGCGAGCACGGCGCTCACCAGGATAAGCAATGATTTCATGCCAATTACCTCCGTATGCGGATGTATTATGGGTTATGCGTACGTGATTTGTCAATTCATAGCGCCAATCTTAGACAGGTGTGACGTTTCCCCGTGAAACAGCAGTACCCTGTCTTAGAGTCCTCGGAATATTTGAGGGGCTCCCATTTGCCGGAGTCCATCTCTACCGGATTTTCAGATGCCTAATAGATCAATACGCACCAGTAACAGGAGTCATGGAGGCGGAACCGAAGGAATACTGCTTGTCCGTGACCGCGCCGTCCCAATGGCCGTTGCCGTTGTAATCCAGGTACCAGGTGCCGTTAAGGTATGTGCCTATCTCCGTTCCACCGGCGCCGTTCCAGTTCCCGCTTACGGGAGTCATGGAGGCGTTGCCAAAGGTATACAGCCTGTCGGTGCCCGGACCATTCCATTTCCCGTTCCCGTTATAATCCAGGTACCAGGTGCCGTCAAGGTATGCGCCTATCTCCGTTCCACCGGCGCCGTTCCAGTTCCCGCTTACGGGAAACATGGAGGCGTTGCCGAAGGTATACAGCCTGTCGGTGCCCGGACCGTTCCATTTCCCGTTCCCGTTATAATCCAGGTACCAGGTGCCGTTGTAGTATGCGCCTATCTCTGTTTTTCCATCGTTGTTCCAGTCCCCGGTTATGGGCTTCATGGAGGCGGAACCGAAGGAATACTGCCTGTCGGTGACGGCGCCGTTCCAGGCCCCGTTGCCGTTGTAATCCAGGTACCAGGTGCCGTTGCAGTATGCGCCTATCTCTGTTTTTCCGTCGTTGTTCCAGTCGCCGGTTACGGGCTTCATTGAGGCGGAACCGAAGGAATACTGCCTGTCGGTGACGGCGCCGTTCCAGGCCCCGTTACCGTTGTAATCGATTTGCCAGGTGCCGTTAAGGTATGTGCCTATCTCATCGCCAGGCGCTGGCGGTACCGGCTGGAAGCTCCATATCGTTGACCAGGTGGAGATACCGTTGGTATTGGTGGCGTTTACCCGCCAGTAGTAGGTGGTATTCCAGTTGAGCGTAGCCGCAGGCATATCGTAGAAGTGGTTGGTCGTGCCTGTCTGGTTTACCACAGTGGCGCCAAAGCCGGAGTCGGCGGACACCTGTACCCCATAGCTATCGGCATATGTTGACACATTCCATTCCAGCCTGGGGGTCAAGGTTCCCACTGGTGAGGCGTCAGCCGGTGATGACAGTGTGGGTGCACCGGGTTCACTGACACTTACGGTTAATGTCACGGGCACGATCTGAGGTGTATTGGTGGCATCCGGTGCGGTTATGGTGATCGTGCCGTTGTAGGCGCCGGCGCTAAGGCCGGTTGTATCGGCTGTTACGGTGACTGTGACGGGAGCAGTGCCACCGGTAGGAGAGGGTGTCAGCCATGCAGTATCGGACGAGGCGGTCCAGGTCAATGTGCCCCCGCCCGAGTTCGTGATATTCAATGCCTGTGTTGCGGGATTGCCGCCGCCCTGCATGCCACTGAACGTCAGGCTGGCGGGACTGTAGAAGATAGTAGGTGCAGGTGGTAGTGCCTGGACGGTTAATGTCACGGGCACGGTCTGAGGTGTATTGGTTGCCCCGGTTGCGGCTATGGTAATTGCGCCGTTGTAGTCGCCCGCGCTCAAGCCGGTGGTACTGGCTGTTACGGTGATTGTGCCGGGAGCCGCGCCGCCGGTGGGCGCCATGGTCAGCCATGTGGCGTTGGAAGAAGCGGTCCAGGACAATGCTCCTCCGCCGGAGTTGGAGATATTCAAAGCCTGCGTCGGGGGATTGCTGCCGCCCTGCGTGCCGCTGAAGGTCAGGCTGGCGGGACTGAAGTATATTATGGGGGATTCAGGAGTTTCACAGGTCTCCTCGCTGCCCCAGCCTGCCCAGGTTGGCTCCGGGGAAACGAATTTCCTGAGGAAGATCCAGTCAACTATAATCGCCTTGCCCTGTTCATCGGAATCGATATAGATATATCTTGTGCTCGAGGTTGGTTTAGCGCCGCTCACGGCAGCGCCTTCGCCCATGATAAAACTATCGTAGTTGGCGCCGCTTACAGCATACCTTCGGCATTCCGAGACGTGAAAGTTGGTATCAACAGGCACATTCATGTCGGACTGAGTTGCGCTGCTGCCGTTGCCAGATATAGCCACAAAATTGGCGCCTGAACTATACCATCTGTGGGCGGTTGTAAATAGCTTGTCGGCATAGCTTCCCCTGGTGGTTACAAAACCGATCAAACGGAAGCTTGTGCAGCTCGTTATCGAATCCAACCTTGCCCTGGTATGCAGCGAATAGGCATTACTGTAGGCATTTAGGCTGGCAGCGTACTTCTGGTTTGTGCTCGCTGTCACAGTGAGCAGGCCGTCGGACTCGGCGACGGTTCCGTCCGTAGCGCCGCCAATAGTCCACATTGAGGCATCCAGAAAGCCGTCATCAAAATCATCCGCGAAGGTAAAGGTATTTTTAATATTTGAGGCAGGCATAGCCCCGCTATTGCCATAGTAGAGGTTGAAAGTGGCTGCGCCCGGTGAAGCCGGAATGGAATCGAGCTCGACCCACACGGTGGCGGTGCTGCTCGTAGAGGATTCAATCCAATAATCAAGCGGCGATGATCCATCGTATTTAGTGAACCTGATGTCATTGTAATTGCTTTCGCATTTGGTCCCGAGGAACACCGTGGCGCCGGAATCGGCGCCGGTGGACCTGTTGATGGTCAGTTTCATAGGGTAATTAGTCTGGGCGCCCGCGGAGGATCCGGCGATGGTAATTTGCTTGCGATAGCTCCAGCCCGTGAGCCAGTTGGAAGACGGAGTCTGGACGGTTAATGTCACAGGTACGGTCAGGGGAGTATTAGTGGCGTCGGTGGCGGAAATGGTGATCGTGCCGTTGTAGGTGTTTGCGCTCAGGCCGGTGGTATCGGCTGTTACCGTGATTGTGCCGGGTGCTGCGCCGCCGGCGGGCGACAATGTCAGCCATGCGGCGCTGGAAGAGGCGGTCCAGGTCAATGCTCCGCCGCCGGAGTTGGAGATGTTCAATGCCTGTGTAGCGGGAACGCTGCCGCCCTGCATGCCACTGAAGCCCAGGCCGGCGGGAGTGCAGGTGATCCAGGGAGACTGGACAAGGTCAGGCAGGAGCGCAACCGTAAAACTGTTATCTTTCAGGTACTGCATCTGTTGGCTGAAATTAGCTACAGGTGTGCGGGGAGTCGGCGCACCCGGATCCGATACGGAGTGGTAGCAGAGGCAGATGACGGAGCGCTCTGTTGCCTGATCGACGATGCCCTTGAAGGTGTCCAGGTCCTGCGTATCGATTTGGATGGCGTCGATCTTGTATTGAGCGTCGGGATCGCTCCTGTCAGCGGGATCGTAGGGTTTGGGTTGCGCGCCTGATCTGCCGCAGAGGTAGCCGGCATTTCTGGCGGCGACAATAACGCCAGGGTTATATTCGTAATAGGGATAGACCAGCGTTCTGACCGTGAAACCCTGCCCTTCGAGATCGGCTTTCGAGCCGGCGACCTCGTTCTGCAGAGCGCTGGCGCCCAGCGTAGGAAGATGAGCGTGCGTCCTGGTATGGGACGCGATGTCCATGCCCTGATCGGCCAGCGCATGGAGCTCGGGATAGTCCATACATTCCACGCCATCGAGGTCCCAGTTCGTGACCACGGCAAAGGTAGCTTTGAACCCGTATTGCTGCAAAACCGGCAGGGCGTTATCGTACTGGTTTTGCCAGCCGTCGTCGAAGGTAATACAGACCAGCTTTTGACCGGCCCCTGTATCCGAGGAGGCTGCAGCCGAAGGAACAACCATGGCGGCTATCAGCAGGATTGCCGGTATCAGGAAAAATAATTTCCTCACGCCTCTTTCATTCCTCTGCCGTCATAAGGCCGATCATCCCGATCCACGATCAATAGATAAACGCATAAATAACAATCGTAATATAGTCCATCGATAGTTTAATTGTCAAGTTAAACCAGATTCAAAAGCGACACAAAACCATTGCCTGTAGTCGTATACATACAATATCATCGGTTACATCATGCGCGATGTACCTATATTACCGGGAGAGTATTCAAATTGGAAGGATACCGGCTGCGAACTTCATTCTCTGTGCCTGGAGTGCCCCTTCCCGCGTTGCCTGGAGGAAAAGCCGCGGGGCAAGCAACGGCTTCGTCTTAAGACGAGGGCTTCGGCGATGAGAAAGATGCGGCGCAGCGGTATCAGTGTACGGGTAGTGGCCATGGCCTTCGGTGTGAGTGTGCGCACGGTGCAAAGGGAGATGAAAAGACGGAGGGCGTTACTGAAGATTGCTTCGTCGCAGCGCGCGCAATGACAGATTTAAGTAGCGTAGGGGCGTACCTTCAGGTGCGCCCGCTGCGGGCGGGTTTAAAAACCCGCCCCTACAGGGTATCGTGATCATGGATTTAGATATTAAAAGTTTGGACCAAATGGACCGCGCGCGTCTGGCGTCCTACAGGTCCAATCTCGATTTCTATAACGGCGCACAGTGGTCGGAGCGCTCCCGCTATCGCCAGCTCGTCTTCAACTATGCCCGTATTGCGGTAGATAAGGTCACCAGTTACCTGATGAACGAGCTGAATTTCGCCTGCGAACCGGAAGCAACTGCATCCGAAAGCAAGCCCCTGCAGGAAAAGGCCAAGCGGGCGGAGGAGCTTATCTACTCTGTCTATGACCGCAATAACTGCTCGGAGCTGGACTATACCACCGAGATCGACGCGGCCATACTGGGCGACGGCTGCTACAAGGTCACCTGGGACGTACCCGAGAAAAGGGTCCGCATTACAGCGCCGGACGTAAACGGCGTCTTCGCCTGGTGGCAAGGGGACGATATCACGCGCCTCTACCGCGTTGCGTCACGCTATCAGCTTTCCTCCGACGAGGCGGCCATTCTTTATAAACAGAAGATCAATAAGAAGACTGTTTCCATCACCGAGGTCTGGGATTTGAAGACGTTCACGCTCTACCTGGACGACCGGGCCATTGAACGCAAGCCCAATCCCTACGGGTTTATCCCTTTTATCATCTTCCCCAACCTGCGCCAGCCCAAGCAGTTCTGGGGACTCTCCGATATTCCTGCGCTGCGCGAACCACAGCGCGAGCTTAACCGCGCCCTTACCCAGCTTTCGCGCATTCTCGAGGTCTCGGGCAACCCCATCGCGGTCCTCGAGGGCGTCGAGCAGTCCGAGAATATCCAGGTCGTACCCGGCGCCGTGTGGAACGTGCCTCCCGATGCGCGGGCCTACCTGCTCGACCTGCTGCAGGGAGGAGGCATACGGCTGCATATCGACTATATAGACCTGGTCTACCGCACCATGCACGACCTGTCGGAATCGCCGCGCGCTTCCTACGGCGGCATCGAGCGTGAGCTATCGGGAATTGCCCTGGAAGTGGAGCTGCAATCGCTGCTGCAAAAGGTGCGCCGCAAGCGGCTCATCCGCACCAATGTCTACCGGCGACGCAACGAGATGGCTCTGGCCCTGCATAAAAAGTTTGCCCGCCAGGACCTCACCGGCGTCAGCCAGCGAATACTATGGGGACACGTGCTGCCGCAGGACCGCGCGCGTGAGGCCCAGGACGAACAGCTCATGGTGCAGTCGGGCATCCACTCCCGGCGCACCGCCATGGATAACCTGGCCGTGCGCGATCCAGAGGCCGAGTTTGAAAAATGGATGGCCGAACGCCGGCGCATACTGGAAATGAACAGCGAGTTTAAGGCGCAGCCCACCTACGGCAAAGCGAGAGAGAGAAGCACGGCCGCAGACGTGGATGCTGCAGTTTGATACAGGAGGTTATTTTGAAGGAAGAGATCAATATCCATTCTACCAATACCGAACGCAGGGGCGAACCTTCAGATTCGGCCGAAATACCCGCAACACCGGCAACGGGCGGGTTTAAAAACCCGCCCCTACAGGGTGCTGAAACCGAACGTATGGGCGTACCTTCAGGTGCGCCCGAAACGCCCGCAGACACGGGTAAGTCAACCGAATTGGAAACCGCCCTGGGCGAGGCGACGAAATCGCTGGAAGCAAAGACGGGCGAATGCGACCGGCTCAAGGCTGCGCTGGACGACGCCGTGTGCGCCTACCGCAAGCTGGCCGTCAGCGCCAGCCCGCTCTATTCCGACGATATCATCAGCGGAAGCTCGATCGAAGAGATCGATACTTCCATTAAAAAGGTCAACGGACTGGTCAAAAAGATGAGGTCGTCGCTCGAAGCCGAACTGAAGGACCTTACCATCCCGGCCGGGGCGCCCGAAAGGTCCGCCCCCGACCTGTCCGGCCTGTCTCCCAGGGAGAAAATCAAACAGGGCCTGGACAGGAAATAAACGAATCGCCCTAACCGCTCGGGCGCAGCTAAAGCAACGCCCCTACAGCGGGGAGATGCCGAGCAAGGAAAAAGGACCAAATAAACGAATCATCTTGACCCCTCGGGAGAAGCCGAGCAAGGGGCGCAGCCCCTTCTCGATATACCGTACCCCTCTCCTTGAGGAGAGGGGCAGGGGTGAGGTGATAAAGGAGAATTATGGCAACATTACTAACTGAAGCCGCAAAGCTATCCAACGACGTCCTCTACCAGGGCGTCATCGAGACAATCGTCAAGGACAGCCCGCTGCTGCAGCTCCTGCCGTGGATCGAGATCCAGGGCAATGCTCTGACCTATAACCGTGAGCTGTCCCTGCCGTCCGCCGAATGGCACGCGGTCAACGATGACTGGACCACCAGCCCGGCCGTCACCTTCACCCAGAAGACGGCCACGCTGGCCATACTGGGCCAGAACGCCGACGTGGACAACTATATCCGCCAGACCCGTTCCAATATTCAGGATGTCGAATCCGCCATCATCGAGCTGACCGCCAAGGCTATACGCCACGAGCTTGAGGACAAGCTCATCTATGGAAATAACACTACCAGCCCCAACCAGTTCGACGGCATGGTCAAACTGATCAATACGGGGACGGCCGGCGACCAGCTCGTGGCGGCAGGCGCAACGGGCGCCACGCTCACGCTTTCCATGATCGACCAGCTTATCGACGCCGTCAAGGGCGGCAAGCCCGACCTGCTCATGATGAGCAGGCGCTCCCGCCGTAAAATCATGGCCCTGGCCAGGGCGGCGGGCAATAACCTCGAGGTCGGTAAAGGCGCGCTGGGTGAATTCGTGCAGTACTACAATGGCATACCCATCTCCATTAACGACTTCATCAAGGATACGCATACCCTGGCGGGCAGCGTCGAGACCGCCTTCACCGGTGATACCTGCTCCACCATCTATTCGCTCTCCTTCGGCGAGGACGGCATCTGCGGTCTGACCGACCGCGGCGGGCTGCAGGTCGTCAGGATAGGCGAGATGGAGACCAAGGACGCCTCCCGCACGCGTATCAAGTGGTACGTCAGCCTGGCCCTCTTTTCCAATATCAAGGCCGCCGCCCTGATCGGTGTCAAGGACTGAGATTGAGATTGAGGGATAAATGACCACCTTAACTACGATGCGGGCCGGCGTCCGTCGCGACCTCAAGGACGAGGACACCGCCAACTATAGGTGGACGGATGGCGAGATCGATCGCGCCATCGAAAAGGCCGTGCTGGTCTATTCCAGCTATTGTCCGCTCATGCAGCTCGACGCCACCATCCATACTGTGGACCAGGGCAACACGGTCAGCCTCGCCACACTGGCCGACCGCATCGACGTCGTTAAAGTGGAGCATCCCATCGATAAGCAACCTTATCCCTCCCGCCGCTTCAAAGTATGGGGCGATGCTCTCACTTTTCAGGATGGCTATGTCGGTGACGGTGAGGCGTGCAACATTTACTGGTTTAAAAAGCATACCCTCGGCGCCGCGTCCAGCATACCCGCCGCGCATGATCACATCATCGCTATGGGCGCCGTGGCTTTCGCCGTCAGCTCGCAGTCCCAGTACCAGGTCAACCTCGCCAATACCGGAGGACAAACGGTGAACAAAGACTATGCCTCCTGGGCTAAGGCGGCCTTCGAAGCTTTTTACGACCGGCTTCATCATGTCAGGTCCTATTCGCCCGGGAAACTGGTCACCGGCGAACTTATCGGGGAAACGTAATGTCATTGCGAGGAGCATAGCGACGAAGCAATCTTGTACGTGATTGCGAGATCACAAGATTGCCGCGCCCTTCGGGCTCGCAATGGGCATAATAGTAAAAAATAGTTGCTAATTTGAACCATTTTGGTAATAGCAATACCAACGAATATACTGAATTCTGTGTTCTTTTGTTAAACCTCTGTGGCGCTGATAATCTGATTTG
>Ga0247841_10000843_pt1 | contig 75682 bp, 71 predicted proteins | sample LaCruzMarch2015__2_FD_192410 | JGI IMG/M metagenome (GOLD analysis project Ga0247841, IMG submission 192410) | Freshwater microbial communities from meromictic Lake La Cruz, Castile-La Mancha, Spain - LaCruzMarch2015_18m | ecosystem: Environmental > Aquatic > Freshwater > Lake | place: Spain... | reverse complement strand
TTCTCTCGCCTCAAACACGGAGGGGCAGGCCAATACTGCCGTCGGAGGTCACTCACTATATTCGAACACAACAGGGTTGTCTAATAGTGCCTTCGGTCTCTGGTCTCTTTTTTTCAATACTACCGGTATGAGCAATAGCGCTTTTGGCTCGGCTTCTCTCGGTAACAATACCACAGGGTCATCTAATACTGCGTATGGAGTTTCGGCTCTTTACTTGAACACCTCGGCCACCTCCTCAACAGCTATCGGTGCCGCTTCTGGTATGGGTGTGGACTATTACCACAACCAAGGTGGCACATATTTGGGATATTTTTCTGGTTATTCTGCAGGCAATGATTCCGACTACAACACACTCCTCGGCTATAAGTCCGGCTATGGCGTCACTACCGGCGCGAACAACGTCCTCATCGGCGCATCTCCCGATTCATATTCATACAATCAGCTCACAACCGGAAGCAACAACATCGCTCTCGGTTACGACGTCGCTCTCCCGAGTGCAACAGCGAACAATCAGCTCGTCATCGGCAATCTCATCTACGGTACGGGGCTCGATGGAAGAGGCGCAACGACGTCGACAGGGAATATCGGTATCGGATCGACCACCCCGAACTACAAACTCGATGTAGCGGGGTTCATCAACGTAAACGAATATAGCGGATACAAACAAGATGGAAACACCATCCTCTATGCAAGCTCAACGACTCACAATGTGGCCATCGGTGCTTCTTCCTCAGCCGCTTGGATGGCTGCCGCTTCCGGCGCTGGAACGAACACTTCAATAGCGATCGGTGACGGCGCGTTGGCAACCGCACATACGGGTGGCGCCGCAATGAGCAATATCGCCATCGGATATATGTCATCACCCTATGATGCTCTTGGAAATGACAATACTTCGGTCGGAAGTTATACGATGTACAAGAGCAATAATAGTTTTCTAAATGTCGCATTTGGGGATTACGCGCTTTACGCTAATACCACCGGGGGTTGGAACGTAGCCTTGGGAGCCGGTGCTTTATATTCCAATGCCTCAGCCACGTCTTCAGTGGCTGTCGGTTATCTTTCCGGTAGCGGGGCAGGCGGAGCTTATTCGAATCAAGGCGGTACATATGTGGGGCATGAATCAGGTTATTTTGCCGCTACCGGTTCGAACTACAACACCCTCCTTGGTTACAAATCAGGATACGGCGTCACTACCGGCGCGAACAACGTTCTCATCGGCGCCTCAACAGACGCTTACCGCGACCAAGTAACCACCGGAAGTAATAATATCGCCATCGGTTACAACGTCGCCGTACCAAGTCCGACAGGAAGCAACCAGCTCACCATCGGCAATCTCATTTACGGTACGGGGTTGAACGGAGTGGGGACAACGACCATTTCTACTGGTAATATCGGTATCGGTACTACTTCTCCTTACGCCAAACTCTCGGTCTGGGGCTCCGACACTTCATCTGGAACTCGCATGTTCGAGCTTACGAGCAGCGCAAGCACCACTCTTGCTTCAATGACGAACGGCGGAACGTTCTATCTGAAAGGGAATGCAGGGGTTGGCACCACGACACCTTGGGGTATACTCAGTGTCGATACAACGAATTCAAGTGCGACTGTTCCGGGGTTTGTGGCCGGCAAGGCCGGGTATGTTGGGCTTTCCGTGTTTGCAAATAGTGCCACATCAACAGCCACATTCTTTGGCGCTACAACGACCGGGCTTACTGCCGGTAGTGGTTCCAGAGTAAAGTCTGGAGATTACCTGTTCGTTGGAGACGGCAAGACCAGGCAGGCAAATATCGTTGTTGGCTATGGGAATATATGTGCCGATAATGATGGTTTTTGCAATAATGCGTCCACCACGATAGGAAGAATTTCAGGAAACACTGTTACTACGGGCTCTACCGATCTCGCAGAAAATTATTATTCGGATGAAAACCTTGAGCCGGGAGAGATTGTTTATACCAAGGGGCTTTATTCCGTCGGAAAGGCAGTAAAGTCCGATGATCCGATCATTGGGGTTGTTTCCACTAAACCAGGATTTATTTTAGGGGATACAGAAATACCTGAAATGGACCTCACTCAATTCCCGATAGCACTGACAGGTCGTGTTCCCGTGAAGGTCTCTCTCGAGAACGGAGAGCTACATACCGGGGACAGGATCACACTTTCTTCTGTTTCAGGGATCGGAATGAAAGCTCGTATGGGGGATACTGTGGTGGCGATCACTCTCGATGAGTTTACCGCTGATTCGCCAAAGAATAACGACGGTATTGGCAGTGTTCTCTCTTTCATAAATCTTACTTGGGGCGACCTTGATAGTCAGATCTCCGGCGATACTGTGAACGCGTCAAGTACTATGTGGAGCATCGATGATGCGACAGGGGCGATCAAGGCATTGGCTGATCTGGATATGGATGGCAAGAATATTACCGGCATCCGCGCACTTGCAGGGGCCAATTGGAGTATAGACGAAAAGGGAAATCTGATCGCTGAAACGGTGACCGCGAAGAAGGTTACCGCAACCGAAGCTATCGAGGTCGGTTCCGACAGCAATCCTTCCGGGATCACTATGTATGATTCTGTTGACGGAATGCCTTATTGCTTGAGTATCGTTCATGGAGTTCCGACAAGCCAGTCGGGGAAATGCAGCGCCTTTAACGGGTTCGCGGCACTGGGGGGGTCAAATGAAGGCGCGCCGCTTCCTCCGGGGGTGGCTGAGGGGCCGGTACTCCCGCCCGGAGTTACTACGGATGCAAGTTCAACTCCGGAAACAACCGATCCTGTGGCGGACAATACTGAGAGTGATAATGAAGGGCAGCCAGAGAACGAAAATCAAACTGTAAGTACTGAAATTCCGCCATCCGATGTGTCGGTCGGGGACGGAGGGGTAGAAAGCGCTCCCGCGACGTAATTTGTGATGCGAAGCGACACATCGGTCATTTTGAGAGAAAAATTCCCTTTCGGATTTTGCGATTTTCCTAAAATTAACGTGTTTGGTGTATTTGGCAACGATTACTAAAACTTAAAAAGACCACGTCGGGTCTTTTTAAGTTTTAGTATCGATAAATTATGATTGATGGCTCGAGATAAATTCATCGAATTCATGACGGGCTGGAGCTTTGTTGATTATACGAAACGCTTCTTCCGCCGTATCAACAAGAGTGTATATTTTTACATCGCCCGGGCTGATAGTCTTGTAGTTTTTTATCATTGCTTCATCTATCCATTTGAGCATAGGTGTCCAAAAATCTTTCCCGACAAGCACAACGGGTATGGTTTTTGCAATCTTTTTTGTTTGAATAAGGGTTATCATCTCAAAAAGTTCGTCGAGTGTTCCGAATCCACCGGGAAAAAAGACATATGCTTGCGCTGAATAAGCAAGCATGACCTTCCTTACAAAGAAATAATAAAAACTCTCGCTTCTTCTTACGTAGGGGTTTTGGCGTTGTTCGAATGGAAGTTCTATGTCTATCCCCACAGAATCACCGGATCTTGACGCGATTGCTCCACGGTTTGCCGCTTCCATAATCCCGGGGCCACCTCCTGTTATGACAGCAAATTTTTTGTTAGCCAGCATGTTTCCGAGTTTTCTTGTCTCCTCATACCACTTGGTCCCTTCTTCGATCCGGGCAGACCCAAAAAAAGTAACAGTTTTGTTGAAATCGGCCAAAAACTGCCATCCGTTGATAAATTCAGCCATAATGCGAAAAACCCGCCAGTTAAAGGACCTACGGAAGTCCTTCGGCTCATTGGCATGGGGTAGGTCGGAGGCCGGAACATTTAGCCGGTCGGTACTTCTTCTGTTGAATTTTGTCATAAAGGCATAAAAAAGTTACCTTGTAAATTCTCTCCCCATTATTCGCGTTTAAGGGAAAAAGTAAAGACCCTGAACAAAATCAGCATATTTTAAGGGTTTTTCTCATTACATATGATATAACTCTGCGAATAGTGGTGGGGTTACGGGTTTTTGGGGTGATGTGGGACGAAATTGGGTCAATTTTACAAAAAACCTCGATTGAATTGTCGAGGTCGTGAAGTGTTTTCTATAATACGCTTTTTACAAAAGAGCAGAGTGGAATTCCTATCGTGGATTGATAGAACAGGGCTCTTTCGTTGGTTGTCATTTCCGAAATGTACTTTTCGGACTTTGGGTCTATTTGAATAGAAGCTAACGGGTATCCTGGAATTTTCTTTTGGCTTGCTTTGCTTGTAAAAAAGCGAGACGTTCGAATTGTCGTTTCAAAAAGAGTACCATTGTGGTGGGCGATACAAACTCCGAATTCCCAATAACCGGAAGCTGTTCCACCGAGTGATTGGATTAACGATATGGCGTGTTCAAGTAATTCCTCATCACTTACCGCAAGAACTCCACCGATACGGCGGACGTAAATGCCCGGTTGTTTTTCGGGTGAAAGCCCGTCAATAAAAAGAGCATTATCCATCGAGAAGACGGTCTGTCCAATTGCTTTTGCGTAGGCTACCGCTTTTTTGCGAGCGTTTTCTTGGACGGTTTTTCCGTCCTCGGCAATCTCTGGGAGCTTTGTCCCGGGAGGAAATCCTGTGACTAAAACATCGATCGAAGACAGTGAGTCTTTTAGTTGTGCAATTTTTGCCGGATTAGTGGTCCCGATGATCAAAGTTTTTTTCATGGTTTCTCCGCTATTGATATCGTTTCGGTGTTAATGATACCAGAGATGGTAAGGCGAAACAAGAAAACATAGGTGGCGATACAGGAATTTCTCCCTCGGCTAAATTTTGTCTCGCTATCGCCCACCATTAAAAAAGAGCCTCTGAAAGGCTCTTTTTTGGAAGATATATTAGCTAATTTAAAAATTTAGGCCATTGATTGTAGCCAACTGCAGGATCATTAGATTTATATAGCTGGATAAATTCTACCTCCTTTTTATTAACTTCGCTGTCAGTAGCAGTGTCTGAACTCCAAATTATTTCCCTCCTTACTGTAAAATCCTTTTTTTGGTTATCATCAAAATCCTGTTCAAGTAATTTACTATTAGGACTTCCAAAATACCGAAAAGTGCCAGTTAAATCTTTCCCAATATAGATTTTTCCATTTGGATAAGTATTTTTGTATATCCATTTCATAATAATTGCGTTAGTTATCACTAACCAGTCTAACAAAAAATACCCACAAAATCATCCAACGTTCGAGCCATGAACCACAAAGTAATTTACTTCTAAACAATTTTTAAATCGATTAATTATAAACAATATCGCTTAAGATAATGGTCGATACAGGAATTTCTTTCCTTACAGGAACAGTACCCGTTTCCCATTTGCTCATCGCTCCGCTCTTCACAAATATGGGAGAACGGCTTCGAATCCTGCCGCGAGTGCCGCAGGGCACTCGCTATCGCCCACCATTAAAAAAGAGCCTCTGAAAGGCTCTTTTTTAATGGTGGGCGATACAGGATTCGAACCTGTGACCCTTGCTACGTCAAAGCAATGCTCTACCAACTGAGCTAACCGCCCGTATCTTTTTTATATTGTTAATATACCATAAGCCAAAATAAAAATCCAGATATGGCTATAAATGGGCATGATCGTTCCATGTGGCTATCCTCCATTGGCGATTTTCTCTGTACGGATTCTCTGTATAGGTGAATATCGTAATTCCGGCATTACTGACAACCATAGAGCCATGGATGTCGGCGTATTCTTCATAGGTCAGTTTTTCCTTGAAGATAATGAGACCGGCAAGGATGTATAAAAACACGCCGTGGGTTACGACGGCAATATTCTTTTCCGGTCTGTTTTTGAGGAGTTCAAGCGTTCTCTCTCCTCGTTCTTTCATTTCCTCGAATGTCTCGGTTTCTCCGAGTTCAGGATACTTTCCTCCGATCATGTCGATAAGCTTCGGTCTTGTCGTCTTGGGCAGCCCCATAGCTCCTTCGGGGATCGGCCATTCTGTTATCAGAGGTTCTTCCTCAATCGGTTTTCCTGTCCGTCTTGATATTGCCTCGGCTGTTTTTCTGGTTCGTTCAAGTGGACTTGAGATAATGACATCGATGGGAATATTCAAAAATCTTTCACCGACGAACTCGGCCTGTTTTGTGCCCGCTTCCGAAAGAGCCGTGTCATTTCCGATCGTAATGACCGCTTTGTTCTGTTCGCTTTCCGCGTGACGGACCAAGTATATTTTTTTATCAGGAGGCAAAATCATTTTGCTTTTAGGTGGACGTAAATATCTTCCAGCGCCTTTAATGCATCTCCCGCAGCGATATTGTTCTGCTGATAGAGAACGTCGGTGCAATCCCCGGCGGCCCAGATCCCCGGGAGGCTTGTTTGTTGGGTTCGCGGGTCAATTTCTATAGCACCGCGTTGATTCAACTTAACGAGATCTTTGACGATAGACGTGGCGGGAGCCTGACCTATTTCGACAAAAATTCCTTCAGTTGGTATTTCCTTGATTATTCCGTTCGAATTGTCTTTCAGTATAAGGGCTGTAACAAATTTATCGCCTTTAACTTCAACAGGTGTTACGTTCACAATGCCTTTCGCTTTTGGGTTTGAGAGGACTTTGCTTACGGTGATTGGGTCAGCCGCCCATTTATCGCGGCTATCCACGACAGTAACGCTTTTTACGTAGGCGAGAAGCTGAGCCGTCGTCTCGAATCCGGCATTTCCTCCTCCGATAACAATAACATCTTTTCCCTCGAACATTGGGCCATCGCACGATGCGCAGTATGTTATTCCTTTGTGCTCGTATTTGTCAGCTCCAGGGATAGTGAGTTTTCTTCGTGCACTTCCGGCGGCGATAAGTATGGTTTTGGCCTGGAATGTTTTTCCAGACTCTGTTGTTGTGATGAAGGTTTCGCCCTCTTTTTTGATAGACGAGACTTTTTCGCCTTCCAATAATTCAACCATGTCTCCGGCATAAGCGAGAACGTGCTTTTTCATGTTCTCGGCAAGTTCGACTCCTGAGATCGATATGGTGCCGATCCAGTTCTGAATATTCTCTGATACAACCGATTGCCCCGCAAATACGCTGGCGATAATGACGGTTTTTAAACGTTTGCGCGCGGCATATACCCCCGCCGATGCTCCGGCAGGTCCGCCACCTATGATAATGAGGTCGTACATAAAGAACAAGTTGAATTATAAATAATAAGGTTACTGTTTAATTTTATTTGCTTTTTGGCTTTCGGAGCCATGTCGGAACACCCCAATCTTCCGTGTCATCCTCTTCGTCCATTACTTCTATTACTTCGTGTGCCGGTGTTGTCGGTTTTACTTGCGGGGTCGCCGGTTTTTCTCTGAAGGTCATGTTTGGCGCATCATCAAAACCGATCGAATTATAGATCCTGCCATGCTTCGGTTCTTCTTTTTGTTGGACTGGCGCTTCGTGTGCCGGTTGGGTATGGACCGTGGCTTGGATCGGAGCAGGTGCCGCCGGCTTTTCGTTTCGTATCGGTTCCTCCGGCGATCTGCCGAATACCATTGTGTGGATCGGCTGAGGAGCGCTGTCTTCCGGAAAACCGGTTGCGATGACAGTAACTTTCATTTCGTTCTTCTTTAGCTTTTCATCTCTGATCGCGCCGAATATAACTTTCGCATCTTTGTCGACAGACTCGGTTACTACGCGCGCCGCTTCCTGTATCTCGAACATAGTCATATCTTCTCCTCCGGCGACGGCAAAGAGAATGCCATGGGCACCGTTTATGGAAACATCAAGAAGAGGAGAGTTGATCGCCTCGCGCGCCGCATCTGCTGCGCGTTTTTCTCCCGAAGCCGTCCCTATTCCCATAAGAGCGGGTCCGGCATTTTCCATTATTGCGCGAATGTCGGCAAAGTCTACATTGATGATACCCGGCATAGTAATAAGGTCGGAAATGCCTTCGACCGCTTGGCGAAGAACCTCGTCGGAAAGAGCGAACGCATCGGAGAGTTTTGTTTCTTTTTGGATGGCGCCGAGTAGTCTGTCGTTCGGAATAACAACCATCGCATCGACTTCTTTACGGAGATCTTCCAGTCCTTGTTCGGCAATGCGCATTCTTTGTGTGCCCTCAAAGAAAAATGGTTTGGTGACAACCGCGACAGTCAAGATTCCCAACTCTTTTGACGCTCGACAAACTACCGGCGCTGCTCCCGTTCCGGTACCTCCGCCCATACCCGCAGTAGCGAAGACCATGTCCGCCCCCTTGATGACGCTTTGGATTTCTTCCTTGGTTTCTTCTGCTGCACGCTTGCCAATCTCTGGGTTCATTCCTGCTCCGAGACCTCGTGTAAGATTTTTTCCAATGTGAACTTTCTTTACTGCGAGTGAATGATGCAGGTCTTGTGCGTCCGTGTTCATCGTTATGAAATCAACCCCTTTGACCTTGGAGTTTATCATGTGGTTGACCGCATTCTTTCCGCACCCTCCGATGCCGATGACTTTGATCCTTGCGAATGCCTCGATCTCCGGATTGATTTTTCCCATGACTTTGAAAGTTTATTTGGTAATTAAGACAAAGGTTGTTTTTGTTGCCGTTTTTTGTCCTTCCATGATAACAGGGAAGCCTAAAAAAGAAAACCCTTGACAGGAAATGGAAATGTAGCGTTCGGAGCTGTAAAAACGCAGTAATGAAGTGTTTAAATCTGAAAACCCGCCAAGAGGGCGGGATTTAAGGTTTTTGTTAAGATGTGTGCTTTTTACGGCAGGAACTGACTAAAGAAGTTGGTGACCTTTCCGCGGAGGTTCTTGACCCCGGACCATTCGTTCTTTTCGTCTTTATCGGAGCTGAATCCGAGAATACATAGACCGTACGCAACAGTCCATGATGGGATACTGCGTATCTCATTTTGAGGAATGTTCGAAACTTCGTGCGGTGTTGCCGCATTTGTTCCGTATGCTGGATACCCGATGCGTGAAGGTATTCTCAAAGAATTTTTAGCAAATTCGGAAATGAGGTTCATGTTCGATCCGCCGCCGGTAATAATGATACCCGCCGGAAGCAATTCATTCCTCCCAATCTTTTTTAGGTGAGCTTCGATGATCTCGAAGATCTCGGCGAGGCGCGCATTGATGATCTCGTCCAGTTTCTTTTTGGGAATGCGGGCATCGACTGGAGTTTCGCCAAGCTTTACGTTCTCGGCTTCATCGAGAGAGATCCGAAGCCCGAGAGCGATATCATTCGTAATGTTGGTGGAGCCGATCGGAAAGACTTTAAGGGATATGGGGTTATCGTTTTCGAAAACAACGACCGAAAGGGTTTCGGCGCCTATGTTCGCAAGAACACATCCGGCGGTCTTTTGCTGGCGCGTTGCTGTGACGTAGGCGGCGGCAAGCGGTGCGGCAAAAATGCCGTCAACTTCGATCCCCGCATCTTCGACGGCGACAACAGTATCATTGATGTGTTGAGAAAGTGCGGTAACGAGCAGAAGTTTTGCCTCAAGTTTTGCGCCGCGCATGCCTTGTGGTTTCCCCAACACTTCTTTTCCGTCGATGCGATATCCTATGGGCGCAATATGGATCATCCGGCGGTTTTGAAGTTCGTGCACCATGGTATCGCGAAGGTTGGATATTTCAGCAACGTCAAGGTCGGTTACTTCACCGTCTGCGCGCGTGATCATCGTACTGTTTATAGATGTTGTGCCTTCAAGCCCGATGCCCCCCGCTGAGATGAATGCGCGTTTGATCTTAACCCCGGAAATGCTTTCTGCTTCGGCGCATGCGGCATTGATGCTTTTTGTCGCCTCGGTCCCGTTCACGATGTATCCGTGATGGAGTCCGTGCGATTCTGCTGTGCCGGTGCCGATAATATGAGGAAGGGGTTCGCCCTTGGTCCATTCAGCCTGAACAACGCGCACTGTATGCGTTCCGATATCTATCCCTGTAACTATTCGTCTCTTTTTCATTAAAGTTTTCAGTAACACAAAAACGCCGCTTTATTGAGGAGAAGAAAGCATGTGAATTTTTTGTGGCAGAAAATAAGAGAGATCGTCAAATGTTGAATTTCTTTCTCGCGAGTTCTTCCCCTGCTTCCATTTTACTCCCATGTTCGAAACCTTTCAAATGGTGCAAACCGTGGATAAATAGGAGCCCGATGAATTTGAGGGGAGTGGTCTCGAATTGCGGCGATTGTCTTGCGGCACGCCCCACGTCGATGAATATTTCTCCGCTTGTGCTTGTGAGAGGAAAAGAGAGTACGTTTGCCGGTTTGTTCATCCCCCGTCGTTCGTGGTTAAGTCTTTTTGAAAGCGTGCTGCCGATAAGTACAAGAGAGAGTTCATACTCTTCGCCTAGTACGAAGTTTTTCATATCGGCAAAAGGCAAGTTTGGAAGCTTGCCTTTTGTGTTATTTTTTATGTCGAACGTTTCGTCCGTCACGGTTCTATTTTTTTGCCGGAGTGAATTTTCCGAGTTTTTTGAGATGCTCGATTCGCTCTGTCGTCGCGAGCGTTTTAAGGACGCGGCGTTTCTTGCGCAATTTTGAATCCGGGCGTGTGGTGTATTTTTGTGCGCGGATTATATTGAGGATCTTTGAACCATGCATCTTTTTCGTAAAACGACGAAGAAGGTTCAATGCATTCTCGTTCGGGTTTTTTTCCACTTCAATTACTATCTTTGACATGCTGGGAATGTTAACATAACGCCGGGATTTTTGCAAATCCGAGCCTATTTTAAGGTTTTTATATATTTGGCCAGGTCTGCGATCTTGACCGTATCTTGCGAGCGTGTGTTCATGTTTCGAATAATGACCGTATCATCGATAGCCTCTTTCTCGCCGAAAATAATAGCAAAAGGTATCTTTAAGCGTTCTGCATTTCCGAGCTGACTGCCCAAGCTGTCTTTGGCGAGCGATTGCGCTATCGGAACTTTGGCGTTTCGCAGTATCTCGATAATGTTCAAGCTGCGCATTTTTGCATGCGTGCCAAGCTGGATGAAATAAATTTTCGGGTGTTTGACGATACGCGGATCCTGTCTTTGCCATCCGTGTGCTAAGAAAACGCGATCTACACCGATCGACATTCCGACCGCCGGAACATCTTTTTTACCGCCGAGATTTCTGGCGAGGTAATCATATCGGCCTCCTCCACATACGGACAAAGGTACGGAAACCTCTCCTTTTTCTTTTTCGTTCTTGCCATCGCCTTCGGCTACGATACTTTCGTTTATCGGGGTATCGACGTCCTCTGTTATCTCAAAAACGGTTCTGGTGTAATAATCGAGACCTCGGACGAGATTATTGTCGATAGCGTAGGGGATAGAGAGTGCCTCAAGATATTCTAGGACTTCTTTAAAATGTGCGCGGCAGCTTTCACAAAGGTGAGCAATGGAATTCGGGGCACCTTCTTTGATTTCAATGCATTTTGGGTTTTTGCAATCCAAGAGTCTAAGTGGATTTTCTTTCAATCTCGTTTTGCAGTCGGGGCAAAGGGAAGTGGCGTGCTTCTTGTAATAGTTCGTGAGCTCCCGTACATATTTCGGTCGGCACTCTTTGTCCCCGATGCTGTTCACGTGTAGTGTCAGGTTCTTTAGACCGGCTTCGTGGAGGATCGTAACGGCTGTGTGGATGATGGTTGCGTCGGCAATCGCCTTTGAAGACCCGAGGATCTCAAGACCAAAACCATAAAACTGGCGATAGCGTCCGTGTTGGGGGTTTTCGTGACGATAGAACGGACCTTTGTAATAGAACATCACCGGTTGACTCCACGTTTGCATGCCGTGTTCTATGTACGAGCGCATTACCGATGCGGTCCCTTCCGGACGCAGAACGAGATGGTCGCCGCCTCTGGTCTTGAGCGAGTACATTTCTTTTTCCACGATGTCGGTTCCTTGTCCGACCCCAGATGTAAAAACCTCTTCTTTTTCAAGAGTGGGAGTTTCTATCGGTTTGAACCCATAGTACATCGCTATCTCGGAGGCCTTCTCAAAAAAACCGTCGAAGGCGTAACATTCGTCGCCAATAAGATCGCGCATTCCTTTTACGCTTGTCGGTGGTTCTTTTTTTGAACTCGTTTGGTTTTTCTTTGGCATAATAGTAGTAATAATGTTTTTTTATTTTTTTATTGAGTTTCTTTTCCAGGGAAGATCCCGATCTTATTTGGAGGGAATAGGCGAACGAGGACGCGCCCTACCAGGTCTTTAGCGGGGAGCGGTCCCCAGTATCTCGAATCGAGACTATTAGCGCGGTTATCACCCATCGCATAGTATTCATCGTCTTTTAGAGTAACGCTTTTTACTGAATCAAAAGAAACATTTTTTATATACGGCTCATTCAATACCATACCATCTGAATGCTCTTTGTTTACGATCGTTATGTCTCCTCCGGTCACGGTAACTGTTTCTCCGGGAAGTCCTACGATGCGTTTAATGAAGTATTTGCTCGGGTCTTTCGGGTATTTGAAAATAACGACATCGCCGCGCTCTGGGGAATGCATCCGGTAGGTGATCTCATCGATGATGAGATACTGTCCATTCGCAAATGTCGGATCCATTGATTCTCCACTAACAATGAATGGTTGTGCTATGAAATAGCGTATGGGTGCAACGATGACGACAGCAATGATCGTGAATTTTACGATATCCCTGATGAAATCCCACATGGTCTCTTTTGGCTCTGTCTGAGGCACTTCCGATACCGTCGGCGCTAAAAAGTCCTTATTTTTATTGAAAAAGTTGCTCATTACTGCATATTTTATAACAAATCAGGCGAACGAGCAAGGTCTCGGATTTTTGTAGAGAAAACATTGACATTAGATAGAAAATATTATATTTTAAAGTCTGCTCTTGTGTTTGACTAAATGAGGTAAATTCAAATGGTCACATTCCTTCCCTCGTGGAATAATGGCGTTGCTGTCATGGATGACGATATGAAAGAGATCGGCCGGTGCCAACGTGAGGGGTTTTTCCTTCACCGTGATCGGTTAGATACAGGCCTCTCGGCCGAGACCCTGCGGATCATCGCCCTCAAACAGGACGAGGTCGAGCATTTCGGTGGCGGCGATGTCATCCCCGTGTGCCCTCACTGTGGTGGTACCCCGAACTTTCCGGGCCAGGTGTATTATCCGAATGAGGGTGAAGACACCTGCTGCAATCCAATCCATCACAGCAAGCGTTGATCGTATCCCGGGCCTTCTGGCCCGGTTTTTTCTTTTTTTTAAAGGCGATAATTATTCGCATATGTGAATAATTATCCGCCTTTGCTTTTTTGGGTCGTGTGTTATCATAATAAAATGTCATACATAATCGCAGGGCTCGGAAATCCGGGCGAAGAATACGAACAGACGCGCCATAATACCGGGCGTATAATGATTGAGGCTTTTCGGAAGACGCACGATTTCCCCGAGTGGAAAGAAGAAAAAAAGTGGAAAGCGCTTGCTTCGAAGGATAAGGTCGGTGACGAGGGCGTTGTTCTCGTGGAGCCGAATAATTTTATGAATAATTCGGGGAAGTCGATCGCGCCGCTGGTCGTGAGTAAAAAAGCGGCGGAAAAGGTCGTTGTCGTTTATGATGACATAGACCTGCCTCTTGGAACGATCAAAGTTTCTTTCAATAGAAGTTCCGGCGGGCACAAGGGACTGGAGTCGGTCATCACTTCTTTAAAAACGAGGGAGTTCGTACGCGTCCGTGTCGGCGCATCGCCTATGAGCGCGAAGGGTGTCGCGAAGAAACCAAAAGGCGAGGAAAAGGTTTTGAAATTTCTTTTGGGAAAATATAAAAAAGACGAGCTCGACGAACTGAAAAAAGTAGCCAAAAAAGTCTCCGCCGCAATCGATATGATAGTTGCGGAAGGCAGAGAAAGAGCGATGGGAGAATTCAATCAAAATTAATAAAACAAAAAAGAAGGACCGTTCTTCCGGAGGAAGGACGGTCCTTCTTTTTTGTTTAGTTGCCTTCCATTACGTCGATCTTGTTCTCTTGTATGTCGGCGGCTTTAGCCATGACCTGATCGCCGTAACTTGCCGTAAGCGATGATGATGAACATGTGCCTCCAAAATATCGGCAGGCTGCCGTTCTCTCTGCTGTATACCCACCTTTTGCAGCGCCACGGTCGCGAAGGAATATTGCCGTTGCCATGAGTGCGTCTTGGGCGTTCCAAGGATTTGTCGTGGTTTTTCCGAGCATGGAAGCCACTGTATGGCGAAGTTCCATCCATGTCGAGGGGATGAATTGACCGGGCCCCATGGCTCCACCCCAGCCGATACCACCCTGTGGACAAGAAACGCGAGTATTCATCGGGTCCTTTCCCAGTTCTGCAGTAATGGTGAAAAAAGGTTCTACATCGCGCGTCGGTTTCATGACATTTGAAAATATCCTTCCTGTGTTTACTCCGACTCCGGAACCCGTTGATTTGTCGCGAAGAAGACATGAACCCTGATTTACTCCCATGCTGGACTCTTGACTGAAGATGGCCAAAAGAAAGGCGGGGCGCACGCCTGTTTTTCCCGAGGCAACCTGGGCATACCTGAGAGCGTCTCCGAACTGTATTGCTCCACTGTCGCGGAGCTCAAAGAGCGCGGCGCTGATCGCGGCGGCTTTCTTTTTCTGTTCGGCAAGAATTTTTTGAAATGCGGCTTCCTTGTTTTTGGAAATAGAAAGAAACTGTTTTTCGGTCTGCTGATTTTTTTGGACGTTGCGTTTTTCCGCGTCAGCGGCAGCTCTCGCATCTGCCTCTTTGGCTTTTTTATCTTCGAGAGCGACTTTTTCTTCTTCGGTCATTCCTTTTGCGGCCCTTATTGCATCAAGAGAATCACGAAGAGCAAGTTTGATAGATTCAAAGGAGTCTATGTCGATAAAAAAGTCGGAAAGATTTTTTTGGGACAATATAACCTCTACAATCGATGACTGATCTATTTCGTTCGTTTTGCGGAGCAATTGCGCTATTGAATCCTTTTCACTTTGGATCTTTTCTTCGAGCTCGTTTATCGTCGCGGCTTTTTGAATGATATCGCTTTTGAGATTGCTGATAGTTATGTCGTGTGCTTTGATCGTGAGCTGCGCTTTGTTTATCTTTGTACCGAGCACCTGGATCGTGTTCTCGAGGGTCACGCTTTTTCTCTGCTGGCTTTTGAGCAGCTCATTTTGCGCATCGATCTGTTTGTTGCATGCGTCAAGTGCTATTTGAAGCGCCACTTTATTATTTGGATCGATACTCGATGCATCGATACATGTCGCTACTGCGCTTGCGCTTTCCGCGGCCGTCATTTGTGCTGCTGAAAAATTGAAAGGGAAAATAATGACAGATAAAACAACCGGTGCGGACAAAATAAAAAAGGTATTTCGTTTCCGAAAACTCATGTTTTCTATCATATCACACGGGGTGATTTTTTCCACGCAAAACCCCTCCGATGTGTATCGGAGGGGTTTTGTTGTTTGTCGCTATTTTTTGGATTCTCCTTCGCCTTCTTCGTCTTTCTTTCCTTTCTTCTCAACTTCAATGGTTGAGATATCGGACGATCCTGTTTCCGTTTTTTCTTCTTGCTGTTCCGCGACTGAGGCGACTACCTCGTCCGACTCCGTAATAAGGCTGACCCCCTTAGGTAAAACGATATCTTTCGCGGTGATCTGTGACTCTAGAGTTACAAGCGCGGAAATGTCCACCTTGATGGAGTGCGGCAGATCTGCAGGCAAGGCCTCAATCTCAATCTCGTGGAGAACCTTAATCAATGTGCCGCCAAGGTCTTTGATCGCGATAGAAACCCCCACGAATTCGAGCGGTACTTCGACCTCAACTTTCTTTCCTTTTTCCGGAACATAGAAATCGGCGTGAATTATCTCTGATGAGACCGGGTCGTAAGAGACATCGTGGATCAGTGCTTCAACGGTAGCCTTCGGGGTTTTTAAGGTAACGACCGTTGACTCTCCGGCATCGCGCAGGATCTTTGAAAACTCTATTCTGTCGGCCAAAATGGCGACCGGTTTATCTTTTGGACCATAGTAGACGCAGGGTAATTTGCCGTCTTTTCGCAAAGCTTTGGCGCTTTGTTTCAGGTCTCTTTCTTGTACGTTTAGTGTAAGCATGGGGCTAATTATACATAAACAGGCGATAAAGTCAAAGGGTGCTTCCTCTTTTTGGCGGTTCCTTTTAGATCATTGCTTGTGTAAAAATTTTGAGCTTTTCCTCAGTAACATGTTCCATCTCAAACATCGAATTTTCCATGATCCTGTATGGAGCAACCTCGTCCGGGTTTTTTTGCAGGAATGAGGAGAGGGCGTTTCGGTAAGCGATGCGCAGTTCGGTGCTAATATGAATGATAGATACACCGGCTCCGATCGCGTGCCGGAAGTCCATTTCAGAGATACCGGAACCACCGTGGAGCACGAGAGGAATGCCGATCACTTCGCGAATGGATTTTATCCTGGTGATGTCGAGCGCCGGGTTGTGTCCCGTTCGCAGTATCCCATGAATATTGCCGACAGCCGGAGCAAAAAGATCAACGCCGGTTTCTTTGACGAATTTTTCCGCATCGCCGGGGCTGGTCATTTCATTTTCTGATATGCTGGCTCCTTCAGGTATTTTATCGAGTATCTTTGAGGATTGCCCAATATATCCGAGCTCTCCTTCGACTAAAATATTCGGATTTACGCTTCTCGCATATTCAACGCACTCTTTTGTGTTCGAAATATTTTCCATCAGTTCGAGCTTCGCACCGTCATAGATGACTGAATCGAATCCAGCGTCTATCGCTTTTTTAACCTTGTCTATGGAATAGGTATGGTCTGCGTTGAGAAAGACCGGGTGGTCAAATTCCTCACGCAAGCTTCGAACGAGCGCAACGCATTGTTTTGCTCCGATAAAATCTCGTTCGTTCTCTGAAACGCCGAGGATCACGGGTGTGTCCATCTTTTTCGCCACTGCGAATACCGACCACATGGTTTCGATATTCGATATGTTAAAATGGCCGATGGCGACATGTCGTTCCGAAGCGTTCTTTATATATTGTTTAAGCGTGAGCATAAATGAGTTTAATGTTTTTTAAAATTAAAATCCGCTAAAGTGGGCACTTTCTTATGACCATTATATCAGTTTCAAAGTTTTATGCTATTATATATGCATAGAATTAATAGATATTTATTTATGCCAGAGGAATTTGATCTTATCGCGATAGGTGATGTGGTAACGGATGCATTCATTCGTATTAAACAGGCGAGTGTTCACTTTGTTCCGGAGGAAAAAGAAGAAGAGCTGTGTTTTACGAACGGGGCGAAGATACCGTATGAGTTTGTTGAGGTGGTTCCCGCCGTCGGGAACAGCGCAAATGCCGCGGTCGCTGCGGCCAGGCTTGGGCTTCGCACTGCTTTTGTCGGGGATATCGGAAACGATGAGCATGGAGAGGAGGATCTCGCACAATTCAAAAAAGAAGGGGTTGAGACAAAATTCATTCGCGTGCATGAAGGACAGAAATCGAACTACCATTACGTCCTTTGGTTCAAAGCGGAGCGGACGATACTCATCAAACATGAAGAGTACTCTCGGAAGTTTCCCGATATCGGAACCCCGAAATGGATATATTTAAGTTCGCTTGGCGAAGATTCGCTCCCGTATCACTCCGAGATCGTTGAGTATCTGAAGACGCACCCCGATATCAAGCTCGCATTCCAGCCGGGAACTTTTCAAATAAAATTCGGAACGGAAGCGCTTAAAGAGATCTATGCGCGTGCCGAGGTTTTTTTCTGCAACAAAGAAGAGGCGCAGCTTATATTAAAACTCGGAGATACTCCTGTCCCTGAACTTGCAAAGAAAATGTCGGAGCTCGGACCGAAAATTTCGGTCATTACCGATGGTCCCAAAGGTGCGTTCGCATACAATAAAGAGAACGGCGAGACATGGTTCATGCCGCCGTATCCCGACCCCAAAGCGCCGTATGACCGTACCGGGGCGGGCGATGCGTTCTCTTCGACATTCGCCATCGCTCTCTTTAAAGGGAAGTCCGTAGATGAAGCGTTCCTGTGGGCGCCGATAAACTCAATGTCGGTTGTTCAAAAGATTGGGGCGCAAGCCGGGCTCTTGCACGAGAACGATATCGAAGAATGGCTCGCGAAAGCGCCGGAAGATTACAAACCGCGGAAGGTATAGTTGTAACAAAAGTCAGACCTTCATAACGACGAAGGTCTGGTCTTTTTGAATAAAAAATCCCCCGGCCGGAGTCCGGTCGGGGGGTAAAGAAGTCAGGCTTCGGGTTCGGCTTGGCCTTTTCCAATGCGCACTAACATGATGGCGCTTGGCTGGTCGTTGTTGAGTCCCTGTCGGCTGTTAAAAACCAGCCTCAGGAACAAGTCTCTCCGATTTCCGGCGTAAAACCGGTCGAGGTAACCGCCTCTGTCCACTCCTCCGTAACGCTCTTCAATCTTGAACGGAGCATCGATCTCCGGGTAAAACTCGAATTGTCGGCACACCCATTCATAATCTTGGGCGGCACCGACAGCCTTCTGGTATCTTGGCTGTTCGCCGTCGACGAGACTTCTTATCTCGCTCATCATTGTCGTGGTCTCCTAAGGGTTTTACTGGGATAAATTATATATATAACATAGGAAATTGTCAAGTTTCTGTCTATTGCGTCAAGGTGGTATAATTTTTATCTATGACCTCAAATAATTCTAAAAAAGAGAATGTAGCGTTGAGCTCAGTCGGCGCTTCGCTCGCGATGACCGGCGGAAAACTCGTTGTCGGACTTATGACGGGCAGTATGGGTATTCTCTCTGAAGCGGCGCATTCTTTGCTCGACATGTTCGCGGCGGTCATTACCTATTTGGCCGTTCGCGTTTCCGGCAGACCCGCCGACGATGAACATCATTACGGCTATGGAAAGATAGAAGCCTTCTCGGCGCTTATCGAGACGATGCTTCTTTTTGTGACGTCCGGCTGGATTATCTACGAAGCGGGAAAGCGTCTTATGACCGGAGATATTGAAGTCGAAGCGACGTGGTACGCTTTTGCCGCGGTCATTGTATCCATTCTTATAGATTATTCTCGTTCACGTGCGCTTATGAAGGTCGCGAAGGAAACCAAAAGTCAGGCACTTGAAGCCGATGCGTTGCATTTTCGTTCGGACATCTGGAGCTCGGCCGTTGTCTTCCTGGGCCTGTTGTGCGTGCTTTTCGGAATAAAAGGTGCGGACTCTATTGCGGCGCTTGGTGTTGCGGTCTTTGTCGTCAAAGTCGGGTATCATCTTGGTAAACGGACATTCGATGTGCTCATTGACGCCGCTCCGGAAGGTATTGCGGGAACGGTAAAGGATCTTTTGAAGAATACCCGCGGGGTTATTGAGATTGAAAGGGTTCGCGTACGCGCCCTTGGCCCGATGGAGTCAATCGAAGCGACCATCCATGTCAGTCGAAAATTGAACGGCGAGATCGTGCGCGATATTTCGGAGAGGGCGGAAAAGGCCATTCGCGATCAATTTCCGGCCGCCGATATTATGATACATACGAAAGCGATCCAACTTTCGTCCGAAACCCTTATCGAAGCAATCCGCATTCTTGCCGAGCGCGAAAATCTTTCCGTGCACGATATTATTGTCGACACCTTGGAAGGAAAAAAATATGTGAGTTACGACTTGGAAGTTTCGGGTATGCTTACCGTTGGCGAAGCGCATAATGTCGCCACCGCATTTGAAGAGCTTATCCTTAAAGAGGTCGGCGATGATGCCGAGATTAACACTCATATCGATCCGTCCGATACGGCAGCTGTTCAAAGCGCGAGCGTGTCGGAGGATGAAATAAAAAAGATCGCCGCCCTCGTCCATGCCTCCATGAGCGACCTTTCCAATCTCAAGAATATTCACAATATTTTAGCGAGGAGAATTTCGGGAAAGATTATCGTCTCGCTTCACTGCGACGCCGATGCGAATATCCTTCTAGAAGAAGCTCACGCTTCCGCAAAAATCCTCGAGCATCGAATCCTTGAAAAAGACGCGAACATAAAGAGGGCGGTGGTGCATGTGGAGCCGGAGTGATTTTTTTTTGGGGGGGGGTAAAAACTCTAAACAGGTAAGAATTTACCCCCTCCCTAGTTCTAGGGCTTTTGTGGCGCTTGACATAAACATATTTTTAGCGTATAATACAGTACACAAGTTGTCCTTTTTTAGTGAGGTCTGCTGTGGTAACGTTACGTCTGGAACTCAAATTTCTGGTGGCGGGATCATGCTGCCACAGTCTAAAGGATGTCCGATTTTCGGAGCTTCCCCGTAAAGGGGACCTTCTTCCGGTGGCTGGTGGGCTTTCCCTCAAGGTCCAAGAGGTGGAGTGGACGCTCGTCGACGGGGTATATACCCCGTTCCAGGCGGAACTCCATCTCGGGCCTGACCTGAGGGGAGACCCGGCATTGGAAAAGAACCTCCGGAATCATGGGTGGGTCTGGTAATTCTGCCCCCCCCCATTCACGAGACCGCCGCGGCGGTCTTTTTTTGTGCGTGCTAATTTGCCAAAAGTATGTTATTGTATCGGTATGTTAATCGATGATATAAGTGTTACCGTAAAAGCGGGCCATGGAGGGAAGGGTGCAGTTTCTTTCATGAAAGGCATCAACGCGCATGGACCGACAGGGGCTTCCGGTGGAGACGGTGGAAGCGTATTCGTGTTGGGCGATTCAGACCTCGGCGCACTCAATCAATATCGTTTCAAAAAAGAGATCGTGGCAGAGAATGGCATGTACGGCCGGAGCAGTTTTCGCGATGGTCCGACGGGAAAGGACGCGATCATGCACGTGCCGGTCGGAACAGTGGTACATAACCTTGATACGAATGAGAACACGGAAGTAGTAAAGATCGGTGAGATGATCCGCGTTGCCCGTGGAGGAATGGGGGGAAGAGGGAATTTCCATTTTCGTTCGCCTACGAACACGACGCCGAAAGAATTCGAGCCCGGGCTTCCGGGAGAAGAATTCCGTTTGCGCCTCGAACTTAAACTTATCGCAGATGTGGGGCTTATCGGTTATCCGAATGTTGGAAAATCAAGTCTGCTGAACGAGCTTTCTCGCGCAAAAGCGAAAGTGGCGAATTATCAATTCACGACACTTGAACCGAACCTCGGTGCGTATTACGGACTTATTATTGCGGACATTCCGGGTCTTATTGAAGGCGCCGCAGAAGGGAAGGGCTTGGGGATAAAATTCCTCCGACACATCGAACGAACACGTGTGCTTTTCCATCTTGTCTCTGCGGAGGAAGAGGATGTTGCGAAAGTATACGATGCCACGCGTGCTGAACTTGGAAAATACAATGAGGCGATGCTGAAAAAACCGGAATACCTTTTCTTAAGCAAGACGGACATGGCGGAACCTGCAGACGTGAAGAAAAAACTCGCCGCGCTCAAAAAGAAAAATAAAACAGCAGTCGCCATTTCGGTGCTTGATGATGAAAGCTTGGAAAAAGTAAAACAAATTTTGACCAAGATTGAGAAAGAGAAAGAAGGGAAATAAAAAATGCCCGGCGCGTAGCCGGGCGAACGAGAAGAGATTCGTTTATCTCCTGTACCTCGGGGAGTCGAGCTGTCCTTGAAGTTCCGCGATCTTCCGGCGGATCGAGTCTTCCTCCCCTTGGATCCTGTCCAACTCTTCCTCGATTTCGTCTATCTCCTCGTTTTCCAGTTCTCTTCTGAGGAGCCGAAGGACTGTGTACAGGTCGGACCTGGTCAATTGCGCATCGTCTCCTCTCCGGAAAGCATGATGTGCATTGCAGACCTCCAGCTCCGTGTCGTCTAACGGGTCTCTCGGACCGGAATCGATCTCGCGGAGTACTGTGGACAGAAGACCACAGATCTTTGAGTAGGTTTGTTTTCTCATTTCTATTCTCCAATGAACGATGCGCTATTATTATATTATATTTAAAATATTTTGTCAAGCATTGCCGTGGTTGCAAAATAATAGATTTTAAGGTATATTGTCCCTACTATGAAAAAAGATATTCATCCGAAGTACTATTCTGATGCGAAGGCGACCTGTGTTTGCGGTGCATCTTTTACGGTTGGTTCCATTCAAAAAGAAGCCTCTCTTGAAATTTGCAGTCAGTGCCATCCGTTCTATACGGGTAACGCCAAGCTTATGGACACTGCCGGACGCGTTGAGAAATTCAAGGCGCGAAAAGCCGCTTCTGAAAAAACTGCGAAGAAGAGTAAATAACGTATTTCAGAAAAAACGCCAAAGCAATGTGGCGTTTTTTCTATGGGAATTTGTGGTAATATGAGATTTATGGAGAATGAACTGGAAAAATACAAAAAAGACCATCGTACGCGATATCTCGCCGAAGAATATGAACGGCTTGACCTGAAAGAAAAGGAGGCCATCGAAACTGCGGGCAATGACGATGAACTCATGCTTCTCGCACAAGAAGAAGTTTTTGCGATCAAAAAGCAAAAAGAGGATCTTCTGAAACAGATGGAAGAAATTCTCGCGCCGAAAGAAACTGAAGGAGACGGCCCGAATGATCTGGTTATGGAAATACGCGGCGGTGCGGGGGGAGAAGAGGCGTCGCTTTTTGCGGCGGATCTCGCGGCAATGTATCAGGGGTATGCAGTGCTCAAAGGTTGGTCATTCAAGAAACTCGATGAGTCCGTTTCAGAAAGCGGGGGTTATAAAGAAGTGGTCTTTGAAGTGAAAGGTGAAGGCGCATGGACCGAACTTCAGTATGAGATGGGTGTTCATCGCGTTCAGCGTATTCCCGATACCGAAAAGAACGGACGCATCCATACCTCGACCGCATCTGTCGCCGTTCTTCCTATTTTCAAGCAGACCAAGATCGAGATAAATCCGGCTGATGTTGAGATGGAATACACACACTCCGGAGGCGCCGGCGGACAGAATGTCAACAAGGTTGAAACGGCAGTGCGGTTGCTCCATAAACCGACAGGAATTACGATCCGGTGCCAGAGCGAGCGCAGTCAGCTTCAAAATCGCGAAAAGGCCATGCTTTTGCTTTTCTCGAAACTTCAGCAGATGAAAGATGAAGAAGAAAGTAAAAAATATACCGCGGACAGAAAGAACCAGATCGGAACCGGAGACCGCTCGGAAAAGATACGGACGTACAACATCTTGCAGGATCGCGTGACTGATCATCGCATCAAACAATCGTGGCACAATCTTCCGAAGGTTATGGCAGGAAATATTTCACCGATCATCGAGGCGCTCGCGGATGCGAGAGAGAACGGGGTTTCGGGCGGCGAGGAAAAAGGCGATGAAGAAGATGCTGTCTAAGAATAATTATCAAAATGCTCACTTATTCGCATATGCGAAGAAGTGAGCATTTTTTAATCCGATAAGATTTGTAATCTGACGGAAATGTTGTATTCTGTTTGTATTATCTTTATGAACGATAAAAATACTCTCAGTGTTGAATTAATTGATCGTCTTTTGCCGGGGGGTCTTTCATCACCGGAAGAGCTTGAACAAAAATATCCTCCAAGGAGTTTGCCGAAAGATGCAATGGTGACGCGGTTCGCGCCGAGCCCCACCGGGTTTCTCCATCTGGGCAGTTTGTATGCTTCTCTTTTTTCCGAGCGTATGGCGCACCAGAGCGGCGGCGTTTTCTACCTGCGCGTTGAAGATACCGATAAAGCTCGAGAGATCTCCGGCGCCATGGACTTGGTAATACGTTCTCTCCGCGAATACGGCGTGAACGCCGATGAAGGCCCGACCCTTGAGGGGAGTGAGAATGGCGCGTATGGCCCGTATTTGCAAAGCGCCCGTGAGAACATCTATAAAGCTTTCATCAAAGAACTTTTAATAAAAGGTCTTGCTTACCCGTGTTTCTGTACCACGGAAGAGTTGGATGCTCAACATAAAGAACAGGAAGAAAAAGGGATCCGCCCGGGGTATTATGGCGAGTGGGCGAAATGGCGCGACCGTTCGTCGGAAGATATTTGGGCCGCGATCGGCGAAGGGAAGCCGTTCGTCATCAGATTTAAATCTCATGGAAATTTTGAGAATAAGATAAAAGTGAACGATATTCTGAAGGGTGATATGGAACTTTCGGAGAATGATCAGGATATCGTTATCTTAAAATCTGACGGTCGTTTGCCGACGTATCATTTGGCGCATGTCGTAGATGATCACCTGATGAGGACAACGCATGTCACTCGCGGAGATGAATGGCTCTCATCGCTACCTCTTCATCTGGAACTGTTCCGAGCATTCGGCTGGGAGGCGCCGAAATACGGGCACCTTGCCCCAATACAAAAAATGGACGGAAGTTCGAAACGCAAGCTGAGTAAAAGAAAAGATCCGGAGGCCAACATCGCATTTTACGGCGAGAAAGGATATCCGAACGAGGCGGTGATCGATTATTTGCTTAATCTTTCGAGCTCTGATTTTGAGGCGTGGAGAAAAGAAAATCCGGTCAAAGACGGTCGGGAATTCAAGTTGACTCTTGAACGAATGGCAAAATCTTCCGGGCCGCTTTTTGACTTTCAAAAACTCGACGATATCAGCAAAGAGACCATTTCGCATTTTCCCGCTGATGAGGTATGCCGCCGCGGTTTGGTTTGGGCCGAGAAGGACGATCCGGAGCTTTTTTTGGAAATGCAAAAGAACAAAGAATATGCGGTCGCGATATTCGGCATTGAAAGAGAAGGCGTAGAGCGTCCGCGAAAAGATATCGCAAGATGGTCCGACCTGCGTCCCGAGATCTCGTATTTTTTCGATCAAATGTTCTCTCTGGACAATGAACAGACGACCGTGCTTCTTAACGGCATAACACCCGAAGACATTCGCGCCATTATTTCTTCTTTTTTGGAAACCTATAGCGAAGCCGATACGAAAGATGAATGGTTTGCGAAAGTGAAGACTCTCGGCGTAAAACTTGGTTTTGCGGAAAGTGCCAAGGAATTCAAACTCAACAAAGAAAAATACAAAGGCCAGGTCGGTGATGTCGCGAAAGTTCTTCGTGTGCTTTTGACGGGACGAACGAATACCCCGGACCTGCACTCCATTATGAAAGTGATGGGAAGAGAAAGAGTTGAAAAAAGACTTAAGGCTTTTCTCTAAAAAAAGAAAAACCCCGCGTCCGTGCGGGGGTTTAGCATCACCACTTGTTGCCGCGGAGGACCTCATCCAAGCGATTCTTTTCGGCCTGTTCCATGATCTCGTCTGTCCGGAGGTGGGGTGGAATCACGTGTACGACGCCGCATTCGGGACAGGTGACGACTGGCTTCGTACCGACCACATCATATTCGTGGTCGTAGTTTCCGAGACCGCCGACTTCGGATAGGTCAACGATTTGGGTCTTTCCACAGCAAACAAATTCGTAAGAAGACATGTTCTCCTCTCCTTTTTGGGTTTATGTTACCTTGCCATTTTTGATTCTACGGCGAAACGCGACACAAAGTCAAGAAAAAAGAGATTAACGCTTCTTGTATTTTATTTTGTTTTAAAAAAGCTCCGGCAGGTGCCGGAGCTTTGCGCGGGCTAGACTACTCTAGATCATGTTTGCGCGCTTCATGAGGAGAAGCGCGGAGCTTGCGAAGAATGCGATCGATCCCGTGTATCCAATAAAAAGGGGAGATATACAGATGGCCAAAAACAGACCGGTCCTGAACGTCACGGCAGTTTCCACTCCGTACATCATTCCCAGTACGATATTCAAAACCTCGTCGCTTGACCGCCCCGGCAAAGTGAAGGTTTTTCCTCTTCATCCGATGATGGCATTCGAAACCATTGAGGGAGGAAAAAAGAACAAATATTCGCGGGAGAACGTTTCTTCCGTTCTTCGGGTGGTAAAGCCACCGAAGGAGATGTCATTGTTTCCGCTCCGCCACAAAGCGATGGAAACAATGACGCTTATCAGGATATAGAGTATTCAGGCGGCGAGAGGAGCGAAAAGCACAACCGTATAGAGCAAGAACATCGTCCTCTCCTTTTTTAGTTTGGGGTTATAAGCCAAAGATACTATATATAAATATTTTACTTTGTCATTTTTTTTCTTTTTTGTGCGGGTCGTGATTCGAACAATTCTTGTCGGAGCATCGTTCGGGAATAGTCTTTGTCCCTTCCATCATAAGGGCGCCGCAGAGTTTACAGAGATTGCCGGTCGGCCGTGCTTTGATCGCGTATTTGCATTTCGGATAGTCAGAGCAACTGTAAAACACGCCGAACCTTCCGTGGCGTTCGGACATTTCACCTGTCTTGCACACTGGACAGATGATACCGGTCTTTCTTCGTGCTTCTTCTTCCTCTCTTTGTTTGATGAATTTGCATTTCGGGTAATTCATACACGCGATGAATTTTCCGAATCGTCCGTCGCGTTCGGCGAGTTTGCCGCCGCACTTCGGGCATTCTTCGTCGAGGATCTTCGGTCCTTCAAGTTCGCGTCCGTCGATCATTCTCGCGCCGTTGCATTCCGGGAATTTTGCGCACGACAAAAACTTTCCGGTTTTCCCAAGTTTGACGATCATGTTGCCACTGCAGATGGGGCATCGCATTTCTTTCGGAGCTTCGCCCATGTTCGTTATCTTTTCCATCTTCTCTTTGGATCTCACGGATTTTGAGAAAGGGGTGTAAAATTCGCGGAGTGTTTTTTCGTATTCGCGTTTTCCCCCGGCGATATCATCAAGCTCTTCTTCCATTCCGGCCGTGAATGTGTCGGAAATGATATCGGCGAAATTGGCTTCCAAGAACTCGCTCACCACTTCGCCTGTGTCGGTCGGTTTCAGTGCTTTGTTCTCTTTTTCGACATAGCCGCGGGTGATGATCGTTGAAATGATCGCCGCATAGGTGCTCGGCCGTCCGATGCCCCGCTTTTCCAGTTCCTTTACTAACCCCGCCTCAGAATATCGATTCGGCGGTTCGGTCTGTTTCGCTTCGGATTTCGCTTCAATTAAATCTAAGGTTTCGCCTTGGGAAACCTTTGGAAGTTCAGTATCGCCTTCGCGGGCTTTAGGGTCGGCGATGAGCCAGCCTTGATTGAGGAGACGTGAACCGTTCGCCGAAAAATTCGGAATACTCTCGCTCTCAATGTTTGCTGTTATCTTGGTGCGCAGGATCTCGGCGTCTTTCATTTGAGAGGAGACCGTTCTTCTCCAAATGAGCCCGTACAGCGCTTTTTGCTCGGCAGTCGTTCCTGTCGATTTCTTTTCGGGATGCGACGGGCGGATAGCTTCGTGTGCCTCCTGAGCGTTCTTTGACTTGGTCTTGTAGACGCGCGTTTCGACGAGGTCCTTTCCGTATTCTTTCGTGATGACTGATACGAGATTTGCCACCGCTTCATCGCCGAGATTCGTGCTGTCGGTTCGCATGTAAGAAATATGGCCCGCTTCGTAGAGTTTTTGCGCGACGTTCATCGTCTTGCTCGGAGAAAAACCGAGCTGCGTGCTCGCGGCCTGCTGAAGAGTGGAGGTAGTGAACGGCGCTTTGGGCGAGCGCTTCGCGTTCGTTTCTTTTATTTCGAGCACTTTCCATCTCTCGGCTCGTGCTTTTTCCAGGACGTTGGAAACTATTTTTTCGTCGCGCGGTTCTTCGGCGCAGGTGACCGTGAATTTTTCTCCTCTCTTTGTTCTGACGTCCGCCGAAAGCACCCAAAAATCTTCGGGTTTAAAAGCGCGGATCTCGCGTTCGCGTTCGACGAGAATACGGAGGGCGGGAGATTGTACGCGGCCGGCAGAAAGTCCGTAGCGAAGTTTTTTCCAGATAAGGCCGGAAAGATCATACCCGACGAGGCGGTCGAGGACACGTCTAGCCTCTTGAGCTTTCCTCAGATCTTGGTCGATCTTTCGCGGATGTTTCAGCGCTTCTTTAACGGCGTTCTCTGTTATCTCATGAAAAGCTACTCGTTTTGGATTTTTCAGACCGACTGTTTCCGCAATGTGCCACGCGATTGCTTCGCCTTCACGGTCGGGGTCGGTTGCAAGCAGGACCTCGTCGGCTTCTGCTGCGTATTTTTTTATTTCGGCAACCACCTTTTCTTTTCCTTTTGAGATCTCATAATGCGGCACAAAACCGCCCGGTATATCGAGCGCGGCTTTGTTGCTTTTTGGAAGATCGCGAACGTGTCCGACTGAGGCGACCACTTTGTAGTCTCCTCCGAGATATTTCGAGATCGTCTTTGCTTTTGAAGGTGACTCAACTATCAATAATTTCATGTAATGTCAATATGTACTATAAAATAAAGAATTTTGCAAATTGTATCGGGAATTCTTTCTATTGTATATGGTAATGGAGAATATTAAAAACAGACCATTCTGTGGATAAGAATGGTCTGTTTTTAATCGCCTTTGAGTATGAGCTATTTGGGCCGCGAAAGGCGCTTTTCGCTTTTGTTTATAAGTACGGCGTAGTTCTCGCGAACCTGATTCATGAATGCCGTGAAATTCTTTGACGCTACGGCGATCGGTGCGTTCTCGTGTATCAGGCGTGCATTCGTTTCCAGAGATTCATCCGAAAGAAAGATGGAGTCTGCCGCTCCGAATACTTTTTTATACAGTCTTTTTTTCCATTTACTGTTCACTGCCTCTGTCTCATGGAAGGTGACCATAAAATTCGTATCTTTGTGGCATCTTTTGAAACGACGGGCGGCGAGCCCTGGATAGCTTGCCATAAGCGCCCATGCAAAGCGAAACGGTTTTTTGCTGGCGAGAGAATTCGCCTTCATCGTGCCAAGATAGGGCAAGAGGTATTTGTCATATTTTGTTCCAAAGCCGATGCGGTAAATATGATTGTTGTCGGTTTGTTCGTATGGGGGAAGACCTTTTTCGGACCGCGTGGTAATGATATGAAATTCGGTGTCCGGCATTATCCGTGTCAGCTCGTACAGCGCCGTCTCTGCGGGTCCGACATTCGGAAGGTAGGTCGTTGCAAAAACGAGCACGCGCGATTCCGGCACCTCAAGAGCGCGAAAATATTCGATCGTTCTTTTTAATCCCTCATCAAGCGAAATATGCGGTTGCCATCCGAGTTTTTCTTTGGCGAGAGAAATATCGGGGCAGCGTCGCTTCGGATCATCTGTTACGTTCGGGCGGTAAACTATTTTAGAACGCGTTTTTGTGAGGGCTGCGATCTTCTCTGCCAGTTCTTTCATGGTGACCTCACCGGGGTTTCCGATGTTGGCCGGTCCTGTAAAGTTCGAGCTTTTCATCATTACATCCATTCCCGCAACGAGGTCGTCTATGTATTGAAAACTTCGCGTATATGAACCGTCGCCGTAGATTACCATGTCTTTTCCGTTCACAGCGTTCATAACGAGATTGGTTACAGCGCGTCCATCATTCGGGTCCATATTCGGACCGTAGGTGTTGAAAATGCGGATGATCTTCACATCGACGCCATATTCGCGGTAATAATCCATGCAGAGAGTTTCAGCAACGCGCTTGCCTTCGTCGTAACATGCGCGCGGACCGAGTGTGTTGACGTTTCCTTTGTAGGTTTCTTTCTGTGGAGTAACAAGCGGATCTCCATAGATCTCGGACGTGGATGTTTGGAGAATTCTCGCATTGTTTCTTTTGGCGAGCTCAAGCATATTGATCATGCCTATCGTATTGGTCTTTACGGTTTGGACGGGATCATATTGATAGATCGTCGGGGAACCGGGGCAGGCGCAATTGAATATCCAGTCGATCTTTTCGTTGATCAAAAGCGGTTCGACAATATCGTGTTTAATGAATGTAAAATCCTTATTTTTGAGAAAACGGTCGATGTTCCGTGAAGTGATCGTGGTCTGAAGATTGTCCACGCAAATGACGCGGTGCCCTTCCGAGAGATATTTTTCGCACAAGTGAGAACCGATAAAACCGGCGCCACCAGTAATGAGGATGGTTTTAATTTTTTCTTCCATGGATTTATGATAGAACAAAAAAAGACTTTTGTAAAATAAACGAAAAAAAATTTTTGTGCTATACTTATGTCATGCAACTCATCATACAACTGATCTTGAGCACTATCGCCGTGCTCGTTGTAGGGTATATTATTCCCGGTGTTACGGTCTCTGGTTGGATAGCGGCCCTTTCCGTGGCGGTTGTTCTCGGGGTTCTCAATACTTTCTTGCGGCCCGTTCTCCTTTTTCTCACTTTTCCTGTGACAGTGCTTACTCTCGGGCTTTTTGCTTTGGTTATTAATACCTGCATTATTCTGCTCGCGGCATACATCGTTCCGGGGTTCCATATTCAGTCATTCTGGTCCGCACTCCTCTTTGGGGTTTTCTTTTTCGTGGTCAACGCGTTCTTCTCTCTTTTCTCATAACTTTGCGTCATGAAGAAATATTTAGAAACTCCGTATCGGCAGTATATATTGATCATTGTACTTTTTTGTGCGCTTGCGATCTTTTACGCAACGCATGGCTTTGGCTATCAGGTGCTTTTTATCGTTGCGTTTCTCGGTTCGCTTGATACTGCTTGGAGTGCAGTGAGATCGGTCTATCGCCGCGAGATCGGGATCGACACATTCAATATCTTTGCGATCATTGTTGCTTTTATTGCCGGCAGCGTTACTTCTGCGGCATTTATCGTTCTCATGCTCTCATTCGCCGGTCTCCTCGAATGGCGCGTTGCTTCTCGTTCTGGTGATGCTATTAAAGCGCTTTTGGCACTCAAGCCGCATACTGCCACTCGCGAGAATAAAGACGGTTCTTTGGAAGAAATAGAGGTTAGTGCCGTTAAGAAGAATGATATTCTTATCGTAAAGAACGGCAGTGGAATTCCGACCGATGGAGTTGTTCTCTCGGGAAGAGGAGAAGTGAATGAATCAGCCATTACAGGCGAATCGCGTCTCACCGCAAAGATCGAGGGCGATGAGGTCCTTGGCGGGACGATATTTTCGGCGGGGTTTTTGAAGATGAGGGCGACTCGTGTCGGTGAAGAATCCACCATCGAACAAATGATCGCACTCGTTAAGAAAGCCGCCAAGAACAAATCAAAGTCAGAGCGGCTGGCGGACCGTTTCGCGGGTCTCTTTTTGCCGGTGGTTCTTCTTCTCGGTGCGGGTACGTATTTTTTCACTCATAATCTTATCATGGCCGGCTCCATCTTTTTAGTGGCGTGCGCCGATGATATGGCAGTCGCTATTCCGCTCGCGGTTGCGGCGGCGATCGGTCGTGCAGCACGGTCCGGTGTTATTGTAAAAGGCGGCGAGTGGCTCGATACGCTTGCTCGTGTCAGGGTGATCGTTTTGGATAAGACCGGAACGCTGACCTATGGCTCGGTCGCCGTTAAAAATGTTGTGATCGAAGACGGGGTTGTTGAGAAGAAATTTTGGAATGCTCTCAGCGCTGCTGAAAAATTTTCTGTCCATCCTGCGGGAAAGGCACTTTTTCGGGAGGCGGTCCTTCGCGGAAGCGATACATCGGACCCGGATGATTACAAGAATATAGAAGGCAAAGGCGTTCGCGTTCGAAAGGTGGGCGAGGATATTTTTGTCGGTAATATGTCGATCGTTCTTGACCATGATGTGCCTCTTTCCGATAAGATGCGGCAGGCATATGAAGACGCAGGCGAACGAGGTGAAGCGCCATTTTTTGTTATTGCGAACGAATTTGTTCTTGGTGTTGTTTCTGTTGCCGATGTCGTCCGTATCGAAGCAAAAGAAAGCATGCGCAAGCTCAAAGAACTCGGTATCGAGGTCGTGATGCTCACAGGGGACAATAAAGTGATCGCAAAAGAAACCGCTGATGCTTTGGGCATCGAGCATTTTCGAGCGTCTCTCAAACCTGAAGATAAATTGCGCGAGATCGAGAGCCTTCTTCTTCGCGGACCTGTGGTAATGGTCGGCGACGGGATCAACGATGCACCTTCACTTTCTCGCGCTGATGTCGGCATCGCAATGGGTGGGGAGGGTACGGCGGTTGCAGTTGAAGCGGCTGACATTGTTATTCTCACAGATAATCTCTCGCGTCTCCCGGAGATGATAGAGCTTGGCCGGGCTACTCGTCGGGTGGTCAATATCGATATGATCCTTTGGGTTGTGAGCAATGTGATAGGCTTTTATCTCGTGTTGTCCGGTGTCATGGGGCTTGCTTTTGCGGCGTTCTATAATTTTGTTACGGATTTTATTCCGCTTGCCAACTCAGCCGCATTCTTTCGCGGACACCGAACGAAGAAAGGAGAATAGATTATCCACCTTGTACCCGCGTTTGTTTTGCCGGTGTTTTTGCTAGAATGACCTTAAGGGTCGTAGAAAAAATTTTGAATTGAATATGTCATTTCCCCGAGTTCTCATGAAGAATATCCTTGTTTTTTTAATACTCTCCTTCTTTCCTTTGGGAGTTTTTGCTGCGCAAAACACTCTTGCGGACGGGTTGCTTGGGCGATGGACGTTTGATGGCGCAGATATTTCCGGCGTCACCGCCTACGACAAAAGCGGGCAAGGGAATAACGGAGAGATCACCGGAGCGACAAAGGTTATGGGCAAGCTCGGGCAGGCGTTGGCTTTTAGCGGGACCGCGCAGTATGTTGCCGTGACAAGTACGTCCTTTGATGCTTTTACTTTTTCAGCATGGTACAAGACGACTTCTCCCAGTCAGAGTGCCGGTATGATTTTTGGTGATGCTGCTGCCAGCTCTGGTGGAGGTAGTAAAATAGGATTGGTCGGAGGAAAATTCTTTGTTCGCGCCGGAGGGACGGCGGTGAACACTCTTACCGTCCCTACCGACGGCGCTTGGCATCTTTTTACGGTAACGAGGTCTTCGGTTGGCGGTGTAAGATCTTGGCTTTTGTATCTTGATGGAAAACTCGCACAAGATGCGGGGACTACTCCGGGCGCTACGGCCTATGCTTTTAATAAGATAGGCGCGAACGGATCTGATCTGAGTCAGCTGTTCAACGGATATCTCGATGATGTCCGATCGTACGGTCGTGCGCTTTCTGCTGCTGAGGTTTGGCAGCTTTACAATTCAGGCCGGAATAAAATTCAAACAAGCCAAGCGGCAAGTGTAAGTCCTTCAAATCGTACCAACCCGCTTGCGAACGGCCTCGTCGGTTATTGGACTTTTGACGGTCCGGACATTTCCGGTATCATCGCATATGACAGAAGCGGGCAAGGGAATAATGGAGAAATGAGATGGTCGGCCCTTGTCGGCGCTGCCGGAAAGTTTGGGCAGGCTTTATCGTTCGACGGTGCACGTTGGATAGATGCGGGAAATAGCGCGAACATACAAATAAACAATGGAACAATCTCTGGGTGGATAAAAACACCAGGTGCCGGAAGCGGATTTCGCGGAGTGGTGGCGAAACAGTCGGCGTATGGCATGTTTTTATATGAAAATGAATTCGGTATGTATGACTGGGGGACTGGTTCGTGGAGAGGTTCCGGATATAGTCCTAATGACGGTCGGTGGCATCATTTGGTCTGTACTTTTCGTAGCGGCGTATCTTCGGGAACCCTTTGCTATGCTGACGGCGTCTTGAAGCTGACGACAACTATTACTGTTTCGAACCACACAGTTACTCTTCAAATAGGAGAGGCGAACGCCGCCCAATTGTTTAATGGTCTCATCGACGATGTTCGCGTTTACAATCGCGTGCTTTCCGCCCCTGAGATCTGGGAGCTTTATATTTCCGGACAGACCAAGCTTCAAACCAGTCAAGCATTGAGTGTGAGTTCTGCAAATCGTACCAATCCGCTTGCAAATGGGTTGATTGCACTCTGGACATTTGACGGTGCGGATGTTTCCGGCACAGTTGTTTATGATCGAGGAGGGAACGGATATAATGGAACAATTTCCGGGGCGGTGAAGACGACGGGTAAACTCGGACAGGCGCTCTCTTTTAATGGAACAAGCGATTATGTTACGAGTGGCGGAGTGTTTAGTGCGTTGGGAACGTCTAATAGGCCATATACGATCTCTGTGTGGGCGAAAGCAGCCGGCGGTGAAACACAAGGAAATATCATACACATGTCCAGTGCCCCCCCCCGCTGGCTTTGTCTGCAAGCACATTTCGTGCAATGAGTTGGAATGGCGGAGCGGTTTACTCTACCGGAGTAACAACTCCTGTTGTCGGGAAATGGTATCATTTGGCAACAACCTGGGATGCAACGAACGGCTTACGTTTATTTGTGAACGGGGCTCTGGACGCTTCAACGCCTCAAGCGGTATATTCCGCTTCTGGTGGAAGCAATTATTTGTTCGCCGCCCTTTCTCCCGGGGGATGCGCCGGTAATACCGATTATTTTAAAGGGTCTATTGATGAGATGCGCGTTTATGATCGTGCCTTATCTGCAGCGGAAGTATATCAGTTGTATAATTCCGGACGAACGACATTACAGTCGAACGTTCAATAATAATCGAGAAAAAATGAAAGAAGAACGCGAGATAATTTTTATCACAGGAAATCCCAATAAGGCGAAATATCTTTCGGATCATTTCCATATGCCTATAAAATATCAAAAGCTCGATCTTCCTGAGGTCCAATCTCTATCCGGAAGGGAGGTTGCAGAGGACAAAGCGCGCCGTGCGTTCGATCGGGTGGGAAAACCGGTCTTGGTCGAAGACGTATCGCTCCGCTTTCATGCGCTTGGAGAACTACCCGGGCCTTTTATAAAGTGGTTTGAGCGTGCGCTTTCGTTCGAAGGACTTTGCCGGCTTTTGGACGGATATAATGATCGCACGGCAACGGCAACTGTTACTTATGGTTACTGTGATGGGGGCGGCGTGCGAACTTTTGAAGGATCGATGCATGGTTATATTAGCGATGTACCGCGCGGGACGGACGCGTTTGGTTGGGACGTTATTTTTATTCACGATGGCGATACAAGGACCCGCGCCGAGCTCCCAAACGAGGAATGGAGCGAAAAGAGCATGAGAAAAGAAGCTCTTGAGAAATTATCCGAATTTTTAACTAAAGATGCTTAATTTTATGGAACAAGATATATCCGAGCAGCTTAAAAGAACCGAGGCCAAAGTGGATGCCATTTATGCTTCGGTCGAAAAGACGAGGAAGTATTTCTTTTGGACGATGGTTATTACGATCGCGGTCGTTGTCTTGCCGATGGTCGGACTGGTCTTTGTCATTCCCCAATTTATGTCGTCCTATTCGGAGATCGGAAACATTTCCGGTATTTGAGGTAAAAGAAAATTCCCAGAAAAAGGCCAAAAAATGGAAAAATGCAGTCTCTCCATGCTTCAGTTTGGAAAGAATACAGGAAAAGGCTTAATATAAGGTTATTTTTTTGTTCCCCTTCTCGAAGGGGGCTTTTTGACGTGGTCAATTGGACAAAATTAGCAAAGTATGATACAATGCTAATTACGCATAGGAAGGAGACCCTTTTTATGTTAACCTAGAAAAGTTCGGTAATACTTGCCAAGGCAAGACCCATTCTCGACTTTGGAGGATGGGCAAATGTAAAAGAGCCTCAACCAAGTTAATTTTGAGTATTTGAGGCTTTGCCATGACCTTACGGAGTTGACGGAGCACAACCGTCTCAAATGGGTAATTTCATCATACAATTGACCACCACGTTGGTGGGCTTCACGTCTCCCTTTGTTTCTGTCGACATGTTCCAACCGTCTTTTACTCAAGCGGCTGCTTTAGGCAGTGCTGTTGAAATGACGGAGCAACAGGCGGAACAGTTCAAAGAAAGGGCTGATGCCATAGATGCATTCTTCCAAAAAAGAAGCATGCCTCTTGCCGGCTATGGTACGACAATGGTCAGCGCTGCTGAAAAGAACGGTCTGGACTGGCGTCTTCTTCCTGCTATTGCTGCTCGCGAGTCGAGCGGAGGAAAGCAGGCATGCAACTTTAATCCTTTCGGTTGGGGTTCGTGTAAGATAGAATTCAAGAGCTGGACCGAGGCCATAAACACCGTTGCGGCACATCTTGGGGGTAACAGGCCGACGACCTCTGATTATTATAAAGACACAACCACCAAAGAAAAATTGCATTTTTATAACGGTACGGTCATGCCCGCATATACGGGCGAAGTGTTGGCCATCATGGATATGATTGGAACGGCAAAATAGAACAAGATGACAACTATCAAAGACAGCCGCGATGCAGATCGCGGCTGTTTTTGATATAATATGACGATGGAAAATATCTCTCTTGATCGCATTGTCAAAAATTATGAGGCTCTTGTCACGTCAGATCTCAAAAAAGACGCCATCGAAATACTCGAGTCCGGTTATCGAGCAATCTTGACCCCGAACGTGATAAAGAACACCATCAGCCGGAATGGCACGAAATGCAGGATCGGAGATCTTACGATCGATCTCGCCGATTATGAATGCGTGCTTTTCGTTGGTGTTGGAAAATGCGCCGCCGATGCGGGGGCGGACATAGAAGAAATTTTCGGAGAAGATTTGACGGCAGGTATTGTCCTTGATGTGAAATCAGGTAGTTTTAAAAAGATCAAAAGTTTGGTCGGAACGCATCCGTATCCGTCGGCGCAAAATGTGGAGGCGGCAAAGGAAATTCAAAAAATGCTTTCAGGCCTTTCCGAGAAGGATCTTGTTATTGCTGTTGTCTCGGGCGGCGGGTCCTCTCTTCTTTCTCTTCCGCATAATCTTCCTCCGGAAACGCTTTCTCTTGTCACAAAAATGCTCATGCATAAGGGCGCCCCGATTTCTGAGCTTAATATCGTTCGCAAACACCTTTCTGAGATACAGGGCGGTTTTCTTGCTCAAACGGCATATCCGGCGCATGTGGTTTCGTTGATTTTTTCCGATGTCCCCGGGAACGATCCCGGGACGATATCTTCCGGTCCTACGGTCAAAGACACAAGCACCAAAACCGACGCAGAAGAAATATTGAAGAAGTATGGCGTTCTCGATAATACTGGGCACTTGGACTTATTGGAAACCCCGAAAGACGATAAATATTTTTTGAATGTTCACAATATGGTTGTCGTGACCAACGACACTGCTCTTGGTGCGATGGTTGAAAGGGCAAAAGAATTGGGTTATGAAGCTACTATTGAAAGTTCTCGCATTCAGGGTGAAGCGCGCGATCTTGGAAAAAAGATGGCAGAAGAACCGCATGGTTCAAAGAAGTGCTATTTATATGGTGGAGAAACGACTGTGACGGTTACCGGACACGGTGTCGGCGGGCGGAATCAGGAACTTGTTCTTGGGGCGCTTCCGTATCTTTCCGAAAGGGCTGTGATCGTTGCTGCCGGTTCAGACGGTTATGATAACAGTGCGTGTGCCGGAGCGATAGGAGACAAAGAGCTGTATCTTCACGCAAAGGAACTCGGGCTCGATCCGGTTTTGTTCCTTGCTGAAAATAACTCATTTGAATTTTTCGAAAAAGCTGGCGGACATATTATCACAGGGCTTACCGGCGCGAATGTCGCTGATCTGTATTTTGTTCTGTGTGGATAACTGATACTGTGAGATATATAAGAAATGTTATCATATGGGATATACAAGAGCTCTAAATTTTTCATGCAACAAAAATTTGTAAACATTTTTCAGGTAGCGGTGTTTTCTCTCGTTCTCTCTGTCGGTGTCGGCACTGCTCTTGCCGATTGGACACAGCCGAGCGCCGTGCCGCCGGACAACAATACTCCATCTCCGGTAAATGTTGGTATTGCCACTCAAATCAAAAATGGCAATTTATTCTTGGGTACTGGAAAAACATTCAGTGCAACGCTTGGATTGTTTGGGCAGATAGGGATAGGGACGACGGAGCCGACCGTTGCGCTTGATGTGAACGGAAAGATCAAATCTTTGTCCACGGTCGCATCCGATGTCGGGACGACGGTTGTCACAAAAGATTATGTGGATACTCATTCCAGTGCCGGGTTCTGGGCCGTTTCCGGAAATAATATCTCGAATACCAATACCGGAAATGTTGGGATAGGGAAAACCAACCCTGCCGTCAAACTTGATGTTAATGGAAAGATCAGGTCGCAGTCAACCGGTAATACCGATAGCGGTACCACGGTTGCGACCAAAGATTATGTCGATGCTCATTCGGGCGGTGGTGGAGTAGGAATAGGCGGTTCAAATCCTGTTTGGCATAATGTCGGCGCTAGCAGAAAGTTCTCGCATCACGATAACCCAACTCGACAGAACACCTTTACAAATAGTCATGCCTATCCAATTATGGTTAATGCGAGTACCTACAGTGGTCCGCTGGGTACAGCTTGTTCCATTTGGTTTACGATTGATGGTGTCGACCGTATGGGGTGGAATTTTCTTCATGGTAGTCCTGGCGCCGAGATGTGCAGTTCGGAAATCGTTATTCCTGCTGGGAGTACCTATAAGGTCCATTCGCTTGCGTGGGCCGCTGTTGGTGGCCCTGCTGCGGATGTTTTGGGAAATCCGATCGGTTGTGCTCCTATGGTAGAAGGGAAGCAGGTCTGCGGGGGTAGAAATATGTGGGGGGTGGTATGAACTTTATACTGACTAAATCGTTGGTTTGGCCCTGAGTGAAAAATCACAAAAACCGTTTGATACAGTTCAGACGGTTTTTTGCAGTTAGGTTTCAGTGAGATATGCACTCTTTTTGGTTTATGTTGCTGTAAGTATGATATAATATTTATATCTTCCATATTAAAAACCAGCGCAATTTTTTATGCAACAAAAATTCATGAATATTTTTCGTGTAACGATGTTCTCCTTTATCTTTTCATTGGGGGTTGGGGTCGCACTTGCCGGCTGGGTGGCTCCAATCGATATACCTCCTGGAGGAAATACCCCGCCTCCTATTAATACGGGTTCGGCAACACAGACAAAGGGTGGCAATTTATTTCTTAGCGCAGGAAATACTTTTGGCGCCACTCTCGGGTTGTTTGGGCAGGTGGGGATAGGAACAACCGCACCGACAGCAGGGCTTAGTCTCGATGTTGAAGGAAATGTCGGTGCGGTGGCATATTGCGATCAAAACGGAAATAATTGTATTGCAGCTGCAAGTTTAGCCGGGGTTCCTGCTGGGACCGTTATCTCTGTCGCAAGACAGACTCCACCATCGGGATATCTTCAGTGTGATGGCCAACAAGTGAGCCGTACGCAATATGCCGCTCTTTTTGCTGCGATCGGTACAACTTTTGGCGCAGGAAATGGTTCTACCACCTTTAATGTGCCGAATTTAACAAACAAGTTCGTTCGTGGTGCCGGTTCCGGAAGGGCGGTCGGAACAACTGAATCCGACGAATTAAAGAGTCATTCCCACGGATACGTCTATTCATTTTGGTATGCCTATGATCTTCTCGGGACTCCGACGGGGGGGTGGAGTGTGCTGGTACCTTCGGATGGAAACCCTTCCTTAGGTGCGACAACCAACAGCACTGGCGGTGCCGAAACTCGTCCAATGAATGTCGCACTGCTTCCTTGCATCAAATACTGATCCAATCATAAAAAAAAGGGGGGGGTACGCCCCCTCTTTTTTATAAGGATGCATTAAAAACCCCTTGAAGAGAATAGTCTTGTTGTCCGCATCGTTTTTAATTCGATTTATGTTTGTTCTGTGGTATAATGTCTCTACAATTATCTTCAAGAAATTAATTATATTTTTTATGAACGAAAAAGAAGGAAAAAAGATCATGTGGCTTTCCGAGATTAGCAACGACGATGTTGCTTTTGTCGGCGGCAAGAACGCTTCGCTCGGTGAGATGTGGAATGCGCTGGTACCAAAAGGGGTTCGAATACCGAACGCCTTTGTCGTAACCGCTTCCGGTTACCGACATTTTATGACTCATACCGGCTTGCAGGACAAAGTGAAAGAAGCACTCTCCGGTCTCGACACAAAGGATATAAAAAATCTCCAAAAACGGGGAAAGAAGGTCCGTGAGCTTTTTATGAAAACTTCGTTCCCGAAAGATCTGGAGGAAGAGGTTTTGACGAACTATAAAAAACTTTCCGACGAGAGCGGACAGCAAGATACCGACGTCGCCGTTCGGTCGTCTGCGACGGCCGAGGATCTTCCCGGTGCTTCGTTTGCAGGAGAGCATGATACCTACCTCAATGTAACAGGCGGAAAGAACGTCATTAATGCTATCCGGTCTGCTATGGCCTCGCTTTTTACTGATCGTGCCATTTCTTATCGTGTGGACAAAGGGTTTGATCATTTCGGCATTGCGCTTTCTGTGGGAGTTCAGAAAATGATCCGTTCCGATAAGGGGGCATCTGGCGTCATGTTCTCGCTTGATACGGAGACGGGTTTTCGCGGGGTGGTTGAGATAAATGCTTCATATGGTCTCGGGGAAATGGTTGTGCAAGGAAAGGTTACCCCGGACGAATTTACGGTGTTCAAAGCAACTTTGGAAAAAGGATATCCCGCTATCATTAAAAAGACCTGCGGTGCGAAAACAGTAAAAATGATATATTCATCCTCGTTCATGAGCGATCGACCCGTGAAAGAGGTCGAAGTTCCCGAGGCAGATAGAAAAAAATATTCGATCACCGATGAAGAAGTTCTTGAACTTTCGCGTTGGGCTATTGAAATAGAAAAACATTACACCGAGCGGTTTAAACGACCCATGCCGATGGACATGGAGTGGGCCAAGGATGGTATCCAAAATAAATTATTCATTGTTCAGGCCAGGCCGGAGACTATTCATGCCGAGAAGAAGGGCTTCGTTTTGGAAGATTACATTTTATCAGAGACTAAACAAGAACCGTTTGCTCACGGTGTTTCTGTCGGTAAAAAGATCGTTACCGGAAAAGCTCGCGTCATTCTTTCTTCCAAAAAACTTTCTGAGTTTCAAAAGGACGAGATCCTTATTACTGAGATAACAGACCCTGATTGGGAACCGATAATGAAGATCGCAAAGGCGATCGTTACCGAAAAAGGAGGGCGCACTTCCCATGCCGCGATTGTTTCGCGCGAACTTGGAATACCGGCTGTTGTTGGGGCGGAGGGTGTAACGACAAAAATTAAGACCGGAGATATTATCACGGTTGATGCGTCGCTCGGGGATATTGGTCGCGTGTATACCGGAGAAATACCGTTCACTAAAAAATCGTATGACCTGGCAAATATTCCCGAAGTAAAAACCAAAGTGTGCATGAATGTTGGTTCCCCCGAGGGCGCATTCAACCACTCGTTCTTGCCGCATAAGGGTGTCGGACTCGCCCGCGAGGAGTTCATCATCATTTCGGGTATCAAGGTCCATCCGATGGCACTTATCCATTTTGATAAGATCAAAGATGAAAAATTAAAAGCGGAGATCGAAAAGATCACAGCAGGATACTCCGATAAAAAACAGTTTTATGTTGAGAAGCTGGCGGAAGGAATAGCAACGATCGGTGCGGCGTTCCACCCGTATCAGGTTATTGTGCGTTTTTCCGATTTCAAGACCAATGAATACCGCGCGCTTTTGGGTGGTGAAGCATACGAACCAAATGAGGAGAATCCGATGATCGGGTGGCGCGGTGCCTCACGGTATGCGCATCCGAACTTTGCCGAAGCTTTTGGTTTGGAGTGTTTGGCGATCAAACGCGTTCGTGAGACATTCGGAATTGAGAACGTTCAAACGATGGTGCCATTCTGCAGAACACCAGAAGAAGGGAAAGGCGTTGTCGACATTATGAAAAAGTTCGGGCTGACGCAAGGGGAAAAAGATCTGAAAATATATGTTATGTGTGAAATACCGACGAATGTTCTTCGGGCCGATGACTTCCTTGATATTTTTGACGGATTCTCAATCGGTTCCAACGATCTTTCGCAGATGACACTTGGTATGGATCGCGATAATGCGACCATCGCAAAGATATCGAACGAAAACGATCCTTCCGTAAAGAAGCTTATTTCGATGGCGATACAAGCGTGCAAACGCCGGGGAAAATATATCGGCATTTGCGGGCAAGCTCCTTCAGACTATCCCGATTTCCTGCGGTTCCTCATTAAGGAGGGGATTGAAGCGGTATCGCTCAATCCCGATTCGATCATCCCAATGATCCTTGAGGTTGCAAAAGAAGAGAACGGACAGCAATAAAAAGAAATATTCTGTTGTATTTATAGAGGGATAGCATAAGAAGAAAGATAAGGTAAAATAAATTCATGACATTTCTTGAACAAAAGATCACAAAAGTTACGGCGAAGGAGGTGTTTGATTCGCGCGACGAACCGACCATAGAAGTGGAGGTATTTTCGGGGGAAGTTTCCGCAAAAGCGTCTGTCCCCTCCGGGAAAAGCACTGGGTCGGGCGAGGCGATAATGAAACGCGATGAGAACGGAGGTGTCCTTCCTGCGATAAAAAGCGTTGAACAGATCATCGGACCGATGATCCTCAAACAGTATGTTGATTCAGAGAAAATAGATCGTATTATTCTTCGTCTTGATATGACGAGGAATAAACACGAGCTTGGTGGAAACGCGATGCTTGGCGTCAGTATGGCCACAATGCGTCTGGAGGCGCAGCTTCTCGGAATCCCCTTGTGGAAACTTATCTCAAAAAGAACGGGATATCATCCGGGAAAGCCGCTTCTGTATATGAATACGCTGAACGGTGGTGCCCATGCGAATTTTTGCATGCCGTTTCAGGAATACATACTCGTGATAGACGGTGAGAATTTGGCGGCGAGATACGAAAAAGCTAAGGATATTTTTTCCAAGGTAAAATCGAGTTTGGACGCGGTACAAAGTGACTATTACTATGGCGATGAGGGGGGGTTCGCAACGACGTTCGGGGCCGTAGAAGATCCTTTTAGTTTTCTTAAAGAGTGCGTTGGTGATGATAAAGATATTTTTTTCGCGATCGATGCGGCCGCTTCAGCTCTTTTTTGTGACCGCAGATATGAAGTTCTCGGGAAATATCTTACTCGCGAAGAGCTCTTTGAGATATATAAAAATCTTGTCGAAAAGTTTGATCTTCGAAGTATAGAAGATCCGTTCGACGAACAAGATCTGGAGGGTTTTGAAAAGATGATGCGGTGGTTCCAGGGATCGATCTTGGTGGTTGGGGACGACCTTACTACAACAAATCCTGTTACGATCGATAAGAGGGCTTCCAGTCACCTCGCGAATGCTGTGATTATTAAACCGAATCAAATTGGAACGATGTTTGAAACATTTGATGCTATAAGGGAGGCAAGAAAATTTGATTGGAAAATAATCGTTTCTCATCGATCGGGGGAAACCATGGATTCGTTCATTGCTGACCTTGCTGTTGGCGTGGGTGCATACGGCATCAAAGCCGGTGCCCCTACCCAGCTTGTACGTGCCGCAAAGTATGACAGATTGGTCGCGATAGAGAAGGAAATGGAAGCGTCTTCGAAAACATAATTGTAAAAGAAAAACCGTCCGCCGAGAGGCGGACGGTTGCGTTTTACCGCAACTTAAGATCAAAGACGAGTAGCCGCGTAATCGGCTAAGCGCGAGCGCTCGGTCCCGATGAGCGTAATGTGGGCGCCATGCTCATATCCGTTGAACTTGTCGACCACGTATGCCAGACCGGACGAAGTACCGGAGAGGTACACGGTCGCGACCTGAGCCAGGTTTCCAAGGAAAATCACCTTGGTGCCGGGGCCGGCACGAGTCACGAGGTCCTTCGCTTGTTTGGCGGTGATATTTTGCGTCTCGTCGACGATGAAGAACTTGCGAAGCAGTGTTCTGCCCTGCATGAAGTTCAAAGATCGAATATTGATCGCATTATCCAGGAATGGGTTTCCCAGTTTTCCGCCTTTCATCGCCTTGTCAGTTTCGGGGTCACCCTTTTTGCTTACGGGCTTGCCGGCGAGAACTTCCAGGTTGTCGTACAGCGCTCCAAGCCAGGGTGCCATTTTCGCTTCTTCGGTTCCCGGAAGGAAACCGATGTCGTTGCCGAGAGACGAGGTCTCTCGCGTGAAGATGATCTTATCGTAGTCCCGGGTCTCAAGAACCTGGTGCAGGGCAGCGGCAAGAGAGAGCAGAGTCTTTCCGGAGCCAGCCTTGCCTGCCAAAGTCACGAAGTCGATCTCCGGGTCCATAAGCGCGTTCAGCGCGAAATTCTGTTCCCGGTTTCTGGCGGTGATACCGTATACATCATGCTTACGGTAATCCGTGATCGTTCTGATCTTGGCGTTTTCCTTGTTGACCTCGATGACGACATATTCTTCTTCCGGTTTGCCGTTCTCGATATAGAGGAATTGATTGACGCGCCATTCCAGCGCCAATGGGGTCTCGAGATCCCAGAACGTATATCCACCCAGACGCGTACAGGTCTTGGTTGTGACGGTCTGCCAAAAGTCGGCAGGAAGTTTTTCTGTTCCGCTGTAGAGGAGGCGGATATCGTCGAGGACCTGGTCGCTCTTGTAGTCGTCCGCATGGAGACCGAGCGTCGCCGCCTTCACCCGCAGGTTGATATCCTTCGAGACCACGACGACCTGCTGGGCGGCGCGTTCTTTTTTGAGGTGCAAGGCGACAGCCAGCAGCTCATTGTCGGGGATATCTTTATGGAAAGCACCCGGGGTTCGTTCGGCGATGTCTTCCGTTTGGAAATAAAGTCTGCCTGTCGGGGCGATCGTGTCGCACGATTCAGAGAGGGTAACTGCGGCGAGCAACGAGATGGGTATGCCATTCGTCAGGTCCGCATCTTCCCTTTGTTCCAAGATCTGGTCTAAGAGACGCAACGCCTGGCGGCTGTTTCGCCCCAGTCCTTTTTCCCTGTCGCTTTTGAGGCCGTTCAGTTCTTCGATAACCATCGCGGGAATGAAGACATCATGTTCTTCAAAGCGCATCAGACTTGTGGGATCGTGGATGAAGACGTTCGTGTCGAGTACGAACAACTTGCGTTGAGGCGTCGCCGATTGGAGGGGTTCGCTCTTTGCAGTGGCTTTAGTAGCTCTTTTTGTGGCGGCCATTTATCCCTCCTGTGGGATTGTTCGAGTGAATGTGTCAAAGGTCGATTTTTCTATACTCATCTTCTGACCCAAACGTACCATATATCATTAAAAGAGTCCAATTTTTCGTCTCCGAATAAATTTGACCGTTCTTGTTTTTTATACTAAAATAACTTTTAGACAAAAAATGGAGATTCTAAGTGAAGTCACCCAATAAATTCGTTGTGTTTTTGGCCGATCGCTTCACGGGGCGAAATGCCGCAAACTTTGAGGTCCATGACCGTATTTTGACGCGACCGAACATGGTAACTGTGGCGGGAATTATCTTGACGACGTTTTATATCTGCCAATTTGTTTTTGGCTTCTGGCTAGCGTTCGCCCCAATCATACTTGTCCTTGCGGTGTCCACTGACATGGTAGATGGATGGCTGGCCGATAGACTGAACGAGCACAGCGTCTACGGAAAGATGCTTGATCCATTGCGTGACCGATATGTCACTTTTGCGGTCTTGATGAATGTGTATTGGCTCTTCGGGCAGACTGCTCTTTTGCCGATAATTGTCACCATCGCCGCCGACGTAGCGGTTCTCATCCCCGGTTGGCTGATTTACCGGCGCACCGGAAAGCCCGCCGCGGTTCATTTGATCGGGAAGGTGCGAGCGGCTATTCAGTGGGTCGGCGCTTTCCTTATCGTCGCCCAAGCTTACTGGGTATCGCCTGAAGCAAACGTTCCCGCGATTTACCTTCTTTGGGTGATTGCGGGGTCAAGCGTCACGGCTCTGCTGTATTACGGCATCTCCGCCGGAAAAAAGTAAGAGCGATAGCCCCGGGCGCGGGGCTTTTTTTTTGAGCGTTTTGCTGTATCATAAAGGTATGAAAATAAAAACAAATCTTCACTTCCATACGGCGGATGATATTGCGGATCCGATCGACTACACCACGTACCAGGGGATAGACAAAGCGGTTGAACTCGGCTTTGGTGCTCTTGCAATTACATGTCATCAAAAATTTGCATGGACCGAAGAATATGATGCGTACGCCAGACAAAAGGGATTGCTTCTTATTCCCGGTATCGAAATATACATAGGCGATACTATGGCGACGTCAAAACGTCATACGCTTATTCTTAATGCAATGAAGAAAACCGAACAGATACGGACATTCAAAGATCTTGCCGCCTATAAGCACGAGAACCCTGAGGCATTCATTATGGCACCGCACCCGTTCTTTTACGGAGATTTTTCACTCAAACAATATCTTGAGCCGAATATCGGTTTGTATGATGCCATAGAACAGTCGTGGTTTTATTCCAAGCTTTTTAACAGGAACATTGAAGGTAAGGCGATTGCGGACAAATATCATCTCCCGTTTGTTGCGACTTCGGATACGCACTATTTTGATTTTTTGGATAAAAATTATTGTACGGTAGAAGTCGACGAACTGACGCCGGAAGCGGTATTCGCTGCCATTCGTGCCGGAAAGTTCGAGAACACGACCTCGCCTCGTCGTTTTCTCAGAGATATGATCTGGAAACAGGGTTCTTTCTTTTATAAGGAATATCGTTGGAGAAAGTGGAACAGTGTCCATCCACGCAATGTACGCGATATTTGATGCGGGTTTAAGTACTTGCGAAGAATGTTTCTTTGTGGTTAAATACATAAACTTCTTGTTGCCCTATGGCTGAAGCGAGCGAACGTATATCCTACCGTGCATGACATAAATGTTCTCATCACCAATATTTTCCTTTTCATCACCTTGTATGTACAGGTGCTTTTACTCTATACGTTCTTTACCGGTAAGAGTGTTTTTGGCGAGGAAAAAAGCTTTAAACACGGGGAAAGCACCAGTCCTCTTAAGAGATTTCCGATCGTCACGGTGATCGTTCCGGTGTGGAACGAAGAAAAGACCCTTGCGGGGACCGTCCATTCGATCCTTGCCTTGGATTATCCGAAAGATAAGCTCGATATTATTATCGTTGATGACGGCAGTACTGATAATACGAGACAAGTAGCAAATACGTTTAAAAAACACCCTCAAGTAAGAGTGTTCTCTAAAACGAATGGGGGTAAACATACGGCGGTGAATTTTGCGATCGGGAAAGCTCGCGGCGAGTTCATCGGTTGTCTTGATGCCGACTCTTTTGTGGATAAAAAGGCGCTTGCCGAGATCATGCGATGTTTTGAAGACGAAAGAATAATGGCTGTTACGCCGGCTATTCGCGTGTACGATCCGAAGAATGTTCTGCAAAAGCTTCAACGTGTCGAATATAACATTGGTATTTTTCTCCGAAAGGTGTTCGGCTCGATGAACGCGATCCATGTTGCTCCGGGCCCATTTTCTATCTTCCGCAAAAGAGTGTTCGATGAGCTCGGATTATACAGGAAGGCCCATAATACCGAAGACATGGAAATGGCAATGCGCATGCACAACGCGCATTATCCCATTGCGAACGTTTACATTTCGTATGTGTATACCGTTACGCCGGATACGGTGTATGGTCTTTACAAACAACGGTTGCGTTGGGTGTACGGTTTCCTTGCGAATGTGATCGATTATCGCCATATGCTGTTCAATAAAAATTACGGCAACCTTGGAATGTTCACTTTGCCCGCGGCTGTTTTTTCGATCATCTCCGCGCTCTATTTTACCTCGCTTGCTCTTGTTCGTTTTTTCTCGACCCTGTCGAATCAGGTCATGCAGTTTGAGACTATCGGAGTTGTTTGGCATCCACCCGTTCTTGACTGGTTCTTCGTGAATACCGGAGAGACTACGATCGTTACGTACGTTCTGTTCTGTATGATGGTGTTTGTTGTTTTGACAGGAAAACGTCTCGCGGAGGGCGATATGAAGTTGGGAAGAGAGATGCTTTATTTCCTTGTGCTTTACGGATTTCTTGCTCCTCTCTGGACATTTCGGGCCGTATTCAATATTATCTTCGGAAAAAAGACGACATGGCGGTAGAAAATTCGAAATCCGAATATCGAAACTCGAAACAAAACCAAAATTCAAATTTTAAAAACCAAAAGGTGCGAACGACGTTTTTTAATTTTATTTTTCGAATTTTTATTTTGTTTCGGATTTCGTGCTTCGAATTTCGAATTTAACGAAATAATATTTACTTTTACTAAAAATAAAATGTCTTTACTATCATGCACACTGTAGACTGGAGAAAATTCTTTTACGTATTCCTTATAACGCTCACGATCTTCATGACGGCGTTCTATGTGAGCAACAAGTTCAGCGAGAAGAAGATATCCGATATCCAAACGATGCAGAATCGCATAGCGATCGATATTCTCTCTTCAGAGACGCAGTTTACGCTGCTGTCTGAGTCGTCTTGCGAAACGGTCGGGGATAATTCGCTTTCCAAAGATCTGGATTCGCTCGGCGCAAAGCTTGCTTATGCTCAGGCGAACATAAACTCGGGCGCGGAAGATATTCTCTGGCTTAAGAAAAATTATTCTTTGCTCGAGATCAAGGATTACGTATTAATGAAGAAGATAGCGGCCAGTTGCCCAACGAAGCCTATATATATTCTTTACTTCTATACCAACGAGACCGGTGCCGGCGCTTGTAAGGATTGCCAGAAAGAAGGTCTTGTTCTGACGGAGCTTCGCAGTAAATATCCGGGTCTTCGTGTTTACTCTTTTGACTATGATCTGGACCTTGCCGCTTTGAAAACGCTGGAGTCTCTCTTTGGGGTCAAAAGGGATCTTCCCACCGTCGTCATTCATGGCGAGGCATACCCCGGTTTTCTGAAGATGGAGGATATCGAAAAATTAATGCCGGAGCTCGAAGTGCTTGCGGCGACCTCGACTGAACAGGTTAAGGATTAAAAAAGACCGGCATATTTTGCCGGTTTTTTAATGGCCGTTATGGTGGTATACTGTATTCCAATGGGTAATTTGGAGAAAACGAGAAAGGTCCTGAAAGAGCTTCGCGGTTGGCGCGAGAAAGAGGCGGCACGGCAGGGCGTCGAGCTCTTTCGCGTGCTTTCGAACGATGCGGTGAACGGTATCGCGGAAACCTTACCGACGACCAAAGAAGCGCTTTTGGAAATAAAAGGGATCGCTGAAAAGAAATATCAAACCTATGGGCGCGACATTCTCGCAATCGTTTCTTCGGTCGCAAATCCCGGATTATTCAGTGAGACGGATGTCGAAAAAGAGTCGCCTGAGATCTTTGATGATGGAACAGGGGACGGTTATCGGCAGAACGGCGAGAAGATCTTTACTGTTGGCGATTATCTCGAACTCTTAAACGTAGGACTTCGGCAATTTGAAGCAAAGATACAGGGGGAAGTTTCGAGTGTCGACATTCGCGGGAACTATTTGTTTTTTTCAATGAAAGATAAAGGCGGAGGCGCGATGATCTCGTGTTTTATGTGGGCGAGCAACTATCGTTTGTCTGGGATGGAACTTGCGGAAGGAGTTGAAATAATGGCGCATGGTTTTCCAAAGATACACAAACCGTCCGGTCGAATCTCTTTTGAAGCGGATGTGGTGGAACTTGTCGGTGAGGGCGCACTTAAAAAAGCGTATGACGAATTGAAAAAGAAGTTCGAAAAAGAAGGGCTGTTCGCCGAATCGAGGAAAAAACCGATATCGGAATACCCGCAAAGAATCGGGCTCATCACTTCATCGACTGGAGCGGTCATCCACGATTTTTTGAATAACATTGGGAAGTATGGTTTTAAAATATTATTCCGCGACTCACGGGTTGAAGGCGCGCTTGCCGTAAAAGAGCTCGTCGCAGCCGTTCGGTATTTTAAGAAGAAGGGCGATATTGATGTGCTTGTAATTATTCGCGGCGGCGGTTCGCTCGAATCGCTTCAGGCGTTTAATAACGAAACTCTCATTCGTGAAGCGGCTGATTGTCTATTTCCTGTCATGGTCGGCATAGGACACGACAAAGACGTTCCGCTCTTGTCGCTTGTTGCCGATTGCGCAGCCTCAACCCCGACGGCGGTTGCTAAGGCCTTGAATGCGTCATGGGAGCAGGCCCTCTCTAAAGTGAGACTTGCGGAACAAAAAATATTTAGCCGCTTCGAAACGGCGATGTACGAAAAAAAAGAATTGCTTCGTGATCTTTCCGGAAGTATCGAAGGAAGATTCCGTTTGCTTTTTGAGCGCTTTCATATCGCGGAAGAACGGCTTCGTCGAAGCGCTATTTCCATCGGTTACGCTTTAACCCGAGCTAAAGATGTTATCGGTCGTTTTGGGAAAGTCTACGTGGAAAAATTTGAGAATGGTTGTCTGCGAGCTAAAGAACAGATGAAGCAATCAGAAAAAAATATTGTCGAAAAATTCGAGAATGCTTCTCTTCGTGCTAAAGACCAACTCAAACAATCAGAAAGAACCCTCGTTATAAATAACCCCATGCGTCAGCTCAATCTCGGCTACTCTATCGCACTCTCGAGGGGGAAAGTGGTCCGAAGTACGAAGGACGTAGAAAAAGGGGATGAGTTGAGCATAAGAGTTAAGGACGGGGAAATCATTACTAATGTTATTAAGTAAATAGAAAAATAAGAAAATAGAAAGATCGTCCGATAGTCAAAAATCTTCTTATTTTTCTATTTTTAAATCTTTTTATTATATTATATGGAAAAGAAAATAAACCTGAACGAAACGTTAAAAAAATTGGAGGCCATTTCTTCGTGGTTTGATTCTCAAAGGGAAGTCGACGTCGAAGAAGGATTGAAGAAAGTAAAAGAAGGTGCCGAACTTATCAAGGAAAGCAAAAAACGCCTTGCCGAAATCGAGAACGAATTTGAAGAAGTGAAAAAGGGAATGTCCGAAGAAACAGAATAATCAAACACAAAATAAAACGCTCACTTATTCGCATATGCGAATAAGTGAGCGTTTTATTTTGTTGCTTTTTTATTTTGTGTCGCGGATCTTTATCGCGAAAAAGATCCCCGTGAACATAATGATCCCGAGTGCGATGAATATCGCGCGGAGAGGGAAGAAGATAAGGAATAAAGATGCTGAGACGGGCCCGATGATGTAGCCGAGGGGACGTGCATAACGGAAAACGCTTATAAGCCCGGCGTCTCCCGCGTCCACTTTTTTGAAAAAGTATGTTTCCGACATGATCTCTATTGCGGCTGCGCCGACACGCGTCATGAAAAGGATCGCTGCCCAGATCCAGACCGAATGAGGGAGGTATGATAACGAAAAAGTAGTAATGGCGGTAAGCAGAAAACCGGCTATCAGTATTTCTTTTTCTCCGAGTCTTTCGTCCGCTATCTTTCCCAGGGGGATCTCGAAGATCACGAAAGGAAGAAGCATGACAAAGAAGATAGAGCCGATTGTTTCCCAGTTGAATCCCATATGAAGATTGAGGTATGCCGGAGTGTAAATGACCATGATGGAATAGAAGAACTGGAGGAGGAAATTTGCACAGGTGATGAATAGAAGATCGTTGTTCTTTATTACCCCGTTAATCGCCTCTTTTAATTTTACTTCATGATATTTCGGATCTTTAAAATTATGCAGATAGGCGATCACGACGAAAAGCACCGGCAGAGTGGATATTGCGGAAGCCAAATAGACTCGGAAAAATTGTTCGTCTACCATGATCGCGCCGACTGTCGCGGCTCCTAAGAGGTAAGCAAGGTTTCCCGCTGTAAGGAAAAAACCGCGCATTTTTCCTTCTGTGACGCTCGTTGTCTTGCTCTCGTTAAAAATATCGAGATTAAAAAGAAGGACGGTTGCTATCGCAATGTGAATGATAAAGATGAGACCTACAAGAAAAGGATCGTTCCAAAGCGGCAGCATAATAAGCAGTGTGATCTCCATAAGGAGAAGGAATTGAGTTGCCACGTAATTCCCGACAAGCCGTAGCATCGCGGGAGCGATTATGAGCATACCAATCGTTAAAACCGAACCCGCTGCAAAAACAAGCCCCATTCCTTTTTCTCCGAAAAATTGAGAGATGAAGGTTGAGTCAGTGTATGATGTTATGGCCGCATGTAGGTTCAGGAAGAACATCGCTATATATACGGCGGAAAGAAAATTCTTTTTTGTGTTTTTTGGACGCCAGAGCATATGAATATTATACACGATAAAAAGGATTTTCGTGAAAAAATTTGGGGAAAGTGGAAAATGAGAATTTCAAATGCCCTTAGAGACTTACCACCCTCTTTTTTTTGAATCTTCTTCGATTTCCTGGTCCCATTTTTGAGACTGTTGATCGATTTGTTTAGGCAAATAGCTTTCAGAAGATGAATCCCCCACATTGGGCCTTATGATATAAAGACGCCGGTTTTGGGTGTCGCAAATCACTTTTTCATCGAATCCTTTTTCCCAGTCATCTTTTTTAGGTCCCGTTATAACGACCGGTTCGAAATCAAAAATCTCCTTTATTTTCTCTGTTAAAAATCCGATTGAATCTTTATATTGCTTTTGGCTATCATCAAATTCTGTGTATTGCCCGCCAACAATTACAATATCCACAGAATTCGGAACACATTTTTGTTTCAATTCCAGAAGTCTCTGTTGCAAATCTCTGGAAAACTGCTCGCTGTCTTTCCCTTGAGACAGAAAGGCGCCCGGGTATTGATGCGATAAAAATGAAATATTTTTTCCGGTCTTGGCATCTATCCCGGTTGCAACGATCCCCGTACACATTATATATCCGTCGGATATTTTGTTTTCGGAATTAATAGGGGAGATCATGTAGCAGCCGTTCGCTGCAAATAAGAAATTTTTTTCACGGAGGGTCTCTATTGTTCCAGACCCCGAGGTGGAAATGGCGGTAACCTTTTGAAGGGTTTTGTCGTAGTCTCGGTTAAAATCTTCCAGTGACTCTATGCACGCAATAATCGGCTGCACTCCTTCTTTTAGGTGCTCCGACTTGATTGTATTTGGTTCAGGTATTTTTTCGGTCATGTCTTTAGACCCCCAATATCACCGGCAGTATGATCGGTCGCTTGGCAGTCTGTTGGAAGAGGAATCGCGAGGTATTGTCGGTCACGACCTCTTTGAGATAATCGAAATTGATTGGGTTCATTGTACTGGCCGTTTCCTCGATTGTTCTTTTTATGATATTTCTGGATTGTGAAAGCAGGTCTTGTGACTCGCGAAGGTAGACAAAACCGCGCGAAATGATGTCGGGAGATTTTCGAAGTTTTCCCGTGTGAATATCAAGGATGGCGACAATGATGAACATTCCATCTTGTGCCAAAAGCTGACGGTCGCGAATGACGACCTCTTGCATGTCGCCAACCGAGAATCCGTCGACGAGGACGAGGCTTGATGCGGCTTTTTGTTGAATAGCGTAAATTTTTTCACCACGGTCAATCTCGATAATCATCCCGTTGTCGGGAACGATAACATTTTCTCTCTTTACGCCGTTCTTGACCGCAATATCCGCATGAGTACGGAGCTTGTAATGAAAGCCGTGTACCGGGATAAAGAATTTTTCGCCGACCTTCCTGTGTATCCAACCGAGCTCGTCGCCGTTCGCGTGACCAGAGGCATGCACTTCGGAGATCTTGTAGTGGATGATTGCCGCTCCTTGACGAGACAGATTGTCTTTGATCTTTTGAACCCCCATTTCATTTCCAGGAATGATGGACGACGAAAGCAGAATCGTGTCGCGTGCGCTTATTTTGAAATACTTGTGACCCTTGTTCGCCATGCGGGTAAGGGCGGCGAATTCTTCTCCCTGCTGTCCTGTCACGATCGCAACGATCTGCTCCGGCGGATATGAATCCATCTCTTCCATTGGTATGATTGTATCTTTTTTCAGGTCGAGCATGCCGATCTCTTTCGCCACTTCGACATTGGTCTTCATACTCCGGCCCTCGATGACCACTTTTTTGCCGTGTCTTTGGCAGGCATAAATGATCTTGGTGATGCGCTCAAATTGCGAGGCGAAAGTTCCGATGATCAGACGTCCCTCCGTTTCAGTAATGATATCTTCAATATTCTTGAGGACGATCGTTTCTGAAAGAGACCAACCGATACTGTCGGCGTTGGTGGAATCGGCAAGCAATAGCATCGGTTGTTTTCCGGCAAAACGGGTGTATTCTCTTTCTTCCGCTTCTGTGGCAACCCCGTTCATGTTATCAACGCGAAGGTCTCCTGTGTGCACGATATCTCCGAACGGAGTCTCGATGACTATTCCCATGGAATCCGGGATCGAGTGCGAGACAGCAAAGAATTGAACATGTGTATTGCCGATCTTCATACGCTGGTCCTTTTCGACGATCTGAATATCAAGTGGTGCGACGCTCGGAAATTCTGTTTGACGTTTCCGGATCATAATTGCTGTGAGGTTGCGCGCGTATATGGTCGGATTGCCGATCTTTTCCATAATAAACGCGATGCCGCCGATATGGTCCAGATGCCCGTGCGTGATGAACACGCCGCGGATCTTATGTTTTCGGTCCTCGAGATATTTTGTGTTGGGAAGGATATAATCGATCCCCGGCGTTTCTTCGTCGTGAAATTGCAGACCGATATCAACGACGAAAATGTCGTCAACGGTCTCGAAAACGGTCAAATTCCTTCCAACCTCTTCGACTCCGCCAAGCGGTATGATGCGCACTTTTCCCGGTTCGATGTCGGGTATCTTATCGTCTTTTGCTCGCGGCATGAACGATGGGCGCTTCTTCATCTGCATGCGCTTCGTTTTTTGACCGAGCGGATTGGCACGCGTTCTCTGTACCGGATTTTGTTCTCCATTCTTTGAGGCTCCTCTGGATTTGGAGAGAGAAACGGTATATCCGGGTCCGGGGTCATTTCGAGGATCTCGCCGTTTTGGCGGGCGGGAAAGGTCCATTGGTCGCCTCATCGGTTCTCCAACGGAAGTTTTCGGCCGTCGTTTCATCGGGTTTTGCGTTTTTCCCAGCATCATGTTTCCGCCTGAATGTTTCTGTTGGAGCATCTTTCGAAGAGAGCTCATTTTGAGGGGCTCGTTCTTTTTATTCATCGATCTGTTATCATCCCTGTTGCTGTTATATTCTTTTTGCATAATTATTTTTTAATATCGGATCGTAGGATCCTGTAAATATGGAGATCGTAGTTCGTATTCTATTGTATGTTGGCGAACGGCCTCCATACTTCTTGTGTTTTTGCGTACCATTTGTAGATGTTCGCGAAACGGTCTGAAGAGACGGTAAGATTTTGGAGAGATACCCCTTGTACATTTTGAGGCAGGGTATAGAGAAAGTCCGGGCTATAAAGGAATATGGCGGGAATGTCGCGCTCAACTTCAGCCTGGAATTGTTGATAGAGCTTTATTCTTTCGTCTCGATCAGGTGCCTCTCTTGCTTTTTCCAGGAGCTTGTCGGTCGTTACGTTCGCATAGAGAGCGATGTTGAGTCCTGGGTCAAAACGTTGCGAGGAATGCCAAAATGCATACGGATCCGGGTCATTGCCGATGATCTCTCCAAAAAGCAGTGCATCGTATTTTCTCGTACGAATGACATTTTGGTTCAGGTCGCCGACCTCATATACTTTTACCTCAACTTTTGCGCCGATCCTTTCCCAGTCTTCTTTGAGGATCTCTGCGATTGCTTTTAGCTCATCAGCGTTTGATGTGGCTAAGGAGAAGGAAAGCGTCTGTGTCGTTTTTTTGACCGTTTTTTCCATTATGTGCGTTTTTTGGTTCAAGACCCACCCGTCCTTTTGAAGGATCTTTTGCGCTGCGGCGATGCGTTCTTTTTCATCTGCTTTTTGTTGGTCTGTACTGCCGTCTTTTTCGGAGCCCATGACTCCGTGAGGAATCGGCCCATCCGCTTTTGCGGCGTAACCGAGCAGTACTTGATCGATTATCCGATCCTTGTCAGTGCCCGTATTAAGAGCGCTTCGCACGGTTTTAGATGTGAACAGCGTCTGATTCGTTTGATTCAAGAATACTGAAAATACCCGTGGCAGAGGTGATCTTTCGATGCGGGTGCCGGAACTCTGCAGTTCGCTCGCAACTTCCGGAGACAGTGCCGCAAATCCGTTAACTTCTCCGGCCTTGTATCCGTCGAGAAGGGCCGCATCGCTTGCATAGAATTTTATCGTGATCCCACTTAAGTATGGTTTACCGAGCGCAAAGTGCGCGAACGGGGCGAGATCGTAATATTCAGGAATGCCGTAAGAATTTTGTCGGACTTTGGTCACTTGGTATGGACCGGTTCCAACGGGTTGAACATTATATGAACTATAACCCCATTGATCAGTGGTCAATCCTTCCCAAATATGTTTCGGAACGATTCCCACTGTTGTATTTTCTATGAACGGAGCATAGGGCTCTTTAAGAGTGAACGTCACCGTGCGGTCATCGATCTTTTGTACAGTAACACCGCCCCACGATACAGCCTTTGGGCTGTGTATGCTCGGGTCTTGTATCTTTTGTATGGTAAAGACGACATCGTCCGCCGTGAATGGTTGTCCGTCCATCCATACGAGATTCGGTTTTAAAGTAAACACATATTCCAGGCCATTCTTTGAAAGTTCATATTTTTCTGCGAGATCCGGGATGAGAACACCACCGTTTCCTTTTCGCAGAAGCCCTGAATAAACGAGTGCTGTCAGGTCTTTGTCGGCATCAGATACAGCAAGGACCGGATTCACGAATCGCGGGGTTCCGACGATACCTTCGGTGAATGTTCCCCCAGATAAAGGTATCGCTACCATGAACGAATGGTTGATATAAGAAATAATACCCAAACCGCTCACAAAAGCGATCAACATTAAACAGGCGAATATCTTTCTCTCTTTTTGAGAAAATGAACGAATTATAAGGAGTATTTTATCCATCGCGACAGAAAGGGCGTTGGATGCGCTCCAGGTTTGCTTTGGTTGCATGGTTGTGGAAATGGAGTATTGCTGCAAAAAGCGCAACAATAAAATATTTAGAGTCTTATTTTATAAGAAAGTGTAGATTATCACGTAAAAGCGAAGTGATGAGAAAATGAGAACTATCCCGAGATAACAAGTGCAGCAACCGATGATAACGTAAAGAGGATCGCCGCAACGATAGTAAGATTAAAGAGTATTTTTTCGGCACCCCTGCGGGTATAGGTAGTTCCGCCGTCGGAGCCACCAAAGGCACTTCCGAGGCTTGCGTCGCTTCTTTGCAGTAAAATAAGCGCTGTCATAAAAACTGACAGAACGATCTGTATCCACGGCAAGATTTGCGCGACGTTTATCATTACCGGCCATTATAGCAGTTCGTCGGAAAAATGCAAGAGAATGTTTTGGTCGGATCAGTCGGCGCTTATTGGCGGATAACCATGGAAATGATCAGAAGATGGGCTTATGTGGATAACCACCCCGGTGTCTTTTTTGACAGGAAGTGTTATTATTATAGATGAATATAAGATTTTTTATGAAACAAAAACTCACAAATATTTTTAGTATAGCAATCCTTTCGGTTGTCCTTTCTGTCAGTACGGGTATTGCCCTTGCTAACTGGTCGGCGCCAACCGCGGTTCCTCCCGGCAACAACACGCCACCTTCCATCAACGTGGGCACCGCCACTCAGACAAAGAACGGTAATTTATTCTTGGGGGCCGGAAAGACCATTGGGGCGACATTTGGACTATTCGGACAGGTTGGGGTCGGGACAATAAGTCCCACTCAAACACTCGACGTGAACGGTAACGTGAATGTCCGCGGGACGAGCATCTATATGGCGAACTCCGGTACGAATTTCTATGGAGACGGTTCAAATACAGCAGTAAGACAGAGTGGGGATTTTTATGTTCAGAACCTAGCTGCTTCGGCGAACAGAAATATTATTGCTAATGATGTCTATCTTTCTGGTGTCGGGAGGTGGGCAAGTGCAGCCGGTGCCGAAGCCGATACCTTGGCAACTGTAGTGGGGAGGGGAAACAGTGCGGGTGTTAATTGGATACAGGCGGGTGGATATAGTGATGGGAATAACGGAAATTATTCTCTGGATCCAGATGGTGTATCGATCTTGAACGATGTCCGCCCCCGAATAACATATGATCTCGATGATACGGCCTATTATTCAGATCCGAGCTATTGGAGCAGATTCAACGCGGTGAATACGAACTATCAATGTTTGAACGGGGATTGAAGATCGTCGTGGCCCGCGGGAATGGATTATGGGTATGTGAACAGTCTTTACAATTCATCCATTAACCATACTAATTCAATTAGCGCCTATCATGATGCGGTCAACGCGAATATCATAGCTTATCTCGAGGGGATGATGGCTGGGCACGTTGCCAGTTATTTCCATTCAGATATTCGTCTTAAAAAAGATGTCGCTACTCTCGGGAATTCTCTTCAAAAGATCCTTAACATTCGAGGAGTTTCGTTCTTATGGAAAGACGAGAGCATTTCTAAGGATAAACAGATCGGGGTTATCGCTCAAGAAGTCGAAAAAGAATTTCCGGAAGTGGTTTCTCAGGATAGCGACGGTATGAAAACCGTCAACTATTCTGCTCTCGTTGCACCTCTGATAGAAGCGGTAAAAGAGCAGCAGAAACAGATCGATACACAAGCTGAGCAGATCAAACTTTTACAAGAAGAGATAAACTCTCTCAAAAAATAAAGAAAGACGAACTCCAATAAAATTATATAAACACGCTCATGAATAATCGAAATCTTTATCTCGTCTCTATCCTTTTCCTCTTTGTCGGTATTTTTTTGGGATATTTTTTAGGTAATAAGGTTACAACACAAAATTTTGAGAACAAGTTAAAGGAAAAGGGGTTGATGCTTACGAACCCGGCTGTATTTGTCGAAGATTATGATACTTCCCGGGCTTTTTCTGGGAAGGTGACAGATAAAGCGGGATCGGAGATCACGGTCTCTGTGTCCTCTTTAAATCCGCTTAATGACGATCAGATAAAAAAGATCAACGTCTCTTCGGGTACCCAGATCGTTATTCAAAAACTGAAAGACATCCAACTGCGGCAGCAAGAGAATTTTGCATATCAACAGAACTCAGATGTTTCCTCTGCTTCGGAACCGGTCGATCATCACGACGTAGCAGTTCCTTTTACTGAGGAGCCGGCGTCTATCGAGCAAATAAAGACAGGTGATTGTGTGGCTGTAACGCTCGATTCCGCCAATAAGAGTCTTGTTCAGAAAATTACCGTCTTTTCTTCGGTGGTTCCAACAGTATTAAGATAAACAAAATAGGTGTAATAACGTGCTAGTGCATAAAAATTCAAAAAACGTATGCCACAAAAACTGACAAATATTTTTCGCGTGGCCGCGTTTTCTCTCGTTCTTTCTGCCGGCGTCGGTATTGCTCTTGCTGACTGGTCGACGCCAACTGTGGTTCCTCCCGGCAACAACACGCCACCTTCCATCAACGTGGGCACTGCTACTCAGGTAAAAAACGGAACTTGTTCTTGAATTCCGGAAATACTTTTAGTGCAACCCTTGGACTTTTTGGACAGGTTGGTATTGGGATATCTGAGCCGAATAGCGCGCTCAAACTTGGTGTGACTGGAAAGATTGGAGCGCAAGAGTATTGTGACGAGAATGGGCAAAATTGTTCGACTCCGCCGTTTGGTGCCGGAGGTGGAGGATCGTGTTCAAACACGCCCGCTCAAAGTACAATGACAGGTAATACTGTGTATACCAACAATACTTCAAATAAGCTTATCGTCGTTGCTTTCGCGAGCGCACATGACGCGCAGGAAGATATTGAAGGATGGTTGAAGTTGTCGGGTGGAAGTTGGGGCCTTGTCACATCTGATAGCTCGGGGACTTCGGCGACCGGAGCCAGACGCGATGTGGCCTTTGTCGTACCACCTTCTGCACAATATAAGGTCGTGTATGAGGGAGGATCTCTGACTGGACAATCGTGGGAAATTTGCAGTGGAGGTATCGGGGCAGGCGGTCTCGGTTATGGTCAAGTGTGGCACAATGCTACGGCTCAAAGGGCCCTGGGGGTGACTTATATAAATGATACAGGGAAGCCTATAATGATCTCAATGTCGACATATGCCTATGTCTCCGATTCTTGTGTTGCATCCTTTACTGTTAATGGTGTTCCAAATATCGGGGCACAATTTCAGAATAAGACTCCCGACACTGGAAGTTCCGAATGCAGTGCGGCCGCGATCGTTCCGCAGGGAAGTACCTATAAAGGGGTTGGACAAAGAACTCTTGTTTCGTGGACGGAAATGCATTAAGTTTTTTCTTTTGGATTGAAACTAAACCTCCGGACGGAGGGGGTTAGAGTACTCACAGATAACAGGGTGGGCGAGGCCGCAATAGTTGAGTATCTACGTTTTTTCACACACGGGAGACTTTGGCGTGGATAACTAAAGTAACATGGTTATCGATAGTATGTTATCATATATACTATATATAGTATCTTTTTTTATGCAGCAAAAATTATTTAATGCGTTTCGTGTGGGAATATTATTCGTAATCTTTTCCGTGGGTATGGGTATCGCACTCGCGTCATGGGTTGCACCGACCTCGGTACCTCCGGGTGGAAACACTCCGACACCTATTAATACCGGCTCTGCGACCCAGGTAAAAGGGGGCAATCTGTTCTTGGGTGTCGGAAATACTTTTGGTGCTACGGTTGGATTGTTCGGACAAGTTGGAATAGGAACAACCGCGCCGACCGCTTCTCTCGATGTGAATGGGGACGTGAATGTGCGCGGCAGTAAAATAAATATGGGAAACTCACTGACGAATTTTTACGGCGATGGAACGAATACTGCAGTGAGACAAAATGGAGCCTTTTACATTCAGAACACGAACGGGTCAGACAGGAGAGATCTGTATACGAGAGGCGTCTTTGCTACGGGCGATACAGTTTTTCCGTGGCCGGACGATAATGATGACGTCGCTACCGTCGGGTGGGTAAATAGTGTTTTGAGCGCTTATGCTACACAAAGTTGGGTACAGAGTCAGGGCTATGCTACACAAAGTTGGGTACATAATCAGGGCTATGCCACAGAAAGCTGGGTGAACAGTAGAATAAATGCCATAAATTATTATTGGGATTATTGTTATGGCTCAGGTGCCGGGATGTGCGCCAACGGATATGTTATGGGGGGGTATTATCCCGACGACGATTCCTCGGCGGCTGAAAATTTCTCTTGCTGTCATTTGAAACCTTATTATGCTTACTAAAAACTGATGAAGTGGAGGATCTTACCTCAGTCTCAGACCGTGAAAGAGGCCCCGTTTGTTCCAACGATCTTTTTGTGTCTCGTTGTTTTTGGTGCCCTCGGGTATTTGATCGGCACATATCAAACTAATATAAAAGAAGAAGCGTTTCGGTCCGGATATGAGGCGGCAAACAGTACAAAGAGCCGCGAGGCGAGTCATAGTTTCAACGGCGACGGAGTATTTTTGGTGACAGTGAAGTCTATTAAAGAGGGGGCACTTGATTTTGAGCTTTCACCCATAGACCCTTTTCCTAGAGGAGAACAAGAAAGAAATGTTGTTATCTCACCGGATGTGGATGTTGTAAAACAAGTAATGAAAGATCAAAAGGTTCTTGTACAAGAAACCGAAGAATGGTGGAAGGAATATCGCGGAGATACTGCAAAAAGCACTCCTCCGGCATATTACAACAAGGTGCCGATCTCTTTGACGGATTTGCAGCGCGGAGACACGGTCAATATCACTATAAAGAACGGAAAGATAATTTTTATCATGTTATTGCCTATTCCAAAAACACGGGAAAACATTTAGCGATCCGCATACCCGATGAAGATCGATAAAAATAGTTAAGAAAAAATATGACCAAATCAATGACATTTCTCGTTTCGTTTTTCTTCCTCGTTTTTGGACTGACGATAGGGTTTGCTCTGGGGAAGAACGGCGGTTTTTTCTCGGTACCCGATTCGGACCCCGCTACTGCCCAAGATATATCTAAAATCAAAGAAAAAAATTCTTCCTTGCCAACCTCGACGTTCTTTTTGTCCGGGGAAGTGGTTGCAAAGGGAAACTCGTCGCTTTCGATCTCTGTTCTGTCGCCGGATCCTTTGAAAGATAACGAGATCAAAAAAATAACCATAGTTGAGACGACCAAGATAGTTCTTCAAAAAATGAAAGACATGGGAAGTCTACCGTCTGGCTCAAATGTCAAAGACGGGGGACTTTCTTTACCGAAACCTTTTGTTGAGGAGCCGTATTCTTTGGATCGGATACAAAAAGGAGATCTTGCCTCGATCCTCCTTTCTTCACATGGAGATGGCACTGCGGATTCTGTTATAATTTTTTCGCGGCAAGGAGCACCGGTTTCGCCATAGGTTTGTTTTATCGGACGTTAAGCTACTCGTGGTATCTTTCAAACTGGTTAATAATCTGCGTTAGTAATTTAAAAAAAGTTTTATGTCAGCACGTTCCACAGATATTCTTCGTATAGCGATCCTTTCCCTCATCCTCTCTGTCGGGGCGGGAATCGTCTTTGCTGATTGGTCATCTCCGTCGGCTGTTCCTCCTGTCAACAATACACCACCCTCTGTCAATGTTGGCACTGCCACCCAGGTAAAGAACGGCAATCTGTTTTTGGGTTCCGGAAATACTTTTAGTGCAACCCTTGGACTTTTTGGACAGGTTGGTATTGGGACATCTGAGCCGAATAGCGCGCTCAAACTTGGTGTGACTGGAAAGATTGGAGCGCAAGAGTATTGTGACGAGAATGGGCAAAATTGTTCGACTCCGCCGTTTGGTGCCGGAGGTGGAGGATCGTGTTCAAACACGCCCGCTCAAAGTACAATGACAGGTAATACTGTGTATACCAACAATACTTCAAATAAGCTTATCGTCGTTGCTTTCGCGAGCGCACATGACGCGCAGGAAGATATTGAAGGATGGTTGAAGTTGTCGGGTGGAAGTTGGGGCCTTGTCACATCTGATAGCTCGGGGACTTCGGCGACCGGAGCCAGACGCGATGTGGCCTTTGTCGTCCCCGTTGGCGCTCAGTATAAAGTCGTGTATCAGGGCGGTAATATGGGAGGGCAGTCTTGGGAACTTTGCGGGGGAGGGGTTGAGACTTTTCATATCTATCATAATAATTTCCTTGGCAATTCAAGAATGCAAGAGATTTACGACAGGGATTCAGTTACAAAATATCGAGCAAGCCTTATTGCAAAAACAGGAGAACAATTATGTAAACAAATTGATTCGAGCAGTGTATGCGTCGGGTCAGCGGACTTAGTTAACGCTGATGGAAGTTTTGCTCCCGCTTGTACAGAATATCGAGATCAATATACTGAGCCGGAAGTTTCGTTTGCTCAAGATGTTATATATTGTATGGCAGGAGCGGCGAGCGGTAGTACCTCGTCGTCTTCTGGTGGGGGTGTGGACTATGACACTTGTCGAGACGTTACGGGAACTGCAGCCGTTTATACTTCTACTGTCAGTTGTAATACCGATGAGGTTATGTTTGCTGGTGGCGGCTACTGCACTCATACCGGGGGTGCTTCGAGTTTTTCAAGTAATCACAGCTTCACCAATAAAAGTGCACCTTCAGGGGTGCGTGGTTGGATTGTCAGTTGCCCAGATAACAACACAGCAATTACTGCGGTAGCAATGGGTGTTTGTTGTAAAATTAAATAACTTTCTTCAAAGGAGAGACTTGTTTTTAGTGAAAACCATGACAAGAAGCCGTGCAAAAAACAAGTCGAGAAGATTTGACTCCGGATATGATTCGGGAGTTGTTGAAAAAATGAATTTTTGTTTATTGAGGATTGAAAAAACTTTTTTCTCTGTGAACTAAAAATACGGAAACCTTTAGATGAAGAATTATTAAAAAATCATCATCTCCGTCTCTTGCTTTATCATTATAAGCATGGGTTCAAAAAATCGATATTACATGTATCTCGTCTCAAGATTTGCGATGAGACGATGAGATAGAACACGTGGATAACCCTGGTCGTGTTTTTTTTACAGAGGATGCTATCATGTATAATATAAAAAAGTTTAAAAATTATTATGACATCAAAATACATGAACATTTTGCGTACCGCCCTCCTTTCTTTTGTTTTATTCGTCGGTGTCGGTGTCGCTTTGGCAAACTGGACGCAGCCGAGCGCGGTACCTCCAAACAATAATACTCCTCCTCCTGTAAATATTGGTGCGACAGCGCAGACGAAGGACCGAAATTTGTTCTTGTCGGCGGGTCATACTTTCAGTTCAACACTCGGATTGTTTGGCCAGATCGGGATTTCCACAACGTCTCCGGCGTCGAGTTTAAAGCTTGGGGTGGAGGGGAATATCGGAGCAGTGGCTTACTGTGATGTGAATGGTAAAAATTGCGCGACCCCGCCGTTTGGGGGTGGTGGGGGTACACCACCCGTTGACAGAACCTGGACAAGTTTTCAGACCCCGGGAAGGGCTCCCGGTGCTGATCGCCATCTTAATACCAATTATATCAATAACACCGGTCACGAAATTTTGGTAACCGCCTGGACTTATAGCGGGTGTGTCGCGGGGAACTGTGGCGGAAATGCTTCGTTTTTTATAAATCCCGTGCCATCCCATTGTGCAGCCTCAATGAAAGTCGATGGAATACTCATCTCGTATCAATTCACAAATACGGCAGTAGGTGCAAATTCTATGTGTCAGGCGACGGGAGTTGTTCCTGATGGAAGCACGTACCGTATAGGTAATGATGGATGGGCCGATATTAAATTATTCGGTTGGTCTGAACTTCGGTAAAAAACATTTTAATTAATATATAAAAGCAAGGACCAGAGAAAGGTCCTTGCTTTTGTGTATACAGTTCAATTAAGGCAACCTGTATTATGTATTGGAATATGGTGTTTTATTGGAGACTCATTTTTATCTTTTGAACATAATATTTGAGGCCATATTCTTTCTACACGACTTCTTCGTTCCCATTTTTATCGCTACTCTGTATAATAAAAGAGAAGAGGAAACTCTTTACTGAGAACAACATACATGCACCGCTTATCCTGCTCCCACGGAATAATTCTTTTAGCCGCGACGTGTTTTTTTGCATGGTCGTTCTTTTCTGTACATGAAATTTTAGCTTATCCTCGCTCGCAGCTTGGCACCGTGATCTTTTCTCAGGGGGTAAATTTGGCACAATGCGAAGACAGTCTTGATAATGATAGTGACGGATTTATTGATTATCCTTCCGATACGGACTGTACTTCGTCTTCAGATAATAACGAAAGCCCTGAGGCACCCACGCCACCTTCTCCTCCTTTTGGTGAGGTTGGCGGGGGAACACTGCCTATTCCGGGGATCATATCGCTTTCACCCGCGAACGGTGCTAAAAATGTCTCAGTAAACACGAAACTTGTTATTGTTTGGACCGGGCCGGTAATGGCCCATATGGGAAGTCTTACTATAAAAAAGTTGAGCGATGACAGTGTTGCTGAAACCATATTCATTAACGGTCCTTATGCAGTGATCAGTTCTAAGAACACTCTTACTTTTTCTTTACCGACCGCCCTTGAATCCGACACGGATTATTATATCGAGACACCGCGCGGCCTTGTCGAAGACGCCGCCGGAAATAATTCCCCGGCGATCACCGGAAATACTACTTGGCGGTTCGGAACAGCTGCCGCGGCTACCCCGATTGTCAGAGAAGTCGTAGTGCGCCCGAAACAATATTCTGCCGATATCTCATGGTCGACCTCTATCCCAACACGAACGGCGTTCTTGTATGGGACGACGACAAGTTATATGTCCGGAAGCGGTGTCGACTCATCGTATAAAGAAAAACATTTTGTTACCTTGCCCGAGCTCTCGCCCGGAACGAAATATTTTTATGAAATAAAAGCCGCGGGGGTTCTTGGCGGTTCGGATACATATGCAGGTTCGTTTACAACGATCACGCAGACTTCTACTTTGCAGCCGGTGAATCCTTCAAACTTCAAAGCGATCGCTCAAAAGAACAGCATCGTACTTATGTGGCAGAATCCGTCCGGTGATGATCTCGAAGCTGTTCACCTCGTGCGTTCGACAGATTCGTATCCGATGACCCCGGATGAAGGCACTTTTATCTATGAAGGTGTTCAGCAGTTGTTCATCGATATGGATGTGTCAGTAAACATCAAATATTACTACACGATCTTTGCACGCAACACGAAGGGAAATTATTCTTCGGGCGCAATTGCATCTGCAACCGTTACCCCGCCGCCGATCATTACGGAGGAACCTATCATCCCTCCTATTATTCCTCCGGTTCAGTCTGAGATCGAAACACGGGCTGTTGCTACGGTGCCTCCGTCATTCTCGGATTTCCTCTATACGGAGATCGGATTTGGACAGAAAGTTTTAACGCCAAAGAATAACACTGTAGATATCACGGTTGGAAACAAACTGAAAATAGTTTTACCTGTTGCAAAAACGACACCTGATACTAAATTCCTTACCCTTGTGATCACCGATCCGGTCTCAGGAGAAACTTCATCGTACATTTTTAGCAACATTAAAGAATCTGCAGAATACCAGGCCGTTATTTCCATTGGGCAATCGGCTCAATATCTTGTTGAGATAAAGATCTTTGATGCAAAGAAAAACGCTATAGCTGATATTCGAGGCTTTGTACACGCTATGTCAGCCCCTACTCCGGTGGCGGAAGTTATCAGGACAAAAGTTGAATCAACGCCGTATCAAACTATAGGCTTGGTCGTTGGGACGGCAGGTTTGTTCTCCGGTATTGTTCAGGCTGGTTTATTGGCAGCAGAAGTTGAAACGTTTCGGGATATATTCTTTCTTTTCTACGCTCTTGCATTGTTTGTACTTCGCAGCGGTAAGAAAAAAACAGAACTGAGAGGGATTGTATATGATACCGAAACAAAATACCCGATCAGTATGGCGAAGGTCGTACTGAAACGCGTTGATAAAAAAGGAGAAGAAGTGACGTTCACTGATAGTGCCGGCGGATTCGATATTCCTTCAAAAGCTGGCATCTCACTGCTCTCTGCACAAAAACCGGGTTATGTGTTTCCGACAACAAAGCTCGCGGCTGCTTTGAACGATGAAGCGTATGATACTTTATATTTCGGCCAAGTCTTTAATATCGTACAGGGACAGAAGGTTACCTTAAATATTCCTTTGGATCCGCTCAAGTCGACATGGTCCGAATTTTTAGCAGACAGGGAAGGGCTAATGCGCGAATATGTAAGGCGCGAATCGTTTAATTATTGGGTGTGGGGTTCGGCTTTTTATATCGGCTTTGCTGTGTTGGTTATCGATCTTCTCTTTTCTCTCTCGATTATCGCAGGTCTTTTGCTTGCGGGTTATTTGGCAGTAATGTGGTTCCAGTGGAACTGGAAACAAAAACATCCGGTGACGCGTCTTCTCGACAAAGTAGGGAGCCCCGTTCCTTACGCGATCATCTCGGTGATCACTGATTCGAATATTGTTTTGAAAAAGATCGTGACAGATCGGATCGGGCGGTTTCACCTCAAGATCTTACCCGGAACATATACTTTTGTCATTCAAGAGAAACAGACCGATGGCAGTTATACTGCAACATATGCAATGAGAAATGTTCCGATGGAGGTTGGTATATTCGAGAACGATATAATGATGACAGCACAGCCGTCGGTATAAGCAGACATAAAAAATACCACGGATCTATCCGGGGCGGGGTGAGCGGCCGAACCAGATTTACCGCTCGAACCTCATGTTGCGGCGTCCGTTGCTCGATGTACATATGTAGTCAAGGCCATCAATGTTGACGACCTCGAAGATATTCCATTCTTCAGGGTTCTTAATTGCGGCTACTGTCGTGAAAATTCCAGCTAAGCCAAGTTCTTTTGTTGTCGAGTCGTCGGCGCACAGGAATTCGCCGGTGACTTTGTTTTGAAAGATGGAGCGAACGTTCACTATTGGTGTTCTTCCTCTCGAATTGCCAGAAAATGCTGTTTTTAGAATAACAGAAATAATAAAATTGTCAAATAAGCCGAACCTTCTAAAACAGGCTTTTCCACACCTCGGAAATATGGCTATATTAAAGGGTGAAATATGTGCTTGACTTTGTATTTAGGTTTGTATATACTCGTGAGTACACAGTATGAGTACCAAAAAGAACTTGTTTTTAAGGTGATGAGGTAACACATTAAGTGGTGCCACAGTCGCCTTGGGGCGAATTTTTTTATTCAGAACGGTTTTGAAACTTGAAATCAGAATCCTGCCGCGGTTATTTAGACAATATGTCACGGGGAATCGCTTCGTGACCGGGTCTTTTCGCACCGCAGGCAGAGCAGGTAAATCAAAAAAGTAAGCAAGTAAGTATATGATCGTTCGATGTCAGCGGTGATATCGATCGGTCAGTGGTCTTTAACTTTCCTAATAGGAAAGTAAGAGCATATGGTGGATGCCTTGACTCTAAGAGGCGATGAAGGACGTAGTTTGGCTGCGATAAGCCACGGTAAGGTGCCAAGCAACCTTTGACCCGTGGATCTCCGAATGGGGAAACCCAATACAGTAAACCTGTATTATTCCGGACTTGAGTCGGAACGCACACCCGGGGAAGTGAAACATCTCAGTACCCGGAGGAAAAGAAAATAAACAAAATCATTCCCTTAGTAGCGGCGAGCGAAAAGGGAGAAGCCCAAACCGGTGCGTTGCACGCAGTCCATAAAGTTGAAGGTCTTAAAGTCTATAAAGCACGACGACGTCGTTACTTTTGACTTTACTGACTTTACAGACTTGTGACTTGCGCGCAGCGCAGCGGGGTTGTAGGACGGAAGCGTTGGATTTATTCAAGAAGAGTTAAAAAAGAATATATTAATCGAAGTTGCTGGAAAGCAACACCGCAGAGGGTAATGGTCCCGTAGGTGAAAATATATTCTCTCTTTTGTTTCCGAACCTGAGTACTTCAAGACACGAATAGCTTGGGGGAATCTGCCGGAACTAACCGGTAAGGCTAAATACTCTTAGAGATCGATAGTGAACTAGTACCGTGAGGGAAAGGTGAAAAGAACCCCGGAAGGGGAGTGAAATAGATCCTGAAACCATATGCTTACAAGGAGTCAGAGCGGTATGCCTTTGGTATACCGTCATGGCGTGCCTATTGAAGAATGAGCCAACGAGTTAATGTATGTTGCTTGGTTAATTCCGTCACTGGATGGAGCCGAAGGGAAACCGAGTGTTAATAGCGCGTTCGTATCATACATTAGACCCGAAGCCAGATGAGCTTGCCTTGAGCAGGGTGAATTTTCCCGAAAGGGAAAAGGAGGCCCGAACCGGTTAGCCGTTCAACACTATCGGATGACTTGAGGCAAGGAGTGAAAAGCTAATCGAATCTGGTAATAGCTGGTTTTCTCCGAAATAGCTTTTGGGTTAGCGTCGCATGTTCCCGTGAGGGGTAGAGCACTGGAAGAGTTGAATAGGGAGAAATCTCGTCAACTCTATCAAACTCCGAATACTCACGACTAAAGTGCGGCAGTTAGACTCCGGGGGCTAAGCTCCGGTGGTCAAAAGGGAAACAGCCCAGACCTCCATTTAAGGTCCCAAAATCTACGTTAAGTACACTTAAGGAGGTGAAATTTCTCAGACAGTGAGGATGTTGGCTTAGAAGCAGCCATCATTTAAAGAAAGCGTAACAGCTCACTCACTTAGAGATCTTGCGCCGAAGATGATCGGGGTTAAACGTAGTACCGAAACTGAGGATGTGCGCTTTCTTCGGAGAGCGTACGTGGTAGGAGAATATTCCGTACCGCAGTGAAGCCAAAGGGGCGACCCATGGTGGAGCGTACGGAAGTAAGAATGTTGGCACAAGTAACCGCAACGCGGGTGAGATCCCCGCGCGCCGAAAGAATAAGGTTTCCTTGGCGATGGTGATCAGCCAAGGGTTAGTCGATCCTAAGGAGATGGCGAAAGCCGCATCCGATGGACACACGGTTAATATTCCGTGACTTCCTTATGTTGCGATGGAGTGACGGAGTTTAGTATGTCATGCGCATTATTGGATTTGCGTTCGTGTCGTAAGAGCGGCTTCTTGGTAAATCCGGAAGCGAAGCCTTTAATGGTTAACACTCAAGCGAAGCGGAAACTTCCGGGGCAACCCGGGGGGATATGGCAAAGCAGGCTCCCAAGAAAAGCTTCTAAGCATAAACATAAGGAAATCGTACCGCAAACCGACACAGGTATTCGGGTCGAGAAGACCAAGGCGAACGAGTGATTGCTCCCCAAGGAACTCGGCAAAAAAGCAGCCGTAACTTCGGGATAAGGCTTGCCCTTCGCAAGAAGGGCCGCAGCGAAAGTTTCCCTGGCAACTGTTTATCAAAAACACAGCTCCCTGCGAACTCGCAAGAGGAAGTATAGGGGGTGACGCCTGACCAATGCCAGAAGGTCAAATAACGGTGGTGCGATTATATCAAGCTGGCTGTTATAAGCCCTGGTGAATGTCGGCCGTAACTATAACGGTCCTAAGGTTCAGCGCATTTGGTAATTTCCCAAGTGCACTGAAGGACTGGGACTGTTATAGAAAAAGATAAACAAAAACGTCAAAAAAATGCTACCTTTTTGTGCGGTAACGCACATTTAGTCCAAATCGCGGCTCATATGAGAGACCATACGCCGTTGCTCCGTTAGAAATAACGGATGAAGACATGATCCTTCGTGAGGAACAGAAGAGCGCAGTTCCTTGTCGGGTAAGTTCCGACGTGCACGAATGGCGTAATGACTGGGGAACTGTCTCGGGGAGTAGCTCGGTGAAAATACAGTACCGGTGAAGATGCCGGTTACCTGCAGATAGACGAAAAGACCCCAGAAGCTTTACTATAGCTTGATATTGTGTATGTTTTGTGACTGCGTAGCATAGGTGGGAGGATTTGAAGTGATGATCTCGGTTGTCATGGATCCAACAGTGAAATACCACTCTGTTTCGGGGCATACACTAACCTGCGTGGAAAAAACGCGCGGAGACAGTATCTGGTGGGTAGTTTTAGTGGGGCGCTATCCTTGGGTGAATAATCGGTTTTCCGCCGATTGTGCATCCAAATTATGGCGCCTCCGAGAGTTTAATCCACTCTGAAACAAACAAATAAGGGGGCTTATGGTAAGTGATTATCATAAGAAAAGTTGACTTATATCGGTGAATATCCCACACGGGACGACACCGAGGGAAGAAAATAGTCAAAAAGTCGAAAGTCAAAAGTTCATAAAGTACGACAAGCTCGTGACTTTACAGACCTTATAGACTTTACGGACTTTATGGACTTCGTTCGCCCGTAGAGACCAAACGTCAACCAGCTTAAGTAAATGTTGTATAGTATACGAAAATTTAAGTTTCCGTTGTTAGTCAGCAGACTGACATCTATACCACAGCGAGCCGCGCGAGCGGTCAGCCAAATAGCTGAAGTTAGAGTCCGATCTTATCGGTAACGATAAGGAATATTGCTCTCCGGTAGTATTCGCGGAATTGAAAAAATTCTGTTAACGTAAATGCCTAAAAAGTAACGGAGGAGCCCAAAGGTCAGCTAGGCGCGAATGGAAACCGTGCCGATAGTGTATAGGCATAAGCTGGCTTCACTGTAAGGGGTACATCCCGAGCAGCCGCGAAAGCGGGGCTAAGTGATCCGACCTTGCGCATTAGACGCGGGGGAAGCTCAACGGATAAAAGCTACTCTGGGGATAACAGGCTAGTTCCGCCCAAGAGTCCATATCGACGGCGGAGTTCGGCACCTCGATGTCGGCTCATCTTATCCTGGGGCTGGAGAAGGTCCCAAGGGTTTGGCTGTTCGCCAATTAAAAAGATACGCGAGCTGGGTTCAAACCGTCGTGAGACAGGTTGGTCTCCTATCTACTGCAGGCGTTGATTCTTGAGAAGATTCGTTCCTAGTACGAGAGGACCGGAACGAACTGACCTCTGGTGTATCGGCTGTTCCGCCAGGAGCACCGCCGAGTAGCTATGTCGGGAATGGATAAGATCTGAAAGCATCTAAGATCGAAACCAACTTCAAGATGAGGAATCGTTTGAGAACCCTAAGAGATGATTAGGTGATAGGCTTTAGGTGTAAGCGCAGCAATGCGTTGAGCCGAGAAGTACTAATTTATCGATTCCTATTAGGAAAGTTGAAGAACACAAAAGCATGTCAAGGTTTAACCTTGTGCGCAAGGTTAAACCTTGACATTCGATATACATTTACTTATTTGAAAATTGATTTACACGTTTGTGAACTTTGTTGAGAAGTTCTTTCGAAGGGGTATCGGGGTGGAATAGCTCAGTGGTCAGAAAAGAGCGCCAAAAAACGAGGTCGTGGAGCAAGGACGAATGAAACCCTTAGTTTTATGGAGGCCGTAGGTTCGATTCCTGCTTCCACCACCAATACCCCTTCTCAAGGGCAAAGAAATATTCGAGAGATCATTGGGCGGGAATAGCTCAGCCTGGTAGAGCGGCATCCTTCCAAGTTGTCGGTCACGGGTTCGAATCCCGTTTCCCGCTCCAATGATCTCTTGAAAGGGAAATTTGCCTTTTCAACAAAGTTCACAACCCTTGCTCACGGATCCTGTTTCAAAAATTTTACAATGCAAAAAAGTCTTGAATTCTTTGTTCTGGTGGTTTGACGCGGTGGTCACACCTGATCCCATTCCGAACTCAGCAGTTAAGCGCCGTAGTACCGATGGTACTCCCTCGGGGGAAGAGTAGGTAACCGCCGGAACAAAGAATTCAAGACAGAAAAAATACTCCGAAATTCATCGGGGTATTTTTTCATGAAAAGACATTCCGTCCGCCGGCTGGCGGAAAGCGCCGTAGTACCGATGGTACTCCTTTCCTCCCGCGGGAGGATCCGCCTGCGGGCGGACGGGGGAAGAGTAGGTAACCGCTCCGCCAAAGGGCGGATAAACTCCACAAAGAATTCAAGATAGAAAAATACCGCTCGCAAGAGCGGTATTTTTCTTGCAAGCGGACTATCTCACTTCGCGCTCTCGCGGCTCGCTGTTTAGATAGTGAAAACCTACGGTTTTCACACTTTCCCTTGCCTTCGGCACTCAACGAAAAAACAAAACGAATCTCATCGAAAAATCCTCGCTTGCAATAGCTAAGAAATCACGGACAAAGGTCTTTCCTTAAGGAGGAGACAAGCCCTAGCTTGTCGACGGGGAAGGAGAGACCTTGGGCAGTGATTTCTGTTTTCTGAAATGAAATCAATCCTCGTCGCTGGGCGGGAGTACACTCCCCCGTCCGGCAAAGGAACTCCACAAATAATTCAAGATTTGAAAAACACTCCTTCGTGTATTTTTGGTTTGGAATTTTTTCAAAAAAAGAAGATAATGAGAAGAGAATACGGTTCGTTGTTTGGAAGAGGAGGACAGTTATGAGTAGTAAAATCCCAAGTATGAAGTATATCGCGCGGTTCGTTCTTTACAACGGTGTTGCTTATATGATCTATAAGATCGAGTTCGAAGGATTTTCTCGCACAGACGAAGAAGCGAAGGCGTACGCCCTGAAGCTTGCGCGAGAAACAGCAAAGCGTACTAACTCGACCATTTGGCGCGATGCCGAGGTCTACAAAAAGTTAGATTAGATGACCTAACAAGGGAAAAGGCGCCTAGGCTAGGGCGCTTTTTTGATTTTACTTTGATATGCGAAAAGAATATACTCGAAAAAGAAATGGTGCGGTAATTCCAGAACGAGGGAGAAAAAAATGATATTTGTGATACGCGCGCGCTTTTTGTTCGGGCTTGAGGAAAAGATAGAACTTGATTACCCCAAAATAAGCGGTTTGTATGATCAAGCCTGCTCTGGGGTAAGGAAGAGGAACAGAGAACTCCATTGGTGGAACAAGGTTACTTCTGCCGATGTTTACGAAGAAGGGGAAAATGGAGATATGGTCTTTTCTCTTCCGTCGGAAGGTTTTGCAAAGGGGGTCAAATTCAATACATGAGCAGGGAGGAGCAAGATAATACTTGCTCCTGTTTTGTCTTATTACTCCACAAATTTCCCAATCTTCCATCCGACCAAAACGCCTGCCACCCCGCCGATCGTGCTCCAGATGATTTCTGCCATGAGGTCGCCGCCCCAAAGCATGGGGAGGTAGCTCCCGGCATAGGAACCGACAATCATTCCGACGGTCACAAATGTTTTTGTCATATGATAAAGTATATCGTACTGGATCATTTATTTTCACTTACGGTAAAAATTCGCATATGCGAAGTTTTACCGCTTTTGTTGGGAGAATATTTTTTGCAGATTTACAAAAGATGGTATACTGTAACGATAAAATTTATGGACGATACTCAACAACTCAATTTATTCGGTTTTAAAGAACCCGAAAAACCGAAAGAAAGTTTTTTATTTTTCGACACCGAAACGACGGGGCTTCCGCGAAATTGGAATGCGCCGGTTACCGACCTTGATAACTGGCCGCGTTTGGTGCAGCTCGCATGGCTTTCATTTGATAAGGACGGCAACAAAACAACAGAAGGGAACTATATTATAAAACCCGAAGGGTTTATTATTCCCGCTGATTCCGCAAAGGTGCATGGCATTACTATGGAGCGGGCGGAGAGGGAAGGGGTGGCGCTTCGGGGCGTGCTTGAAAAATTCCGCGATGAGATTGAAAGGGTGACGCATATCGTCGCACACAACATAAGTTTTGACGAAAAGATAATCGGCGCGGAATTTTTACGTTCGGAAATTTCCCACGCGTTCGAAGCAAAAAATAAAATTTGCACGATGACTTCCTCGGTAGACTTTTGTGCCATCCCCGGCGGTCGCGGTTTCAAGTGGCCGAAACTTCAAGAGCTCCACAAAAAACTTTTCGGCGCCGAATTCGCCGACGCTCACGATGCCTCCGTCGATATCGCGATGACCGCAAAATGTTTTTGGGAACTGAAAAAACGCGGAGTTATATAGATTTTTTACTGTTGACTTTTGTGTTTTTAAATGCTATTATAAAATCTGGCGTTTTTACTATGCTGTGAAGAAATGAATGAAGACATCGAGTGCTTGTTTCGCATCACTGTCGACTCTCTTGATTACGATGGATGTAATGTTCCGGTATGGCGGGAGGACGTCAGCGGTGTTGAGTTGCTTAGCCCCAGTATCATAAAGTATCAAGTTGGGGAATATGTTTTAATGGTCCGTCGGGGAGCGTTTCTTTCCCCCCTGGAACGCGACGGTCATGTTTATAAGACGATATTCGTTCAGCGTGAAGATGTCGTCGTTGCGACTGTCGCGGGTGACGAGCGGGAGTTCGAAGTGTGGCCTAATTCTCCAGACACAGCGATTCGCGTTTTTGAAAAGGCGCGCATTGCACTTTCATCCTCATGAGAAAAAAAAAGGGGGGGGCGAAGCCACGGGCAACCGGGGCTTTTTTGATACACTAAATTATCGCCATGACGGCAAAATGTTTTTGGGAGATGAAAAAACGCGGTATTATATAGGTTTTTTACTGTTGACTTTTTTTAAAAAAAAGGTATAGTTAAACGCGGGGCAGTTTTTCAGACGACAGGAGAGAGAGAATGAATGGCGAATATGATGTTTATTATGATCTTCTGGCGGGTCCTCCTCTTTTGGAGCTCACGACCGAACAGATGCGTGAGCTTGCATTGGAAGAGCCGATCATCATGCGTGGAGACGATATGGGCTGGTATGTCTCGTGGTTTATCGGAGAGGGCTATGATGGCGATTATCCGTATCGCCATCTCCATCGTGATGGAGTTTGGCGGAAGACAACCAACGCGAGACAGATTGACGGAACATGGAAGTATACGGGCTACTTCACAACAAAAGAAGTTGCCGAGGAGGCTCTCACCTCCGCTTTGACCCATGGCGATCCGAAGCCGATGAACACCGTGCTCGCCGACGCTTTTCGTGCGGCACAGACTAAGAAGGTCTCGTGAAGGCCTTAAGTACGGCATCGGTGAAGGCGAACGCGGCCGGAGGGGTTCGCGTCGTTCACTGCGAGATGGGTTGGCGGGTCGAGTGTCGCACTTTGACAGGGAAGGTTCAGATTCTTCACTCTGACGGGTTATGGAGAGGAAAGGATCACCGAATCGTCGATGGCACGACAGTTTGGTCGGGATACTTCTCGACCAAGGGGGCGGCAGATGCCGCCTACGCATCAGCGCAATAAAGTGCGGGCCCCGGGCAGTCGGGGCTTTTTTAATTGTTAACATTGCAGCAAAAGAGTTTACACTTTAACAATGAACTCTTTTGATTCGCAATATATGTCGTTAAAGGAAACAAAACTTCAAGAAATTATTCAAAAAGTCAAAACGGTCACTGCTGTGGC